>Ga0256828_1000114_pt1 | contig 53210 bp, 46 predicted proteins | sample CV88metaG_FD_185993 | JGI IMG/M metagenome (GOLD analysis project Ga0256828, IMG submission 185993) | Hydrothermal vent microbial communities from East Pacific Rise, Pacific Ocean - CV88 | ecosystem: Environmental > Aquatic > Marine > Hydrothermal vents | place: Pacific Ocean: East Pacific Rise...
AATATATTTTTTTGTCTTTTTAAGCATACTTTCTCTTTTTGGTTTATAGACTACTATATAGGCATAGTATAACAGAACCTTACTGAAAAAATAATATGATTTGAAAGTGATAAAAAAGATTCTATGAAAAATTGTTAACTAATTGAATAGAAGATAAGTTTTTTTGATTTTTAGGGGTTTTTGAAGTGTGGCTCCGGATACTGGATTCGAACCAGTGACCAAGTGATTAACAGTCACCTACTCTACCGCTGAGCTAATCCGGAATGTTTAGGATGAAATTATAGCTAGTAAATCTTAAATAATCTTTATTTCTATATAAAATTAAGTGGATATAATTGCAAAAAATTATTAAAGGAATAGATATGGCACAAGTTGCAGAAAATATCGGATGTGAAAATAAAGAGTGTATAGCAAAAGATGAGTGTAAACGTCAGGTTATCGCTAAAAATGGTACGGCAGTAGAGATTAAAGAGTTTGGCGGTACCGCTACAAAAAAATGTGGAAAATTTCTTCCAATAGACTAATGAAATATCTTTTAGTCTCTTTACTTGTCTTTTTGACTGCATGTAGTGTGAAAAACTATGAGCAGACGGAGACTAAAATAGTAACTATTAAAACACATAAGTTTAAATTCTCCGATATAGGCTATCTGCGTTACAGTGGTAATGCCTTGGAGTTGGAACTCTTTATGGCTGGACATGTCTTTAAAAAGATAACGATCAACCATCTTATATGTGTGAGTGATGCAGGATGTATCACAAAAGCAAACTTCAATCAAAACTATCTTAGTGAAGCATATCCTTCTAATATTTTACAAAATATACTTTTGGGTCATAAAATTTTTCAAGGAAAAAACTATAAGCAGAATGCTTTTGGGTTTACACAAAATATTGCAAATGAGAGGGTAAATATTAGATACATTGTAAAGCCAAAAGTGATCTATTTTAAAGATAGAAAAAATCATATACTATTTAGAATTAAGGATATTGGAGAATGAAAAAATTTGTAGGGGCACATGTAAGTGCAAGTGGTGGTGTTTTTAACGCTCCTTTAAATGCTATGGAGATAGGGGCAAAGGCTTTTGCACTCTTTACAAAAAATCAGCGTCAATGGGTAGCTAAACCGTTAGATGAAAAGACAATAGAAAAGTTTAAAGAAAATCTTGCAAAGAGTGGTATTTTGCCAAAGCATATATTGCCACATGACTCTTATCTTATAAACCTGGGACACCCTGAAGAGGAAAAACTTGAAAAATCACGTGCAGCTTTTATAGATGAGTTGGAGCGTTGCGGGCAACTTGGACTTGATCGTCTCAATTTTCATCCCGGCAGTCATCTTGCAAAAGTCAGTAAAAAAGATAAAGAGAATCGTGAAGTTATGCAACCTATTGAAGATAGATGTCTGGATGTTATTGCAGAGTCTATCAATATTGCACTCGATAAGACTGAGGGCGTATCTGCGGTTATAGAAAATACTGCGGGGCAGGGGAGTAACCTTGGCTGGAGATTTGAGCATCTGGCACATATTATCGATAAAGTTGAAGATAAAAGTCGTATCGGTGTTTGTATAGATACCTGTCATATGTTTACAGCGGGTTATGATATCCGAACACGTGAAGCGTATGATAAGACATGGGATGAATTTGAACGTATTGTCGGATTTCAATATTTAATGGGAATGCATATAAACGATTCAAAACCACCGCTTGGCAGTCATGTGGACAGACACCACTCCCTTGGAAAAGGAGAGATCGGTTTGGATGCGTTTAAATTTATTATGAATGATGATCGTATGGATGATATACCTTTGATTTTAGAGACGATAGATGAGACTATTTGGAAAGAGGAGATCGAACTTTTATACTCTTTTGTTAAGTAAAATCTAAATTTTATAACTTTTTCGTTAAACTTGGAGAGAAATTTTTATAATAGAAAAGGGGGAAAATAGATTGATTGAGTCTATAAAACAGAGTTCTAAATCACTCTTGGCACTATCAATAGTTGTACTATTAAGTGCGTGTGGTGATGATGGATCGAGTGCGAATAAAGTAGATACAGGTAGTAAAGCATTTGTGAGTGCCACGATTATTGATGATATTAATGCATCAACAATCTTGCAATATGTTAAAAAAGCAATTAACCCATATGCTCAAAATGCTTTTGGTTATGAAGCAGTGAAGATCACTTATAATACAGTAAATGAAGATGGCTCTCCCGTCGTGGCTTCTGGGCTTTTGGTAATTCCAAAAGCAACACAAGCTTATCAACTCTATAGAGCTTCTAAAGGTTTACCTCCATTTTCGGTCTCTATGATTTGTGAAAATCATGGTACGATTTTTGCCGATAAAGATGCCCCAAGTAACAAAGAAGTCTCAAATGGTGCTCCTGATTATGCAACAGCACTTCTTATGACTGGATATGCCGGATTTGCATCGGTGGATCCAGACTATATAGGTTTTGGTGCTTCAAAAGATACTATTCATCCATATATCATGAAAAAAGCTTCTGCTCGTGCCTCGGTGGATATGATCAAAGCAAGTATGAAATATATGGAAGATCAAGGAGTCATTTTAAATCATCAACTCTATATTACCGGCTACTCTGAAGGTGGTTATGTTGCTATGGCAACAGCACAAAAAGCAGAGGAAGAGTTAACAAATGTTAATTTGATGGGTGTTGCTCCTATGGCTGGTCCATATAATGTCAAAGATTTGGCAGATGTTGAAATTAATGCAACGAGAAAAATGGTTTATCCTGCTTTTTTAGCTGATCTGATCTACTCATACAGCCACTATTACAGTGATGTGAATTTGAGTGAAGTTACGCCGATTGCACCTGCCAAATTTGCATTGGCATTTAATGGTCAATATGATACTGTTGCTATTCATACTATTCTTGGTTTAGCTGATCCTGCAAATGGAGATTATGGTTTTTATACTCATCAAGCAGATGAACTCTTTTCTAAAAATTTTATTAGTGACTATCAAAACAATGTCAATAATCCATCAAAAGTAAAGTTTGAAGAGAATAATCTTGACAATTGGGTTCCTCAGAGTAAAATGAATTTCATTCAATGTGTTGATGATGAGATCATTCCATTTAGCGAATCAAACAATACGTACAATAAATTTAAAGCAAGTGGAGCTGATGTGACATTGACGGCAATACCAACGCAACTGCTCTCTCAACAACAAGATGCGACACACCCTTTTATTCATGTTAATTGTGGTCCATCTGCATATGGAGCAGCAGTCCAATGGTTTGCTGCAATTAGAAACGGAGATATATAATGAAGAAGCTATTTACACGAACTACTTTGTCATTAGTAGCGGCAACAGCTATGTATGCGGCTGGATATAAAATTCCGGAGACTTCAACAAATGCAGTAGCCTTGGGTGCTGCCAATATTGCACACAATCATCACAGTGCAGATGCAGCATATTATAATCCGGCAAAAATGATTTTTATGTCAAATAAAAATTATATTGAAGCTGATTTGATGTATGTGGGACTTGAAAAAATAGATTATCAGGGAACTGTACGTGGAGCAGCAACAAGGGAGAGTTCTGAGAGTGAAGATTTTCTTATTCCATCATTTAATTATGTCTCACCAAAACTTGGTCAAAATGGTGTACGCATAGGTTTAAGTGTTGTTTCTCCAGGTGGACTTTCAAAACGATGGAATGGTAAAGAGGCAATTCAAACAGCAAAAGAGTTTACTTTGCAGATCGTTGAGGTGAACCCTACAGTGGCATTTAAGATCTCTGATAACATTGGTTTTGCAGTAGGAATAAGAGGTGTATATTCCTCAGGAATTGTCAAAAGTTCTGCTGCTGCTTCTCGGGATATGAGCGGAGATAATTTTAATGTAGGGTATAATCTTGCAGTAGCATATAAACCTACTAAGGCACTGGAACTTGGTGTGACATTCCGGTCTAAAGTTGATTTGGATGAAGAAGGAAATGCCAACTTAAAGATAGGTAATGCTACTGTTTATGACGGAGGAACAAATGTTTCAATTCCCTTACCGGCAGCTTTAAGCTTAGCAGCTGCTTATACTTTTGAAACAGATACAACAGTTGAAGCTGTTTATGAAAAAACATACTGGTCTGCTTATCAAGCCTTGGATTTTAATTATGTAAGTCCAATTTCGCCTATTTTGGTTCCTTATTTTGATGATCCTATTGCAAAACATTGGAAAGATACAAATACATTTCGTTTGGGTATTACGCAAGAGTTAAACAACTTGACACTTATGGCAGGTTTAGTTATTGATGAGACACCTGTTCCAAATCAAACACTTGGTTTTGAACTTCCAGATACAGATTCGACATCGGTATCATTAGGTGGGCGTTATCAAATTAACGATAGAATGAATATTGGTATTTCAGGACTCTACTCTATGCATAAAGATAGAACTTTGAGTGCTGCTGATCAAAATGAAAATGGTATTGTCGGAACTTTTTCTGATGGAAATATCTTAATTATCTCAGCAGGCTTAGGCTATAAATTTTAAGGAAATATTTGAAGACATTAGTTAATTTTTTAAAGACAGAAGATGTAGAAAAATCTGATATATTTATACATCTTAAAACAAGTATATCTGAGGCGAAAATTCTCAGATATATTGCACAAAAATATGTGCAGGGACAGGATGATGTGCTTGTATTAACGCTTTTAGAAGATCTCTATAAAAGCAAAGAGTATGAACATCTTGATCATCTTATAGAGGTCAAAAATCTTCTTGAACTCGGTTGGCTTTATCAACAGAGTTTTACTCCCGTAAAAATTTCAGAAGTAACACCTTTGGAGCTGTTAAACTCTGCAGTAGGTTTAACACCTAGCTTTTTAAAACTTTTACAAGATGGTACTTTAGAACTGGATCTCCCTGATATTAAACCATATGGCGATCATCTGGAGTATTTGCAAGATCAGTTTTTTAGGATAGAGCTCTATCAAAAGATGAGTGTTATTCGTCAAAATGTACATGAGCACTCTCTTGGTATCGATAGACTGCAAAATAAGCTTAAACTTTTGGAAAAACGTATAGAGGAGCGTGTTGCACAGACATCGGAGAGTCTTGTTCTTGATAAATTTTTTAAACAAAAAAAGATGAATAACTATGAGCAGGTGATTTTTATTGCATTGCTTCGTGAAGAGTATAGTGCGACAGATGCTTCTTTGCGTGAGATGAATGCACTCATTGACCTTATCTCTGTTGATGAGTATGAACGGATCAAGAATCGTTCACTTTTAGAAGAGGGTTCCCATCTACTCAGCAGTGGTATTATTGATTATGAAGAGATGCTCAATCCTTTTGGCGGGATTAGCCGATCATTTTATATTGTAGATGATGTTTTACAAAGTATTATTCATCCACAAAAGAGAAAAAAAGTAACACGTCTGAAGTTGAATGCTTTGGTGGAAGAACAGGATCTCTTTGAACTCATTGAGAGTGAGACATCTTTGGATGATGTTGTTTTAAATGCAAGAACAAGAGAAACACTTGAAAACCTAATGAAACAGGTAGATAAAGAGGTTGTCAACAGACTGGTTCAGTGGGGTATAAAAGATAAAAAAAGTGGTATAGATGCACGGATTATTTTTTATGGAGCTGCTGGAACTGGTAAGACAATGACAGCTTACTCATTGGCAAAATCGCTCAAACGTCAGGTTCTGGCATTTGATTGTTCAAAAATTCTCTCTATGTATGTAGGGGAGAGTGAAAAAAATGTTCGTAAAATTTTTGATACTTTTTATGATCTGAGTCAAAAGACAAAAACAGAGCCAATTTTGTTACTTAATGAAGCAGATCAGTTTTTGGGTGCGAGAAGTTCTGGTAATATCACCGGTTCGGATCAGATGCATAATCAGATGCAAAACATCTTTTTGGAACAGATAGAAAATTTTAAAGGGATGCTTATAGCAACGACCAATTTACTTGAAAATATTGATACAGCTTTTTCCCGTAGGTTTAACTATAAAATTGAGTTTAAAAAGCCTAATAAAGAACAACGTTTGGAACTTTGGAAAAAGATGTTACCAAAAAGTGCACCGTATGAAGATGATTTTGATATTTCTAAATTGGCAGAGTACTCTTTAACCGGTGGACAGATCAACCTTATTGTTAAAAATACAGCCTATAAAGTAGCTGTTCGAGAGGAACCGCTCTTTCGACTTTGTGATTTTATTGATGAGATCAAACGAGAAAAAGATGCAAATTTTGATTCTCAAAAGTCTATGGGATTTTTAAACAAATAATATCTTCTTCACATAAAAGGGGTGTTGCGATTTGTGACATTCCCCAATTCTTCACTCTTATAAAACTTTTTTTAATACTCTTTTTGATATAGTGCAGTAACTGTTTTTTCTAAAGGTAGCAGAAGAGAAACTATTAACAGTTTCTGTTCTTAAACGTTAGAAGACAAATATTAAAAAGCATTATGTTTATTATAAATATTGTGCTTAATTTAAAAGGTAGGTTATATGGATCATATAGTGACTTCGAATCCGTATTTTGGGGTATTCGTACTATTTATCGTAACATTTGGTGCATTTACTGCGACGACTGTAATTGCTCGTTTGGCAAGTCGTGCACTCGCTGCAAAAGATAGTGAAAAAATTAAGCTTTCAGTTTACGAATGTGGACCGGAAATCACAAAACAACCAAATAGAGTGTCACCACAGTTTTATCTGTTTGCACTGCTTTTCTTACTCTTTGATGTTGAAATTGTGTTTATGTTCCCATGGGCAGTTGACTTCAAAGTTTTAGGTTGGTTTGGATTTGCTGAGATGATTATGTTTATTGTACTCTTGGCAATTGGTTTTGTATATGCATGGAAAAAAGGAGCGCTAGAATGGCACAACATAAAGTAAATTATACGCAAGATGGCGGATTACCGGTTGCATTGACTTCAATTGACAAGATTGTAAACTGGGGTCGTTCAAACTCACTGTGGGCAATGACTTATGGTCTTGCTTGTTGTGGTATTGAGATGATGGCAGCGGGTGCTTCAAGATATGACTTTGACCGTTTTGGTACCATCTTTAGAGCATCACCTCGTCAATCGGATGTGATGATTGTAGCAGGAACGCTTACAAAAAAACACTCTGAATTTATTAAGCGTCTGTATGATCAAATGACAGAGCCACGTTGGGTAATCTCTATGGGTTCATGTGCAAATACCGGTGGTATGTTTAATACTTATGCAACTGTGCAGGGTGTTGATAGAATTATTCCGGTGGATCTTTACCTACCTGGATGTGCACCACGTCCTGAAACACTTCAATATGGTGTGATGTTACTCCAAAAGAAAATCCGTGCGAATAAAGCCGGTAATGCACAAAAAGCGAAAAGGTTAATGTAATGAGAGCCTATAAACCAAAAGATAATGTACAGGCAAAAGCCTACTATACAGATAGATTTTATGTGGCACCTCAAGTTCCAAAACAAGATGTTGCCTCAGATGAAGTTTTTGCAGCAGATTTAGCTGCAATTCAAGCCAAGTTTGAAGTGAAAGAGGCATATATTCAAGTAGAGCAGATGGTTGTTTATATCAATGCTCACGATATCTATGGTGTTCTCGAATTAATGCGTGATGAGTTGGAATATACACAGCTTTCAGAGATGAGTGCTATTGACTGGTTGGCAAAAAGCAATCAATTTGAAATTTTTTATCAAATGCTTTCAATGACAAAACGGAAACGTATCCGTGTAAAATATTTTATTGAAAACGGTCAAGCTGTTGATTCTGTAGAGAAACTTTTCAGAAGTGCAGACTGGGCAGAGCGTGAGATGTATGATATGTTTGGTATTGAAGCAAATGGACATCCGTTTATGAAACGTATTTTAATGCCGTATGATTGGCAAGGACATCCACTTTTAAAAACATATCCATTGCAAGGTGATGAGTTTGCAGCTTGGTATGAAGTTGATAAAATCTACGGAAAAGAGGCGCGTGATATTATTGGGCCTGAACTTCGCGATACTGCACGTGTTGACAGATATGATTCTGAGCGTTTTGCTCGCCTTGGTTTTGAAGTTCCAAAAGGTACAGAGATTACAGGTGATGAAGAGCGTCATGTTGAGTCGTATCAAGAAGAAGGTGGAGTATTCCTCATTAAAAAATATGATAAAGAGTCGTCAGTAATTATTGATGATCCGCAAAGATAGGGTGGTAGAAATATGGCACAGGTAAAAAACAGATTAACACCGTTTTTTGAAAATATTACATTTGACAGAGAAGACAATGAATTGATTCTTAACTTTGGTCCACAGCACCCTTCCGCTCACGGACAGTTAAGACTTATGCTTCACCTTCAACAAGAGCAAATTGTTAAAGCACATCCAGATGTTGGATATCTTCACCGTGGTATGGAGAAGATGGCTGAAAATATGATTTATAACGAGTTTATGCCTACTACAGATCGTATGGATTATATTGCTTCATCTTCAAATAACTATGGTTTTGCTCTTGCAGTTGAAAAGCTTATTGGTTTAGAAGTTCCTCGTCGTGCAAAAGTTATTCGTATGATGCTTTTAGAGATCAACAGACTTATGTCTCACCTCTTTTGGTTGGCAACGACAGCGCTTGATATCGGTGCAATGACAGTTTTCCTCTATGCTTTCCGTGAAAGAGAGTATTTGATGGATATTATTGAAGGTTATTGTGGTGCGCGTCTAACACATGCTGCGATCCGTATCGGTGGTGTGCCTCTTGATATTCAAGATAGTTTTATTGCACAACTTCGTACATTCCTTGATAAATTACCACAAAATATTAAAGATTATGAAGATCTTCTTGACTCTAACCGTATCTGGAGAATGAGAATGGAAGAGGTTGGTGTTATACCGACTGAGATGGCACTCTCTTGGGCTTGTACAGGTCCAATGCTTCGTGCTTCAGGTGTTGCATGGGATATTCGTAAAGAGGAGCCGTATGAGCTTTATGATGAAGTAGAGTTTAATGTTCCTTACTCTGACAAGGGTGATAACTTTGCACGTTACCGTGTTTATATGGAAGAGATGAGAGAGTCTGCGAAGATTCTTTATCAAACAATAGAGATGTATGAAAAATGTGTAAAAGATGGTCAAACTGAACTTATGGCTCACGCTCCAAAATATATCTCAGCTCCAAAGCTTGATATTATGACACAAAACTACTCTTTGATGCAGCATTTTGTGCTTGTAACTCAAGGTATGAGACCTCCTGTTGGAGAAGTTTATGTTGCTACTGAATCACCAAAAGGTGAACTTGGTTTTTACATCAACTCTCAAGGTGGACCATACCCGTATAGACTCAAACTTCGTGCACCGTCTTTCTGGCATACAGGAATTTTAACAGACCTTCTACCTGGTCACTATATTCCGGATGTTGTTTCTATTATTGGTACTACAAACATCGTATTTGGAGAGGTTGACAGATAATGAAAAGATATGATTTAAGAAAACTTGGAAACGATTTTGAACCTCGTATGAAAGAGATCCTTGGTGAAGAACATAAGCCAAATGAGACTTTGATATTTTTGTTTGAAATAGGTGATTTTACACCGATTCAGCGTTCTGCTGATCTTGTAAAAGAGTGTGGGTATGAACTATATAACTCACTGAAATTTAACGAAGTCGACTGGACTATCGTAGTTAAAAAATAGGGATTGAATGTGAGTAAAGTCTATTTTTCTACTTGGAAGGGTGAATCTATTAACAACATAGGTAAACCTGAAGAAGAGTGGGAAGAATCAGCTTATAATCTACCGGCACAATATGATGACAAACGTGATTCCAAAGCCTTCATTGGTTGGGATGGTGTTGCACTCTTTGATGAGGATGTTGATGTTATTCGTCTTGCGATGGAGTATGCAGCACAGTATCAAGAGTATTCTGAAGCGTGTGGTAGATGTGCACCGGGGCGTTGGGGAGGTCGTATTTTATATGATGTTCTTGATAAAATTGCCCGTGGTGAGGGTGAAAAAGCTGATTTGGATCACTTAAAAGAGATCGGTAAAAGTATGCAGGTCACTTCAAAATGTGAAATTGGTAAAACAGTACCAAATCCTATTTTGGATCTTATGCATCACTTTGAAGATACATTCTTAGAGTGTATTGAAGAGAAAAAAGAGTCGAAACATTATAAAGACAGCATTGGATATATTGCCAAAATTACGGCTCCTTGTTCTGATGCATGTCCATCACATGTTGATATCCCTGCTTATATTGAGGGTGTACGTGATCTTCGTTTTGATGACTCTTTAATGGCTACGCGTCAAACAATGCCTTTGGCACATGTTTGTGGTCGTGTCTGTCCGCATCCGTGTGAAGATGCTTGTCGTAGAACAAATCTTGATGAACCAATTTCCATTATGTCACTTAAACGTCTAGGTGCAGATTGGGAAACAGATCATGAATACAGCTTTTTTCATCCTATGGAGAAAAAAGCGCCGGTAGGGAAAAAAGTAGCTATTATTGGTGCAGGTCCTGCTGGACTTACCAATGCATACTATCTTGCAGCCGAAGGTGTAGAGGTTGATGTTTATGAAGATCTCCCTGTTCTTGGCGGTGAAGTAGCTGTCGGTGTTCCAGAATATCGTATGCCAATTGACAAATACAATCAAGATATTGAGTGTGTTCGTGATATGGGTGTCAATTTTATTACAAATCGTAGAATCAATGCAGATGATATGCGAAAATTTGAAAAAGAGTATGACGCAACTATGATTGCCGTAGGTACACGTATTTCTAAAAAAGTTCGTTGTGAAAATGAACGTGAGGAGATTAAAGGGTACTGGGGCGCTATTGACTTTCTTGATAAGGTAAATCTTTATGAGAAGTATGGTTATACTATCTCAAAAGAGGAACAAAAGAAAAATCTTTTAAAAACAGATCATGTTGACCTTACCGGTAAAACGGTTGTTTGTGTTGGTGGTGGATTTACTTCAATGGACGTTGTTCGCTGTGCGATTCGTGCCAATGCAAAAAAAGTTTATATGGTTTATCGTCGTGATGAGAAGACTATTATTAGAAATACAACCTATGAAGAGTATCATGAAGCAGTAGAAGAGGGTGTTGAATTTCTTTTCCACTCGGCAGTTAATAAAATTACTACTGATAAAAAAGATGTTTTAAAAGAGCTTTTAATTGACAAGTTTGAGCTTGTACCTGATCCAAATGGCGGGCGTGCACAACTTGTGAAAATTGAGGGTGAATCATATACGATTAAAGCAGATTACCTTATTCCTGCCGTTTCACAGTCGGCAGATCTTGATCTTCTACCTGAAGAGTGGGATATCGCTATGACGTCATGGGGAACTATTAAAACAAATGGTAAAGATTATATGACATCACGCAAAGGTATTTTTGCTGCCGGTGACTGTGAATATGGTCCGATGACAATTGTAAATGCAGTTGGTCAGGCAAAACGTGCTGCTTCTGTTATGGCAAGATATGTACAAACAGGGGAAATTACTTTAACAGATGAAGAGATTATGGAAGACCACCTTTCAAAACTCAAAGTCTATGATAAAAAAGAGAAGGTAAGTGGTTGGTTGCCGGGTCTTCCTCGTGAACAATCAGCTGTTTTAGCGGTAGATGATCGTAAAGATAATAACAAAGAGGTCAATCTTGGGTTTACTCAAGAAGAGGCTTTAAGTGAAGCAGAACGATGTATGCGTTGTTATTACATCGCTATGGTTCAGGCCTAGGAGTTGATGATGAGTAAAACAATTAACTTTATAATTGACGGTCAAAATGTGACAGCACAAAAGGGTGAGACTATCCTTCAAGCTGCGCGAAGACATGATATTTATATTCCGACTATGTGTTATATCTCAAAGACATCACCGTGTGCTTCTTGTCGTATCTGTTCTGTAGAAGTTGAAGGTGTAGAGGGTTACATTTTAAGTTGTAATACCCCACCTACAGAAGGTATTGTTGTTCATACAAACTCTCAGGAACTTGAAAAAGAGCGTCAAAATATTATGAAACTCTATGATGTAAATCACCCTCTTGAGTGTGGTGTATGTGATAAGTCTGGCGAGTGTGATCTTCAAAATATGACGCTCGAATTTGGTGTTGCAAGACAGGATTTTTCTGCAAAAGATCAACTCCGAACTGTGAAAGACTGGGGTTTAATTAATTATGATCCGGCTCTTTGTATTATGTGTGAAAAGTGTGTGCATGTTTGTAACGAGGTTATTGGAGACGATGCTATTGAAGTCAAATTTGGTGGTTACTCTTCAACAATTATTCCAAAAAATGCTCAGACACTTGATTGTACTTTTTGTGGAGAGTGTATTGCTGTGTGCCCTGTTGGTGCATTGGTAAGCAGTGACTTCAAATATAGTGCAAATGCATGGGAACTCTCTCGTGTACCGTCAACATGTGCACACTGTTCGGCAGGATGTTCTTTAGAGTATGAAACGCGCCATTCAGGTATTAATGCTGATGATTCTATTTATAGAGTAAAAAACAATTTTGAGTTTGCATCACTCTGTGGAGCTGGACGTTTTGGTTTTGATTTTAATGTTAAAGGCTTCAAAGAGAGTCAAAAACTGCAAGAGGCAATTAATGCTGTTAAAGAGGCAGAAGCTATTCGTTTTAGTTCAATTATTACGAATGAAGAGGCTTTGATTTTACAGAAAATTAAAGAAAAGTTTAATATTAAACTTTTTAATGAAGATGCTCGTCTTTATGGCTCATTTATGAAGGCATATGCATCAGTGAGTGGAAAATTGCATGCGAGTGCAACACTCGATTGTGTGAAAAAGGCCGATGCAGTTATTATGATAGGTAGTCGAATAGCTACGGATAATCCGGGAGTTCGTTATGCCTTAACAACAGCAGCTCGTCACAATGGTGCGCGTATTGTTTATGCCCACCCTATTGAAGATGCTTTGATGCAAAATACTGTAACACAGTTTATGAAGTATGAAGCTGGTAGTGAAGAGGGTGTTATGGCACTCTTAGCCAATGAACTTCTGAAAAACCGAGATCTTGATGAAGAAACTGTTGCATTTTTGGCTGATCTAGATCTTGGCTATCTTGAAGCGGAAAGTAATGTTGGTGATGATGAACTCTCTGCTATGAGCAAATCGTTTATGCGAGCAGAGAAAAAAGTATTGATTATCGGTTCTGATATGTTTGCTCATGAACGTGCTGAAAATATTGCAAAACTTGCTGCTATTATTGAGAAATATAGTGACTTCTCACTTTTGATTGTACCAAATGAGGTAAATAGTGCAGGTGTCTCTATGATTTGTGATTTAGATCTTGATGAAGATTTAAGCAATATAGTTGCTTATAACAGTAAAGGTTCATATATAATTGCAGCTGATGAAACAGCTGATTTCGTTGTTCCTGCACTTAATCAGCAAGAGGGAACAGTTGTTAATATTGATGGCAGAGTATTGCCTCTTAATGCAGCACTTGCTTTTGAGGGTTATGAGCTTAATGATATCGCAAATGGGCTTGGGATAGAAGCTGAAAATACGATCGATTATACAAAAGCGTTACCACAATCATCAGGTTTTAAAGCTGTCGATTTTGATTCACTTGAGAATTTCTTGGGTAAATTTGGTGAAGATGAGCGTGGTTATATGTTGGAACCGGTTGCTTGCGAAATACAAGGGCAGCTAGAGGAGATCGCAGAACTTCCAGAATACAATGGAGTAGTTTTGTATGCGGCTAATCCTGTATTACAGTTCAACGGCTTTACAGCGAGAACGAAACAGTTAGAAAGAGATACGGCATTAAGAGGTTCAGCGCAATTTGCTGCAGCTGCGAAGATTAATGATGGTGATGAAGTTGAGATTCAGTTGGGTGAGATGACACAAAAACGAATCTTTAAACTAGATAGTGAGTTAAAAGGAACAATAGCACTTAATCCTACTTTTGATAGTGGTTATGATTATGGTAGTTATAGATTTCTTAAATCCAAAATAGTGAGAGTAATGTAATGAGTAAAATAGTCATAAACATTGATGGAAAAGAGATAGAGACGCAAGAGGGTGAGTATCTTTTAAATGCTGCCCGCGCGAATGATATTTTTATTCCGGCAATTTGTTATTTAACACGTTGTAGTCCAACTCTGGCTTGTCGTATATGCCTTGTTGAAGCTGATGGAAAGCAGGTTTATGCCTGTAATGCAAAAGCAAAAGACGGGATGAATATTACAACAAAAACAGAGAATATTGAAAAAGAGCGCCGTGCTATTATGGAAGTATATGATGTAAATCATCCGCTTCAGTGTGGTGTGTGTGACCAATCTGGTGAGTGTGAGCTTCAGAACTATACGCTTGAAATGGGTGTTGATTCTCAAAGTTATGCGATTAAAGATGTTGATCGAAGTAGTCATGACTGGGGTCATATCCATTATGATCCGGGTCTTTGTATTGTATGTGAGCGTTGTGTTACTGCTTGTAAAGATATGATCGGTGACAACTCTTTAAAAACTGTCCCACGTGGTGGGGATAAAGTTGCAGATGAGTTTAAAGCTGAGATGCCAAAAGATGCTTATGCAATGTGGAATAAATTGAGTAAATCAGTTATTGGTCTGACCAATGGAACAGATGTTCTTGATTGTACTAGTTGTGGTGAGTGTGCGGCAGTTTGTCCGGTTGGTGCTCTTGTTGATACGCACTTTATGTATAAGTCAAATGCTTGGGAACTTAAGCAGATTCCGGCAACGTGTGGACACTGTTCTGCAGGATGTCAGATCTCTTATGATGTAAAACATACAAGTATTGAGAATCCGGAAGACAAGATATATCGTGTTATGAATGAGTGGAACTATGTATCATTGTGTGGTGCGGGACGTTATGGATTTGATTACCAAAATGCACAAGCTCTAAAAGATGAGGCTGCATTTAATGCGGCTGTTGAAGCTTTTAAAAAGGCAGATACAATAGCATTTACTTCTACTATTACCAATGAAGAGGCACTTCTTTTACAAAAAATGAAAGAGAAGTTTGGTTACAAACTCGTTAATCCTGAAGCAAAAGCGTATCAAACATTCTTAAATGAATATTCTGCACTTAGCGGTAAAAAACTTTACAGTTCTGATCTTGAGCGTGTACATACGACAAATTTTATTGTCTCTATTGGCTCTGCTTTAAAAACAGACAATCCAAATGCTCGCTATGCACTGAATAATTCACTGACTGTAAACAAAGGTGCAGGAATCTATTTCCATCCTGTGGCAGATCCAATTATTGAAGGTTTGGCAAAATCGATTATGACAGTAACGCATGCTCCACTTCAAGAGGAGATTGCACTCTACTTATTACTTGACCTTTTTGGAGATAAAGAGAAACTTCCAAAAACTATTAAAAAATATCTTGCATCATTTCACTCTCAAAAGAAAGTGACTGTAACAGAGACAATTAAAGAGAAAGTCATTGAAAAAGTTATTGAGAAAAAAGTAAATGAAGAGACGGGTGAAGAGGAAGAAGTTGAAGTAGAAAAAACAAAAATGGTTCCTAAAAAAGTTGAAAAAGAAGTTCTTGTTGATCATAATAAACTTCTTGAACTTTTAGGTGCTGATGATAATTTTATGGAAAGCTTAGAGAAAAACTTGAAGAAAAAAGAGACATTTGCACTTATGGTTGGACCAGATCTCTATAATCACCCAAATGCAAAAAATCTTGCTCGTTTGGTGGCTCTTGTTGAAAAATATACTCAATTTGAGACTGTTATTATTCCATCGCTTACAAATACACTCGGTGTGAGTTTAATTTGTGAACTTGATGATGAGAAGGGTGACTATACAGTTGCTTATAATACAGATGGTGATTTTGTACTCTCAGCATTGGGTGATGGTGATTTAGATATGCCAGCTATCAATCAACAAGAGGGTACATTAACATCTGTTAATAAACGAGTAAACCCAACAAATGCGGCTATTGGTTATAATGGTTATGAGTTAAACGATATAGCAAATGCTTTAGGATTTGATGCTGAGAATGTTATTGATTATACTGTTGAATTGCCTGCTGCTGTTGGATTTAAGGCAGAAGAGTTTGATAATCTTCCAAATCATTATGAAAATGATGGTACAGAAATGCGCGGGTATGTGTTAGAAAATGTAGCAGTTAAAGCATCAGATGATGAATCTGTCGATAAATTCAGCGATGCTAAGCTTGAAGGTAGTATAATCTATTTAGCTAATCCGGTACGACAATTTAGTGCATTTACGCATAAAGCAACACAGCTCCGTGAAGAGAGTGGTGTTTATATGAGTGAAGAGTACTTGTCAAACTCTGATTTTAATGCAGGTGACAGTGTAAAAGTTACAACGCAAAATGGTGAGCTTACGGCAAAAGTTGTCAGTGATAATAAAATCAAAGGTTCAATCGTAGTTCTTCCTACTTTTGATAAAAATCTAAATTCAGAGGCTCTCTTTAGCGGTTACCGCTTTAGTTCAGCTTCGATAGAAAAGGTGTAGTATATGGACAGTGCATATTTAATTGAAACGATTATTAAAGTCGTTGTAATTCTACTTATATTTTCAGCTTTGGCTGGGATTGGTACATATTTTGAGCGTAAAGTGCTTGCATTTATGCAACGCAGACTCGGGCCAATGAATGTTGGTCCATATGGTCTGTTACAGTTTGGTGCAGATGCAATTAAACTTTTTACAAAAGAGGATATAATTCCGACAAATGTTGTTGGACCAATCTTCAAAATTGCACCTGTTATTACAGCTGCAACAGCATTTATGGCAGCAGCAGCTATTCCATTTATGCCATCTTTTGAAATTTTTGGTTATGAAGTGCATCCAATTGTTTCTGATATCAATGTAGCACTTCTTTATATCTTGGGTGTTATGGCAGTTGGGCTCTATGGTCCACTTCTTGGTGGTATGGCATCTGCAAATAAGTTTTCTTTACTTTCAGCTGCTCGTACAGCGGCTGTTTTTATCTCATATGAGGTTGTTACGGGTCTTTCGTTACTTGCACCTATTATGATGGTTGGTTCACTCTCTTTGATTGATTTTAATAATTATCAAGCGGGTGGTATCAGCCATTGGATAGTATGGAGTCAACCTGTTGCATTTATCCTCTTTTGGATTGCTGCATTCGCAGAGACTGGACGTACACCTTTTCACTTGATTGCAAATGATCATGAGATTATTGATGGTTTTGGTACAGAGTATTCTGGTATGAGATGGGGACTTTTCTTTATCGGTGAGTATGCAAATATGTTCTTTATCTCATTTGTAATTCCTCTGATCTTTTTAGGTGGTTTTGGTGATGGTAGTTTCTTAGGTGCTATGGGTCTTTTGGCAAAAGTTGCATTTTTCTTCTTCTTTTTCTTATGGACAAGAGCAGCTTGGCCTGATGTAAGACCGGATCAACTTATGTGGTTGTGTTGGAAAGTACTTATGCCAATAGCAGTGGTTAATGTTGTAATCACTGGTCTTGTGATGATGTTTTAAGGGGATATGAATGAGTTTAGAAGCATTTAATAATAGAAATGTAACAGAAGGTGATTACTTTCTTGTTGATATTGAAGATTATCCTACTGATGGTTGGGGTAAGTTTAAGCGTGTAGTGAAGAGAACTTTCAAAGGTGAACTTTTTGTTGGTCTTTGGGTTGTTATGAGAGAGATGATCCGTTTTGATATTCATACAATTCAATATCCAGCAGAAAAAATGCCTATTGGACCAAGATATCGTGCCGTACATCAAATGAAACGATTATGGGAATCAGATACTGAGAGATGTATCGGATGTGGTCTTTGTGAAAAGATCTGTATCTCAGATTGTATTCGTATTGATACTCGCATTGATGAAAACTCTCGTAAAGAGGTGAGTGAATATACAATTAACCTTGGACGTTGTATCTTCTGTGGTTACTGTGCAGAGGTTTGTCCTGAACTTGCAATTACTCATGGTGGTGAGTATGAAAATGCAAGTGAACAAAGAGAACATTTCTTACTTTATGAAGATATGTTAACACCACTTGATAAAATGAAAGCCGGTAAACAGTTAGAGTTTGAAGGTTTTGGTTCTATTACACCACATGAAGATGAGCGTGTTAAAAAAACACCTCTAGCATATTAAGGAGTTTGGATTATGTTTGAAGCGATAGCGTTTTACTTGTTTGCATTTTTAACAATTGCTATGTTTTACATTACAGTAACAACAAAGCATGCGTTATATGCATTAACTGCATTGGCAGCGGGAATGATTTTTATATCGGCATTTTTCTTTATCCTTGGTGCTGATTTTTTAGGTGTAGTGCAAATTATTGTCTATACAGGTGCCGTAATGGCTCTTTATGCTTTTGGTATGATGTTCTTTGATACAACACGTGAAGTGAAAGAGAAACAAGGCAATAAAGCTATTATTGTAGGTCTCTCTACATTAGCAGCAGTTTTAATTGTTCTTATTGTATCTGCACCGATGATTAGCGATAATATTGTTGCTCTTTATCCTGCAATAGATGGTGTTGGTAATATACAAGAAATTGGTTTAGTCCTCTTTACAAAATACCTTATTCCGTTTGAGGTTGCGGCAATTATGTTACTTGTTGCAATGGTTGCAGGTATTGTATTGGCCGGTAAGAAAATGGATATCTCACTTACGCTTATGGATGCTGAAGAGATTAAAGCTAATGAAGAAAAAAACAAAAAGGTGCTTTCATGATGGAAATAGGTTTAAATCACTACCTCGTTCTCTCTACAATCCTATTTGCAATAGGACTTGTTGGTGTAATGAAGAGAAAGAACTTACTTTTATTGTTTTTCGCAACGGAGATTTTACTTAATGCTGTAAATATTGCTTTTGCTGCGATTTCACACTACTACGGTGATTTGACTGGTCAGATGTTTGCTTTCTTTGTTATTGCAATCGCTGCATCAGAAGTTGCTGTAGGACTTGGTCTTTTAATTGTATGGTACAAACGCCATGGCAATATTGATCTTGATGCTATGACAAGTATGAAAGGATAAGAGAATGGAAAAATATTTATATATTGCGCTTTTTGCACCATTTGTAAGTTCTCTTTTTTCGGCACTCTTTACTGCCACACCGAAGAAACTCTTTACAGGTATTGTCGGATCGGCATTAATTATTACGTCGCTCATTTCTAGTACTATACTTTTAGTATATATTTTAAAAGGTGGTGAACCAATTCATGTAGAATTGATGACATGGATGGCAACCGGTGGTCTTTATATCCCATTTGGTTTTGTTGTCGATCAGGTTTCTGTTACAATGATGATGGTTGTTACACTTGTTTCATCTGTTGTTCATGTTTATTCTATTGGGTATATGGATCACGATAAAGGGTTTAACAGATTCTTTGCATGGCTTTCAGCTTTCGTTTTCTCTATGATGATTCTTGTTATGAGTGATAACTATGCAGGTCTCTTCATCGGCTGGGAAGGTGTTGGTCTTTGTTCATGGGGACTTATCGGGTTCTGGTTCCATAAAGAGAGTGCATCTTGGGCAGCTAATGAAGCGTTTATTATGAACCGTATTGCTGACCTTGGTATGCTTATTGGTATATTCTTGGTATATTGGAATACAGGTACACTTCAATATGATGGTGCATTTGCGGCATTCCATCATCTTGATACTGCAACACTAAGCTGGATTGGTATTTTCCTTTTCATTGGTGCAATGGGGAAATCAGCACAGTTTCCACTCCATACATGGCTTGCAGATGCGATGGAAGGTCCTACTCCGGTATCGGCTCTTATTCACGCAGCAACAATGGTAACAGCAGGGGTATATTTAGTTATTCGTTCTCATGAACTTTACAGTTTAATTCCAAGTGTTGGTCTCTTTATTGCATCACTCGGTACATTTGTAGCACTTTTTGCAGCTTCAATGGCACTTGTAAACCGTGATATGAAACGTATTATTGCTTACTCTACACTTTCACAGTTAGGGTATATGTTTGCAGCAGCTGGTCTTGGTGCATACTGGGTAGCACTTTTCCACCTTATGGCACACGCATTCTTTAAAGCACTTCTATTCTTAGGTGCAGGTAATGTTATGCACGCTATGCATGATGAACTTGATCCGTTTAAAATGGGTGGATTGAAAAAGGTTATGAAGTGGACTTGGATTATGATGACGATTGCTTCTTTAGCACTTGCAGGTATCTTTCCGTTTGCAGGTTTCTTCTCAAAAGATACAATCTTAGAAGCAGCTTTTGCAGATCATCATATGGTAATTTATGGTGTACTTCTTTTTACTGCAGGTTTGACAGCATTTTATTCATTTAGACTTGTTGCACTTATCTTCCATGGTGAAGAGCGTTATAAACTTTTTGGTATTCATCCACATGAAGCCTATAAATTTATGCTTGTTGGTATGAGTCCACTCTTAATTCTTGCAATTATTGCAGGTATTTTCCAACAACCTTTCTTCCATATGGTTGAAGAGATCTTGTCAGCACATGAGTACCATATTCACTCTCATGTTACTGTATGGATTATGTTACTTGGTACACAAATATTTGTTGGTTTAGCTATTCTTTATGCATATAGAAAATATGCTCGTTCTGGTATTGAAGTGCCGGATGGAACAAGTGAAGTTGAAAACTCTTTTGTGTATAAATTATTAATTAACCAATACTATATTCCATATTTTTATGAAGAGTATATTGTTAAACCATACAGAGAGCTTTCTAAAGCATTCTGGACTGAAGTTGATTTAAAAGTCGTAGATGCTACGGTTGATGGTATCGCAGGTGTCATTTATGGTACAGGTGAAAAAACAAGAGCAATGCAGAGTGGTAATCTCTCTACAATGCTTAAATGGATGGTAGTAGGTTTAGTTGTGCTACTCTCTTTAGCTGTAGTTTTTGGACTAGCAGTAAGATATTCTGATGAGATTGGTCCAATCTTGTCAGGTTTAGGAGTTAATTAAATGTTTGATCATATTTTATCGATATTAATATTCTTTCCAGCAGTTGCAGCTGTATTTGGATTTATGATTCATAAGGATAGTATGCGTACCTATGGAGTGGCAGTGGCAGCAATTGAATTTGCACTCTCTTTAATGCTTTGGTATGCATTTGATTCAAGTGTATCTGGTATGCAGTTGATGGAGAGCTTACCGTTAGTTCCTTCATTTGGTATCAATTATACATTAGGTGTGGATGGAATTTCACTTTTTATTATTATCTTGTCAGCGTTTTTTACTCTTTTGGGTATTGGTGCGCTAACCGATACACCAAATGTAAAATATATGATTATTACACTGCTCTTCTTGCAGATGACAATGGCAGGTGTTTTTGCTGCACTTGATGCAATTGTATTTTATGTATTTTGGGAGCTCTCTTTGGTTCCAATGCTTTATATTATTGGTGCATGGGGTGGACCACTTCGTATTTATGCATCAATTAAGTTCTTCCTTTATACTTTTGCAGGTTCTCTTGTTATGCTTGTTGGTATGCTTTTTATGGCATATTTTTATTATCAAGCAACAGGACATTGGAGTTTTGCACTCTTAGACTGGTATAGACTTATTTTACCGGAGAATATCCAGTTATGGCTCTTTGCAGCATTTTTCCTTGGTTTCGCGATCAAAGTTCCAATGTTTCCGTTCCATACTTGGTTGCCATATGCACACGGTCAAGCACCAACTATCGGTTCTGTTATTCTTGCAGCAATTCTTCTTAAAATGGGGACATATGCATTTGTAAGATTTTCATTACCACTCTTTCCGGATGCATCGGCATTCTTTATGATTCCAATTGCAATTCTTGCAATTATTATGGTTATCTATACAGCAATGGTCGCATATGCACAAAAAGATATCAAGCAGGTTGTTGCTTACTCTTCAATTTCGCATATGGGTATTATTATTCTTGGTACATTTGCATTGAATGTTGAAGGTATCTCTGGTTCTATCTTTTTAATGCTAGGTCACGGTGTTGTTGCCGGTGCACTCTTTATGCTTGTTGGTGTAATCTATGACAGACGTCATACAAAACTGATGAGTGAATTTGGTGGTTTGGCACACGTTATGCCTCGCTATGCAACTATCTTTGGTATTATGATGATGGCTTCAGTAGGTCTGCCACTTACTATTAACTTTGTTGGGGAGTTTTTGAGTTTACTTGGTTTTTATCAACAATCACATATCTTGACACTTCTTGCAGGTACAGGTATCATCGTAGGTGCTATCTATATGCTTGCAGCGTATAAAAAAGCATTCTTTGGTGATGTGACAAATGAGAAAAATAAAAACTTACCAGATATTAATAAAAAAGAGCTTTTTGGTCTTATTCCACTGGTAGTTGTTGCTATTTGGCTTGGTGTTTATCCTAAACCTGTTCTTGAACCAATTAACAACTCTGTTGAAGCAGTTGTGCAACTTATGCATAATAAAGCACAAACTACATTGGCTAAAGAGAGAATCCCTGACTTGAGTAAACCAAAAGTTATGGTTATGAAAAAAACTGAAATTGAAGAGGAGGTGCACTAATGTTGTCGCCAATCAATGTTTCGATAGAGTCGTTAAACTTAATGACTCTTGCACCAATGCTTATTCCTGTTATTGGCGCGTTATTAATTCTTGTTGTTGATATTGCAAAGGTTAATTTGCATAAATCACTCTACGTAGTACTGAGTCTGCTCTTCTTAGCAATGGATTTTGGAGCAGTTATCGCTTCAAGTGGGCTTTTTATGTCAGATGGAACGCTTACGGGTGGTTTTGATATTATGCTTATAGATGGGCTGGCAATTCTTGCAGAGCTTATTATTGTAGGTGCATCAATGCTCTTTATCCCATTGGCTATGACACATAAACGTTTCCATGAGTTCTCTTATCCTGAATTTTTTGCACTCTTTTTGTTCATGATTGCAGGTTTCCAATTTATGGTATCTACTGATAATCTTATTATGATTTTTGTTGGTTTAGAGACATCATCGTTGGCACTCTATACACTTATTGCAATGCATAACCGTGAAAAATCTTTTGAAGCGGCATTAAAATACTTTACAATGGGTGCATTAGCAGCTGGTTTCTTTAGTTTTGGTGCAATGATTTTTTATGCACTTACAGGCTCAGTTGAGATCAATAAAATTGCATTAGTACTTGCAGCAAACGGCTATGCTGATATGGGCTTTGTTCTTGTTGGTATCGCATTCTTCCTTGCTGCATTTGGTTTTAAACTCTCTTTAATTCCATTCCATACATGGGCACCGGATGTTTATGAGGGTGCATCGGCTGCAATGGCAGGATATATGTCAATTGTTCCAAAAATTGCCGGTTTTGTAGTAGCTATGAGATTCTTTGAATTTTTAGTACACAGTAATGTTGTTTGGTTACAAATGATGCTTTATGCTGTTGTTGTCGTAACAATGACAGCTTCAAATATGTGGGCACTTGTGCAAACTGATGTGAAACGTATGCTTGCATACTCATCTATTTCACATGCCGGTTTTGTAATGGCAGCTATCTTAATTGGTACAACACAAGCAAATTCAGCACTCTTTTTGTACTGGATCTTATTTAGTTTTACAAATCTTGGATCATTTTCAATGCTTTGGATGTCAAGACAAAAACACCTTGCAGAGCATCAAAGTTCAGACCACTCGTATGACAAGTTTGCAGGTATGATTAAAACTGCACCGGTTGCTGCACTTATTATGGGTCTGTTTATGTTAAGTCTTGCAGGTGTTCCACCGTTTGCACTCTTTTGGGGTAAACTTTATATGATCTCTTCAGCAGTAACAAGCGGTTACACTGTTTTAGCACTTATTATGGCACTCAACTCTGCTATTGCCGGTTACTACTACTTAAAACTTATTGTTTATATGTTCATGAAAGAGCCGGTTATTGAAAATGGCGGTGAAATTTATGTTACAAATGCTACGTTGGCGCTCAAAACAATTATTGGTATCGCAGCTGTAGGAACTATATTTGCTTTTATAGTAATAAATCCACTTTTAGATTTTATTACAGCATTTGTATATAACAGCGGGTATTAATTTAATGCCACTATAAAGGAGAAGAGCCATTGTTTAAATCGATACTCTTAGCCTTTATAGCTATTAATACTTTTGCACTAGAGATCTCTATTGATAGTGCAAAAGATAACTTCGAAAAATACTCTACTCTTCATATAATAGATTCAGATCCTTTTGTTTGTCAAGCAATAAAAGATGATATGCAAAGAACAAAAGAGGTTATCTGTGCATTTTCAAAAAAGCCTTCTCAAGAGATTCCCCCTGTAGAAAATGATTTTTTTAAAGTGAACAGTTTTCGTAAAAAAGGCACGTTTTTTATCTCAATCAAGCCTTTTTATAAACTTTATCTCCATGCAGATATTTTTGACCTAGCCAAAGATAAGAGTGTCTTTAGTGCAGATGTTAAGATCGCAAAGCGTTGGACGCTGTTAGGGTATAAAAAAAAGTTACCTCTGATTAAAAAGCAAGAACCTTCCGATTTGGCAATTAATTTTCCGTTTTATCTTACAAAAGATATGCTTCCATATGTGGGAAGTTTGGATCTTGCAGGAAAACCAGTACATATAAAAAAAGTTGGAGATGTAACTGAGTATTTGAAAATTAAAAAATATTTTCAAAAAAAACGTTATGAAGATGCACTTGATCTTATTAATGATGTTTTAAATAATTATCCAAATACACTCTTTAAACCGGAGCTCACATACTACAAAATAAAAGTCTATGACAAGTTAAAAGATTATGACAATGTTATTAGTAATGCCAAGATTTTTTTGCGGGAATATTCTGGGGATGAGAATGTTCCCGAAGTCCTGGCATTAACGGCAAAAGCTTATGGTGCAGTTGGTCAAAACAGTGATGCAGATTATTTCTTTGACAGACTCTTTAGTGAGCATAAAGGGAATGTTTATGCACAATGGGGTTATCTCTATAAGGGTGCCATACTTGAAGCTTCCGGTGGAACAAAAGAGGCTGTTAACTATTATAAAAAAGCACTTTACAATACGAAAAATTTAGAAGTTGCAGCAGCAGCGGCATATCATTTAAGTGAAATTTTAATGCAGACGCATCCAAAAGAGGCAGCCAAATATGTTATGAAAATAGTTGAGGCAAAACCAAACTATTTTATTGAGAATAAAAAATTATCTAAAAAAATTATGAATACTTTGGCAGATCAAGGGGAGTACAAAGCTGCTGCCGCAATTGCAAATGCTATGTTGAAAGCATTAGGACCTACTTATGATGATTATGAAGATCTGCTCAAAGACAAAGCTTTATGGCTTGCTAAAACTGATGATAAAAAAGCGGCACTTCAAGCGCTGAATGATTATTTGAAAAAATTTCCTGATGGTGATTATATCGATGCTGTTCAAGTGGCAAAAGATGCACTCTTTTTTGAGAACAATGATCTTAATACAACAGCTAAACTGGCTGAGTATGATAAGTTAATTCAGGAGTATAAAGGGGATATTATTGCACAACGTGCTCTGTATGAAAAAGCAAAACTCCTCTTGCAGGAGAGAGCATATCAACAGGTACTTGCGCTAAAAGATGAATTGAAAAATCTTGATAGTGAGAAGTTTAGTGATATTGATCTCCTTATTAAAAAAGCTGCTGTAGGATTGATGGAAGAGTCACTTGCAGAGAAAAACTGTAAAAATGTTTTAGTTATTGCTAGTGATTATAATATTACACTCTCTAACAGTTGGGATGACGGCATTTACAGTTGTGCAATGAAGGGTGGTGATTTTCAACTTTCAAAATCAATTGCTTCAAAAAATTTGAAGTCGCAAAATATAGCAGTTCGCAAAAAATGGCTCTATCGTTATATGAAAATTGATTTGGAGACGGGTAATTACAGTGAAGCTGTAGATGTAGGAAAAGATCTGCTTGCATTAATAGATAATATTAAAAAATCAAAATATAAAGAGAGTTATCGACTTCTTTTTGATGCCTATAATCGTCTTGGAGAGAAAGAGAAGATGATGCAAGTAATGGCAAAGATTGAAGAACTTTTTGGAATAAACTATAAAGATATAAGTCGCTATGTTGCTATGATCTCTTTAGGTCGAGATCGTGGTGATGACAATATGGTTATCAAATACGCTAAAGCGGTTATGAAACTGCAAAAAGCTGCCAAGTCTTATCTTCAGAGCCCTTATATTGAGTTTAGTCTTTATGATGCATATATGGATAAAAAGGAGTACAACAAAGCTCTTAGTGCTCTACACTCTTTAGGTAGAGTAGCATTAAATAAAACACAAAAAGCACAAGCAGAGTATTTAAAAGGTGTTGTTTTGAGTAAGTTATGGAGAGATGCTGCTGCGAAGCAAGCATATAAAGCTGCGATAAAAGCAGATCCAAACTCTGCATGGGCAAAGCTTGCGAAATCTGCTTTAGAAATTTAAAATATTAGAGCTCTAAACAGTCACTAATACTATAAAGGGCAGGCTCTTTGTCTGCAAGCCATTTACCTGCACGTAGAGCACCTTTTGAGAAGGTATTTCTTGATGTCGCCGTATGGTTGAGTTCAATAAACTCACCATCATTGTAAAAACCGACAGTATGACGTCCTACGATATCACCACCGCGAAGTGCCATAACGGCAATTTCATCTTTACTTCGCTCTCCAATATTTCCATCACGTCCGCTAATACGCACCTTGTCAATATCCAATCCACGTCCACGTGCTGCTGATTCACTCAGTGTAAGTGCAGTACCACTTGGAGCATCTTTTTTATGTCTGTGGTGCATCTCTACAATCTCTATATCAAAATCTGCAAGTGCTGCAGAGGCTTGATAAACAAGTTTATTAAGGAGTGCTACACCCAAAGACATATTGGTTGCATATAATACAGGCATTAATTCACTTGCTTGTTTCATTAAATTTAACTGATGATTATTGAGCCCTGTTGTTCCAATTACAAGAGGTTTTGGAGTTTTAATAGCTGCTTCAAGAAGCATTTCACATGCTTGGGGAAGTGAAAAATCTATTATAATATCACTTGCATTTAAAAATGAGTTCATATCTGAAGTGACTAAGACAGAAGGGTCAATAGAGAAATCTAAATTTTTACGTACAAAAACAGCGCTTAGGCTCATTCCTTCTGTTACTTTTAGATCTTCAATAAGTAACTTACCAACGCGACCACTCGCACCAAATACACCAACTTTTATATCTGTCATATAATTTCCTTTAATTTAATAATTCATCAACATAACTAATAGCTGCAATGCCTGCAACTGCACCATCACCCGCAGCACTAATGACCTGTTTAGGCGCTTCTATACGCATATCACCTGCTGCAAAAAGACCGGCAACTGAAGTTTTCATACTCAGATCGACAATAACTTGCCCCTGCTCATTAACATCACATAAAAAGCTGCCATCTTCTTGAAGGAGTGTCTGGTTATTTACATCATTACCGACAAAAACAAAGACTCCCGGCACTTCAATATCACGAAGATTTCCATCTTTATCTTTTACGCGAAGACCTGTTACCCCCATAGCATCGCCATATACTTCATCGGGAACAGAGTTTAGTATAAGCTCAATTTTCTCATTTTCCTCTACACGTTTTACAGTATTTGGTGCAGCACGGAATTTGTCTCGTCTGTGGATCAGATAGACTTTTGAGCATATCTTAGCAAGGTAGAGTGCCTCTTCAAGGGCAGTATCACCACCACCGATAACGGCTACCTCTTTGCCTTTGTAGAAAAATCCGTCACAGGTTGCACAGGTACTGACTCCTTTGCCAAAAAACTCATCTTCACCTTTAAAACCGGCACGTCTTGGTGATGAACCTGTACATACGATCACAGAGTGTGCATGTATAATGCTTTCATCACTTTTTATAATAGAGAAAAGATCACCATCTTTGCGGATCTGTTTTACCTCTACCATATCATGTTTGAGTCCGAATTTTTGACACTGCTTTGGCCATGGCATCATGAGATCCATTCCCGTAATATCTCCGGTTACTCCCGGATAGTTCTCTATTTCAGAGCTTTGCGTGATCTGTCCTCCGGGCATTCCTTTCTCAAACATTGTAACTTTTTCAAGTCCGCCGCGTGTTGTATAGAGGCCTGCTGTAAGACCAGCTGGTCCCCCGCCAATAATAGCGCAATCTAAAATATCTTTGCTCATAACTTTTGTACCTCTTTGCTTAATTGATCTAAATTATCAAGTTTACGTATCATACTATCTTGTTTATAAAGAGTATCTTTGATTCGCTTTATAAAAAAGATAGAGGGAACTTCATAAATATTAAAACGTTGAATGAACTTCAAAGAGGTGTTTGTCCCAGAGTGAATAAAGGTTGTTAATTTTGTATTTGGACGTACCTGGTTGTAGTAGTCAATTGCCAAGATAGGGTTATTTAAGTTTAGTTTTGCAATTTTTTCCATACTGCCTCTGTTTCTTGAAGAGTAAAAGACAACAATATAACGATCTTTGGTCGGGGTAAAGAGATCACTTTTTTCATAAAAAGACCAATTTTTGAAGTTAATGAATTTATATTCGGAAAATTTATAGTTAAAGTAGGCAAAGGCACCTGCAATCATTGCAGCACCAAAAAAAGAGGCCAAAAGTGTGGAGAGAGAAAAGAGGCTTTTGCCTCCTTTTCTAGCCAACTTTGTACCTTTACAATTACGCTAAAAGAGCGTCAAGTTTTTGAGCAAATGCATCTTTAGATGCTGCACCAACCATTTGATCAACAAGTTCACCATCTTTGAAAAACATTACAGTAGGAATAGAACGAATTCCAAATTTCACAGCAATTTCTTGCTCTTCATCAGTATTTACTTTACAAACTTTTGCTTTTCCGTCATAATCTTCAGCTAGCTCTTCAATTACAGGCGCGATCATACGACATGGTCCACACCATGGAGCCCAAAAGTCAACAAGTGCTACACCCTCTGCAAGTGTTGCTTCAAAATTATCAGCAGTTAATTCAATATATTTTCCCATTAGGATTTCCTTTTTTATTTGTTTGAAGTATTATACAAGTGCTATTATTAATTAGAACTTTAGGAATTTTTTTTCTCTCTTGATAAAATATACACATTCCCTATAACCGATCTCTTTTGCCAGTTTTGTTATACGATCGCTATAGAGACCTACTTGTTGTGGGTTATGGGCATCAGAAGAAAATGTAATAGGAATGTTGAGATTATGTGCCGCTTTTAATAGCTCAAAAGAGGGATATGCTTCAGCAATGGGCTTTCTATAGCCTGCAACATTGAGTTCTAAAACCATTTCACTCTCTTTAATAGCCATAAGTGCTTTTTTCGCCATAGGAAGAATTGTTTTTTTTGGCATAAAATTAAAAACTTTTATAAGATCCAAGTGGCCGACAATGTCAAAATAGCTACTTTGTGCCATCGATTCGATCGTATCAAAATATTTTTGCCATACTTCATCTTTATCTTGTTTTTTCCACTCTCCTATAAACTCCGGGTTGTCAAATCCCCATCCTTCTAAAAAATGAACAGAACCGATAAGATAATCAACATCAGCTTTTAAAACGCGACTATCCATATGTCCGGGAAGATAATCAACTTCATAGCCTAAAAGGATGTCTATCTGATCTTTATAGCGTTCTTTTGCAGCTTTTACGTCACTCTCATAGGTCTGCATCTCTTCAAACTTCATACGATATGCCGGATCAAAATCCATAGGAGCATGATCACTAAAACCAAAAACTTTTGTTTTTTGTCGAATGGCCGCTTGAATATATGCGTCAATATCACCTTCGGCGTGATTGCACAGTGGGGTATGGTTGTGGAGATCTACTATCATTTTTTTCTCGAATTTATTTATTTTATGTTATTATAGTGACATTTAATAAACTAGATCAATTTTGATGATGGAGAACCTTATGACACAAGAAGAGCTAGATGCATTGATGAGTGGTGATATAGATATGGATGAGGTTTCTGAAACAGATACAGAGATGAGTGAGAGTGAAGCATCTCTCTCTGAAGATACAGAGAAAGCAGAAGACGGAGAACTTGATGAAACTCCAGAAGATCTACTTGAAGAGAATATCAAATCTGCAAAATTGCCACTGCCTGCAACCGATGAGAATAAAATGGTGCATCAGCTTGATGATGTCACCAAAGAGAGCGAAGAGAAAGCGAGTGAGATCTTTGATATTATTGAGACTATCAGTAATGATCTTATGGAGAAAGAGGAGAGCTTAAATAGTGTTTTGGATGTCCTAACAGCCAATATTGAACTCTTTGAAAAATTGACAGAGAAATTTCCTGATATTACAACATTTCAAACACAGCTGCAAGCAAATCAAAAAGCAGTTGAAGATACAAACGAGACAATTGAAGTTCTTCAGACAAGTGGTGATTCTATTATGAGTGTAATGGATATTATGCAGTATCAGGATATTCACAGACAAAAAATTGAACGTGTTATAAATGTAATGCGTGCTCTCTCTAAATATATGAATACCCTTTTTGAAGGGAAAATAGATGATGAGAAACGTGTCTCATCTGCGACACATATTGTTGGTGACACACACAATGATGTTGCCTCAACAGAAGATATAGAAGCGCTTTTGGCGCAGTTTGGAAACTAATGAAAAAAGTAGAATTGTTATCTCCGGCAGGAACGCTGGAAAAGTTAAAAATTGCATTTGATTACGGAGCAGATGCGGTTTATGGTGGAGTGAGTCACTTCTCTTTGCGAATCAGAAGCGGTAAAGAGTTTACCTTTGAAGATTTTGAAGCAGGTATTCAGTATGCCCATGAACGTGGGAAAAAAGTCTATGCGACAATTAACGGATTTCCTTTTAACTCACAGTTAAATCTTTTAAAAAAACATATTTTAAAGATGGCAGAACTCAAACCCGATGCTTTTATTGTAGCGACTCCGGGAGTACTGAAACTTGCACACGAGTTAGTACCCGATATGCCGCTGCATCTCTCAACCCAAGCCAATGTTATGAATGTACTTGATGCCAAAGTTTACTATGATATGGGTGCGACTCGTATTATTACGGCACGGGAGATCTCGTTAAAAGATCTTAAAGCCATTAAAGAGGAACTTCCAGATCTTGAATTGGAAGTTTTTGTGCATGGTTCTATGTGTTTTGCCTACTCTGGGCGTTGTCTTATCTCAACACTCCAAAGCGGTCGTGTGCCAAATCGTGGAAGTTGTGCCAATGATTGTCGTTTTCCTTATGAGATCTATGCTGCAAATCCTGAAACCGGAACACTCTTTAAACTTGAAGAGGAAGAGGGGATTGGTACTTACATTATGAACTCCAAAGATCTCAACCTTGCTTCACATATTGAGGAGATTTTAGACTCTGGAGTGGTGGACAGTGTCAAGATCGAAGGGCGTACGAAGACTGCTTACTATGCTGCTGTTACGGCAAAAGCATACCGTATGGCGATCGATGATTATTATGCCGGCAAGATAGATACGCAGAAGTATCAGTATGAGCTAGAATCACTGCAAAATCGTGGTTATACCGATGCCTATCTGGTTTCACGTCCGTTTGAGAAGCATGATACACAGTCGCTTGACTTTACAATGCAGCTTGGAACGCATCAGGTAACGGGTGTGACAAATGAAGAGGGTACGCACTATATGTGTAAATTTACAACACGTCCGGGTGATGAGCTTGAAGTTGTAGCCCCACTGGATGCCAAGATCGCTCTTGTTGATAATGAGATAGGAAGTACCTATGAAAAAGATGGTCGTCTCTATTTGAAATTTAAACAGTTAAAAGCGCAAAACGGAAAAGTCTGGGAGGCGGTTCACAGTGGTAATATCAATCCAATAGAGTTGCCGACACAATTTCCGCCGTTTACATTTTTTAGAATAGCGTCACATCCTGATATGGGAACTTACCCAAAATAGAGTTTTTTTCATTTTTTTAAACAAAACTCATTATTAACTCACTTTTTTTTTGTAAAATAGGGTAAAATTTTACAAAGGAAATAAAGAATGAAAAACAGCAAGATCGTTACACTTTCACTATCCGTATTGGTTTCGGGAGTGATTTTTAGTGGATGTGCGGAGAAAAACCCGCAGATCTCTGACTTGGAGCAACAGCTTCAACATAAAACAGAGTTACTCTCTAAACAACAAAAAGAGGTTTCTCAACAAGAAGCAGAGATTCGTGAGTTAAATAAAAAGCTTCAAACCGTTAAAAGTACTACTGCATCACAATCAGAGGTAGTGCATACATCTACAAATGATACAGCTACAAATGATACAGCTTCATTAACACCACCAAATGCAAAATTAGGTGAATGTTATGCGAAAGTTCTTATCCCTGCACAATATACGACAGATACAACAAAAAGATTACTTAAATCAAAAGAAGAAAAACTTCGTGTTGTCCCTGCTACTTATAAAAATGTTGAGTATAAAATTCTTGACAGAGCTGCAAGTTTTAAATACATTACAAAACCGGCAACATATAAATGTGTTTCTAATCGTGTAATGGTTGCACCTGAAAAAACTGCATACAAAGTGATTCCTGCAACATATAAAAAAGTGAGTGAAAAAGTACTTGTATCAAAAGCAAGAAAAGTATGGAAAAAAGGGCATGGACCAATTACAAGAGTGAATCATCAAACAGGCGATATTATGTGTCTTGTTGAGATCCCTGCACAATACAAAACAGTGACAAAAACTGTTGTTGACAAACCTGCGCATGTAGAAAAAGTTGTTATCCCTGCAAAATATAAAAATATTCGTGCAAAAGTTGTTGAGCACAATGCAACATATGAAAAAGTTGTTATTCCTGCAAAATATAAAGTTGTTCGTGTAGAAGAGTTAAATCAACCGGCAAAAGTTTTGAAAAGTGAAACAAAAGATATCTATCAAACTGTTAAAACAAAACGTCTTGTAAAACCTGAAGAGTTACGTTGGGAACGTATTTTATGTAAAACAAACACAAGCAAAAATCTTATTAAAAATCTTCAAAGAGAGTTAAAAAAACGAAAATACTACAGAGGTAGAATTGATGGTAAATATAATGCAAGAACGCAAGAAGCTCTTAATAGATTTCAAATTGCCAATCACCTCTCTAGCGGTGCTTTAACATTAGAATCACTTGAAAAATTAAATTTAAAATAGAAGAAAGTAGGAGATAAATAGATGAAAAAAATAGTATTTTTATTAGTAATATTAATGGGGTCACTCTTTGCAAATATTAATGATCTTCCTGATGCAAAAATTGTATCTACAACAGATTGTAGAGGGATTAATCTTAAAGTAAACTTTAAAACAAACTCTGCAGTTATCGAACGAAACTCTCTTGGTAGATTACAAGAGTTTGCAGACTATATGAGTATGCATCCGACAGTAAAAGCTGAGATCGCAGGTTATACAGACAACAGAGGTTCAAAACAGTACAATCTTGCACTTTCTCAAAGAAGAGCAAAATCAGTATATAAACAATTGATTAAAGATGGTGTTGCTGCAAATCGCCTTACACATGTTGGATATGGTGAAGCTGATCCTGTTGCAACAAATGCTACACCTGAAGGACGAAGAGAAAATAGACGTATTGAAGCAAAACTTTATTAAATTTTCTTTTCTCTATTATTACAAAGAGAGGGGTTAATGCTCCTCTCTGATCTATTAATGGAAGTAAAATAATGAAAAATCCACATGAATTTCAATTAAGTGTTGATATTTTAAAACAGCTTATGGACTCTTCTCCAGCTGCTATGTTTATTGTCGATAAAAAGAGAAATATGCTCTTTGCAAATCAAGGTTATGCCGATATGTTTGGCTATACAAAGGAAGAAATTCTCTTTGTAAATTCAAGGATATTCCATATCAGTGATGAGTATTATGAACGCTTTGGAAAGATCACATTTGATGCTTTTAAAGAGGGAAAATCAGTTGATATTGATTATCCTGCAAAAAAGCGGGATGGTTCTGTTATTTGGGTTCATGTTGTTGGTAATGTTGTGCAAGAAGATGGGTTGATTCTTTGGACGATGTTTGATATAACCGAAAGAGTTGAGGCTCAAAAACGTCTTGAAGAGATGAACTATAATTTTGAACAGTATCTCAAAGCAATAGATGAACTCGATATCGGTATTTTTGTTGTCAATGATGATTATAAAATTCGCTATATGAACCATACCATGCAGGAGTGGTTTGGCGATCAAACAGGAAAAACTTGTTACTCATCGGTTGTTAAATTAAATAAGCCTTGCGATTATTGTAAAATAAGAGAGGTTTTGCACTCTCATAAAAAAGTGACATATGAATCACGAAGACCGGATGGGCGTGCATTTAATATTGTTGCAACATCAATTAAAAACAGTGATGGTAGCTACTCGAAAATGGAAGTCATTAGAAATGTGACACATGAAAAAGAGGTAGAAAAACAGTTGCAAGAGCAACAAGAAAAACTGCTTTATCAAGCCTATTATGATCCTTTGACAGGACTTGCAAACAGAGTTTTGTTTTATGATAGACTAGAACATTCTTTAGAAAAAGCAGAACGTGAATGTCATAAACTTGCACTTCTTTTTATTGACCTTGATAGATTTAAAGAGATTAATGACTCATTGGGACATGATGTTGGAGATATTGTTTTAAAGATTGCTGCACAACGCTTGGGTAGTGTATTACGAGAAGAAGATACTTTGGCCCGTCTAGGAGGAGATGAGTTTACAATTCTTTTAGAAAATATTAAGTCACCACAGGCAGTATCCTCTGTTGCCCAAAAACTTTTGGATGCGCTAACGGAAGTTATGGTCGTTAATGGTAAAGAACTTTACATTTCATGTAGTATAGGTATTAGTATCTATCCTGATAACAGTTGTAAAACGCAAGATTTATTAAAATATGCAGATTCTGCAATGTATAAGGCAAAAGCAGAAGGACGAAATGGTTTTCAATTTTACAGCAGCGATATGACAGAGCTTGCATTTGAGAGAGTTGTTATGGAGACAAGTATGCATACAGCTTTGAATAATGAAGATTTTGTCGTCTATTTTCAGCCACAGATTAATCTTAAAACATCTCAAATTGTCGGAATTGAAGCTTTGGTTCGTTGGCAACATGAGACACTTGGTCTTATTGCTCCTTCTAAATTTATATCTTTAGCCGAATCGACAGGTTTGATCGTTGAATTGGACAGATTTGTAATGCGAAGTGTTATGAAGATACTTTCACAATGGCATAGAGATGGAATATATGATGGAAAAATTTCTTTAAATCTTTCTGTGAAACAGCTACAAGAGCAAGATTTTATTGCCTTTTTGCAAGCCTCTATGCAGGAGTATGGATGTAAAGCACAATGGCTTGAATTTGAGGTGATTGAGAGTCAGATTATGCATAACCCAACGGAGTCTATTAAAATATTGACACAGCTGCATGAACTTGGTATCTCTTTGGCGCTTGATGATTTTGGTACAGGTTACTCTTCTCTGGCTTACCTTAAAAAACTGCCTGTAAACAGAGTTAAAATTGATCAGTCTTTTATCTATGAACTTCCGAAAAATTTTGAAGATGCATCTATTGTACAAGCAGTAATAGCCTTATCCAAAAGTTTAAAACTTGATATTGTTGCCGAAGGCGTGGAGCGAGAAGATCAGAAAAATTTTCTTTTAGAAAATGGTTGTGATATTGTGCAGGGTTACTACTATGCACAGGCTCTTCCAAAGCAGGAGATGGAGATTTTTTTAAAAGATGCTATAATTTCATAACTTTAGATTTAGGAAAAAAGATATGAAATATGTTTCAATTATTATAGGTTCGAAGAGTGATTATGAAGTGATGAAATCCTGTTCGGATACTTTGGAGAGTTTTGGTGTAAATTATGAACTCATTATCTCCTCCGCTCACCGCTCCCCTGAACGAACAAAAGAGTATATTTCTCAAGCAGAAAAAAAAGGAGCACAGGTATTTATTGCGGCTGCAGGTATGGCAGCGCATTTAGCCGGTGTTCTTGCTTCCAAAACAGTAAAACCTATTATTGGTGTTCCAATGTCCGCTTCTGCGCTAAGTGGTATTGATGCGCTTCTTTCAACTGTTCAAATGCCGGCTGGTATGCCTGTTGCTACTGTAGCTATAGGGAAAGCAGGTGCTATTAACTCTGCATATTTGGCAATGCAGATTTTGGCACTTGATAATGAAGAGTTAGCGATTAAGCTTTTAGAAGATCGTATAGCAAAAGCAAAAAAAGTTGAGATGGACTCTTTAGAAATAGAGACAATTATTCAATAGTCGAAAAAGCAGGGAGCAAAAATGCAGTGGATGAGTGATGAAGAGTACAGTGAATTAACAGGTTTGGATCTCGCTGCTATTGATGATTTGGTAGCAAGAGGGAAGTTAAGTGTTAAAATTGAAGATGAGAAGCGCTATATCGATCCCTCCAAAGGTGCTACAGAAGTTATTGTTCCTGCAAAATTGAGCGAACTCAGTGAAAAAAACAAACATGAAATGCTTGTTCAACCTGAGTTTGTCGAAAAAACAATCGGTACAATTATCAATCTGCATGAAAAAGTTTTAGATGCCAAAGATGAAACCCTTGAAGCTGTTCGTACTGAAAATGAATTTTTACGTGAGGCATTAGCTTCACTGCAAGAGCTTTATGATGAGGATAGAAAAACGATTCATACTCTACAAGAGCAGTTGAAACTTTCGCAGCAAGAGGTTGAATTTATGCGCCGTAAATATAAGTTAATGTGGAATAGAGCCATAGAAGAGCATACCGAGTCATGAAAATAGCGCAAGAGTGTGTTACCTGTATTATCAATCAAAGTAATAAAGTTGCAGATGCCATAGAGGCAGAAGCTTCTTTAAAAGATTCCTTAAACAGTACGGTATGTGAAATGAGTAAAAATTTTTCATTTCAACTCTCTCCTCCGGAAGTTGCGGCTGATGTCTATAAAAGAATGGCAGAATTGGCCTCTAAAGAGGATCTCTATGATGAGGTTAAAGCGCTCTCAACAAAAAAAGCACAATCTTTTCTTCCTAAACTTAAAATTATGTTGCAAAAGAGTGAAAATAAACTCTTAACAGCAACAAAGATTGCTGTCGCAGGGAATGTAATTGATCTCGCTGCGGCTGTCTCTTTTGATCTTCATGAAGAGTTGGAAAAAATTTTTACAACGGATTTTTCCCATAATGATTTTGAAATATTGCAATCAAAACTTACAACTGCAAAAAGGGTTGTCATTTTAGGTGATAATGTTGGAGAACATATTTTTGATTATCTTTTTATTGAAGTAATTCAGGAACTCTATCCCAATATTTCAGTCGCCTATATGGTCCGAGGTAAGCCTATTATTAACGATGTAACAATTAAAGAGGCAAAAGAGGTCGGATTTGATCGTTTGTGTGAGGTGATTGACAGTGGTGTTGATACACCGGGTTTTGCATATAATCGAGCAAATAAGTATGCACAAAAAGCTTATGATGAAGCCGACTTGGTGATTAGTAAAGGGATGGGAAATTATGAGTGTCTCTCTCCGACACATAGAAGTAATGTCTGTTTTTTATTGAAAGTAAAATGTGATGTTGTAGCCGCATCACTTGGGCAAAAACTTGGCGATATTGTCTGTAAATTGATATAAGAGGTTGCTTATGATAAAAAGAATAATAATCGTTTTTCTCCTCTGTTTTTCTTCTCTTTTAAGTGCTCAGAGTAGAGTAGAGTATCTGGTGTCGCTTGTTGGTGTTAATATGGATTATAAAGAGTATGATAATGCAGGTACACTTCTTGATAGTGAAAAATCACATATGAATGAGATTTTGGGTGCTGAATTTTCTTATAGATTCTATCTTGACCAAAGCGATAGAATTGATTTTAACTGTATGGGGAGTTACGGTTATAGCTCTTATGTCGGATCCTATCTTGAAGATGATAAAGGATACGGGAGTGTTACGAGTAGAACATATAACACTCTCTATGATCTCTCTCTTTATTATAATAATTTAGAGATCTCCAAGATTGCTCTATTTGATCTTGTTGGTGGGCTTGGAGTTGGATATAGATTTTGGAATAGAGAGCTTTCAACTATTCAGGTAGAGCAGTATAGTTGGTTTTCACTGCGTGCTAAAGTAGGTCTTGCATATCATCAAAAAAATTTTTCTATAACACCAACGATTGCATATGAATTTGGTATTAATCCGAAGATGGATGCAAGTGGTTTCCAAGAGGAGTTTAAACTCTCTTCGGCAGATATTATGAAATTCTCTCTTCCAATACAGTATAAACTTAGTGAACATCTTGATTTTTATGGTTCTTATGTTTTTGAGTATCAAAAAATTCAAGAGTCGAATGTCCTTTACGGGAGTAATCAAAAAGGATATATTGAGCCAGATTCAAAAGCTTCTAATCAATATATAAAAATCGGTATTGTCTTTAAATACTAAAAAAGTCTCTTTGGCTATAATACGAAAAATAAAATAAGGTAAGATATATGATAACTTTTAGTGAGATGCTACTTAAATTGCAAGAATTTTGGATGAAACAGGGGTGTAATATTGTACAGCCTTATGATATTCCAGCAGGAGCAGGGACATTTCACCCTGCAACATTTCTTCGCTCACTAGACTCGACACCTTGGGCAACAGCTTATGTTGCACCTTCAAGAAGACCGACAGACGGTCGTTATGGAGAGAATCCAAACAGACTTGGAAGTTACTATCAGTTTCAGGCTATTATCAAGCCTTCACCGGACAATATTCAAGAGTTGTATCTACAATCTTTAGAGTATTTGGGTCTTGATGTCAGCAAGCATGATATCCGTTTTATCGAAGATAACTGGGAGTCTCCGACTCTTGGTGCATGGGGACTTGGCTGGGAAGTATGGCTTAATGGTATGGAAGTAACACAGTTTACATATTTCCAACAGGTTGGCGGGATCGAGTGTTCTCCTGTTACAGCTGAGATCACTTATGGAACAGAGCGTTTGGCGATGTATCTTCAAGGTGTTGATACTGTCTTTGATATCGTATGGAACATTGCACCGGATGGTTCAAAAACATACTATAAAGATGTCCATAAAGAGAGTGAAATAGAGTTTTCAAAATACAACTTTGAAGTAGCTGATACGGCAATGCTTTTTGAAGAGTTTAATTCAAAAAGTAAAGAGTGTCTCAGAACACTTGAAGCGGGACTTCCTCTGCCTGCTTATGATCTGTGTATGATGGCATCACATGTGTTTAATGTTCTTGATGCAAGAAAAGCCATCTCTCAGACTGAACGTCAAAACTACATCTTAAAGATCCGTGAGCTTTCTCGTGGATGTGCAGAGCTCTATAAAGCGCAAGAAGAAGAGCGCAATAAAAGAGTGCATGGATAAATCTTTCATTTTGTCATATTTTTAAAAAGTTTTTTGATTTTTTTGTATGATGTGAGTGTTCCTACCGATTACTCGGTAGGACAAATCCGCTTGAAGGAGTTCAAGATGAAATATCTTGATATAATCCTGAAGGTTTTAACTATTATCTACATAGTAGTGAAAACTTATCAGATTATAGACTAGAGGGTTGCAGCCCTCTAACACCTATCAAGCGGATTATAGCATAAAAAGGCAAAAGATGAAAAATTTAGAAGATATCCTCTTTACACTTATTTTAGTTATTTTAGTTTTTATGGTCTCAAATCTCTATAAGCGTGTCAAAAAACTAGAAGAGCGAGAATAGCCTTATGAAGCTTACAAAAGAGCAGGCTGCTAAGTTTAAAAAACTCGGTATTGCTACTGTTGGCGAGCTTGCTCTTATGATCCCGCATACTTATGAAGATTATCGCCTGCATGATAAACTTAACCCCCACACCTTTCAGCTTATAGATGCGACTGTCGAGTCAGTCTATCGTGCTCCAAACTCTATACAGATCACTTTTTTTGTCCACAATTTTGGTCATCAGGTAACAGGAGTGCTTTTTCGTCCCAAACCCTATATGCTGCATCAGTTTAAAGTGGGTGATCGAGATTACTACTATGGAATGATAGAGTGTAAAGGTGGCAGTTGCTCTATGAGCATGCCAAAAAAAGTATCAAAAATAGGTGCAATTACACCAAAGTATAAAACACTATTACGAAGTGATGTTATGTTTCGTCTTACAAGAGAGCTTCTAAATGTTGAAAATCTTGCTTGTGATGGTATTGCACAAGATATTATTGAAGCAATTTTACCGCTGCATTTTCCAAGTGATGCAATTTTGCAAAATAGAGAGTTGGACCTTAAAACATTAGAAGCTTTAAAATATTTGGAATTACTGCTTTTTATGAAGCAACTTGAAAAAAAAAGACGCTATTTTGAGCCTTTAGTTCAAAAAGAGAGTAGCTATAAAGATTTTATACAGAGGTTGCCTTTTACTCTTACAAAAGAACAGTTAGCTGCTATAGAAGATATACAAAATGATTTTGCAGCAAATGTAGCAGCCAAAAGGATGATTGTCGGTGATGTCGGGAGTGGAAAGACAATGGTTATTTTAGCAGCCGCTGCTATGATGATGCCTTATAAATCTATATTGATGGCACCAACAACTATTTTGGCAAATCAACTCTATGAAGAGGCAGAAAAATTTTTACCGGATCTGCGTATTACTCTTGTTACAAATAAGACGAAAAAAGCTTCGCTTGACGGGTATGATTTTATTATAGGAACACATGCTCTTTTGTATAGAGAACTACCTCAAGCTGCTCTTGTTATGGTTGATGAACAGCATCGCTTTGGAACACAACAGCGTAATATGCTTGAGAAGTTGATAGCACAACACAATAAAAAACCACACTATCTTCAATTCTCTGCAACACCTATTCCTCGAACACTTGCAATGATTGAATCGGCACATGTTGATGTCTCTTTGATTACTTCTACACCATTTCAAAAAGATATAGATTCTCGCGTCATTAACAAAAGTCATTTTCAAGCACTCCTTAGACATATACGGCTTGAAATAGCTAAAGGCAATCAGATCTTGCTTGTTTATCCTTTAGTAACGCAGAGTGAAGCATTTGATTATCAAAGTATTGATGAAGCAAGATCCTATTGGGAGAAAAACTTTCAAAATGTTTATGTAACACATGGAAAAGATAAAGAAAAAGAGCAGGTTTTACTCACATTTCGAGATAAAGGAGATATCTTAATAGCTACAACAGTAGTAGAAGTGGGTATCTCTTTGCCAAGACTTACTACTGTTGTTATTGTAGGTGCAGAGCGTCTTGGACTCTCTACTCTGCATCAGCTACGAGGTAGGGTAAGTCGGACAGGATTAAAGGGATATTGTTTTCTTTATACCAATCAAAAGAGTTCTGATCGCCTTGAAGAGTTTGTAAAGACACAGAGTGGTTTTGATATTGCAAATTTGGATCTTAAATATAGAAAAAGTGGTGATCTTTTAAAAGGGTTACATCAAAGTGGCGGTCAATTTAAGTGGGTTGATTTTGCAGAGGATAGGGCTATTGTCGAGAGAGTTAAAAGAGATTTAAAGCAGGGATGAGTTCCCCGCTTTATATCTTTTTAATAGAGACCGAATTTTCCGTCATTTCTTTTGTAAAGTACACGAGTTTTATGTTCGTTGTCTAAGAAGATTTCAAACATTTTACCGCTTGATTTGAGATCTTCTAAAACATCTTCAACTTCACGTGGTTTGTAGAGATCAAGCTCAACCGGAATGATCTCATCTTCGATCTCTTGAGCAGCAGCTTTAACACACACATCTTCAGCTTTGGCTTCATTAAGTCCAACTTTTTGATAATCGACTTCTTTGTCATGCAGACGACGCATTGCTTTTTGAGCTCTCTCTGTTGCTAAATCGATTGCAGCATAGAGATCTTGATCGTTTTGTTTGATAACGATTGTATTTTTATGTGCAAGATTGATAACAAATTCAACAACTGAATGCTCTTTGCTTTTTTTTGATTGTGTTGAGACAATAACATTCACTGAGATAATATCAAGATTAAATTTTTTAAGTGTTTCTACGGATGCAGTAATATGCTCTTTAATCGCATCTGTTAATTCTATATTTCTACCTGTCATTGATATATTCATGGTAAATCCTTTTACTTTTTCTTGATTATATCACGAAAAAGTTTATAAGGATGCAAGAATTTAGAGTTTTTGTATAGTTCTTCTGAAATATCGTATAGGTTCTGTACTTATATTCGCATCATTGACACTAACAGCCACGTTTAGGAGGATTGAACCGTTTTGTTCATCTGTTGTAACAGTTGCAAATGTCTTGCCATCGCAAGAACTTGGAGGGTTTACATAGCTATATAAGACTGAGATATTTACATCGTAGATATCTTGGTGAAAGTTCAATGAACTGATAGCACATGGATCAAGTGTGCTGTTATTTTCTGAAATTTCTAAAAGTGTATATTCTGCTGCACTTTTTGCCAGTAAAACAGCTTGCTCTTGTAGGTAGATATCTGTTGAACGTTTTGTTGTCTCTGAACTAAGTTGCATTGATAAAGCCATTATAGTAGCGAGGATAACAATGACCATAATGGCCATAATCATAGCTATAGCAGGACGAGTTCTACGAGAAGAGGCGTATCTTAAAGTATAGTTTTTTCTTTGCATAACGAATAGTCTCCTCCATCTTTTTGTAATATATCACTTTTGACACAGACTTGTATTTTCATAATGGAGCCTATTGACATAAATTTGAAAGTACTGACATGATCCATAATAGTGACGCTTTTTACGTTTGGTCCTTTATATTGTCCTACAGATTGATCAGATACTCCGTCTCCATTTTTATCTTTCCATGGTTGGTAGTTATAGTAGAGTTTGAGTGTACCGGTATGTGTCGTTGTATTATAATCTTCCATCACGACAGCATAGGCAGTTCTTGCCAATTTATAGTACTCATAAATATCGACACCCTGAAAATTACTTGTGCCATCGGCATTTGTATAGGCAGCTTTATTCCCTGCTACATCTTTAATTGGATGCATAGCTCCACGCTGAGCATTCATATAGGTAATATTTCCATCCCAACCATAATCTGATTCGGCATCACTATTTGAACCTACAAAATAAAGAGCAGCATCGGCAATAGTACTACTGTTGTCTTCGGAAAAATCTTTTATGAGATCATTTTCTACTGAAGTATCGGTACCTGGTGAACTTAAAAGTGTTGCACTGCTGCCATCAAGATCGATAATACCGCTCCAGTTTGGGCTGGTACTGTTTTGTTCAGAGCCTCGAAAACCTTCATTGTCAGCACTTACCCACTCTAAAATAATATAATCATCCCCACTTGCACTTCCAAGAGCAACGGGTTTTCCCTTTGATGTTCCTAGTGCACCTTTACGTGCGATTACGGAGTCTTTAATTCTGTATTGAAGCCGTTTGGCAATAATTTCTACTGCACTTTCACTCTTTGATTGGAGTTGATGATTAACATTTGTATAGAGGAAGCCTTTATACGCCTGTGCTAAAAATTCAAGACCAAATTTTCCTATAATACCCATAATGACAATGACAAAAATAAGTTCTATCATTGTGAATGCAAAACGATTTTTCATTAAAAAGACCTTTTGTAATAGTCAACTTCACCAATATTTGCTACATAGGTGTCAAGCTTTACAATTGTTTTGTTATTGCTGTCTAAAATTTTAGAGGTAATTTTTTTCATATTTGGACGGGCAGCTCCAGCAAAAGAGGGATCATAACTAATTGTTACAGTTGAGTTGTAATCACTTTTATATCCCTCTATACTTGGATCTGCATTGATAAAAATTTCCCGTTTTCCATGGGCTAGATCTTCTACAGCTGTAATGTTGTCATCATCTGCACTATCTGCTGCATCAGTTGAGAGATCATTGAGGCATTTTCTATGAAGAGGCTCTAAAATATGTCCAGGTCGGAGTCTGTAACGAGAGCTTGTGTTGTCATCGTTACAGCTATTATCGAGGTTAATTACTTTGGCAAGAGAGTTGTTGGTATGGTCATCAGTTGAGTTTTCATCCCAGTGAGCCGTTGTAACTTCATTGAGTTCTGTAGCAGCTGCAAAGACAGCTTCTTGAATTAAGTTGCTGTCTAAATTTTTTGTCAAAAGTCTGTTCATAACCGGTAGAGATATAACGGTTATAGCTATAATGACAATTGCAAAAATAAGCTCAATAAAAGTAAAGGCAGCTCTTTTTACCACATTGTTCTCCTATTTGTTTGGTCACTTGCATTACGTTTTGTGGCAGTATCTGTAGCTCTTTTTCCTGCCCAGTCACTCTCACCGTTTGAAAATTCTACATCAGATTCATTTTTTTGTACGGCTGCGTTATATGGGTCATAAAGTAACCAGTCTGAAGCATTATTTTCAATAGTTGTTTTATATGGAAAGCCTCTTTCTCCATTGTAATGAAGACTTACATAGTCATATTTTCCATTTACTACAGCATTACCTGTTGCTGCTTTTTGTTGAACAACATAGCCTCTGCCGACAGAATAAGTTTTTTGATTTACATCTCCAGGGAGTCCAAAAGCTGCTGTGTGTTTACTATTAATAAACCAACGAGAATCATCACTTGTTTTTGATGTAAGACCATCTTGTAACAGTTTTTTATTACATTTTATTCCACCATCAGCACAGTAAACTTCATAATAGATAGTTGCATTTCCATCTTTACCTACAAATCTTTGACGAGGAATATGTGTACGACCGTAATAGTGGCGAATAGTCAAACTTGCATTGAGATCTTTTTGTCCATGTGTGTGTTTTGTTGTTAGATCTGCTTTAAAAGTACAATCAGTTGCTGCATTTGTACAGTTTGCTTGATATCTGACAAAATTAATACCTATCGGGTTCATTGTTCTATTTTTAGCTCTTTGATAATTTAAATTAAGTTCTGTATTCATAATCCCTTTCGATTTTTTGAGGAAATGAACAGGTGTAATTGCAATATCAAGATCTTGTGCTGGATGAAGATCACTTGTATTGACATCAAGTGCACTTTGTCTTACTCCAGATGCGTTGTTATCATGGAATCTTACTTGGTATGGTGCAACATCTCCTTTTGAATTATTAAGATCTCGGGACATTGTTGTTGTAATATTAAGATCTAAAGGTGTTGCATAGCATTGTGAAACAAAATTACTTAATGCAACATTATTATATCCATATGCTGCAATAGAACCATTAAGATGGTAAGACATTTTCTCATCAATATTATTATTCATATCGGTATAGTAAATATAACTATTTGTTGAAATTGCACGGTTGTCTGGTCCTACCGTAGGTGTAATACTACTCATATCAAATTTATAAGGGTGAAATGTAATGTTATAGTCATTATATTGAATCCCTGAACCATTGTTGGCTTCAGTATTTAAGTGATGTGAACTAATAGTACATCCATTTAAAATAGATAAATCTGAATTTATTTTAGGCTCCATAGTTCTTCCCGTATTTAAAACAATATCTGAATTTGTTCTACAATCAAGGGTGTTTTCAAAATAACTTCCTTTATGGTGAGTCATATATTTTGGATCGTAATCTACTACTGTCCAGTATTTGTCAATTAGATTGAGTCTATATGAACCGACATTTGAGAGTGTTGTATTGGTGTCAACATTACCATTTAAAAATTCTATAGATATATTAACATCGGTAGCGGCATTACAACCATTGACAATATGTCCTTGCGGATTCCATCTATAAGCAGCTGAGAGGGACTCAGGTAAATTTGAATATCTTGTATATCCTAAAGATGAATTGTTATCGATATGATTTGTTGCATTGACTTCAAGGTTGTATGCATATCCCGCTGCAAGGTTAAAGTGTGGTTCAATAGCATTCGCACTTCCTGAATTGTGCAAACTAGAAATAGCTACACGTTGTGTTGCATTTGTTTGATTTTGATCTTTTAGTTGCATTTCAAATGCTTCAGGACGGATAGCAAAGTTGTCACGAGAACAGATTAGATGTGTATTTCCACCATAGAGACACTCCATACATGCTGTTAGCTCTCCTTTGTTCAGTCCTTGTCCATTATGACAATTGTGAGAAACTGTACCCATTCTACTGTTTGGACACTCTGTTAGAGAACCGACAACTTTACTATAGTTGTCAATATTATAAAGTGAGTTGTTTTTTGAAATTTTTACAAGTGAATTATTTCCGTCAACAGTTGTATTGTAGCTAATTCTAAAGGCAGCATTTCTTCTTGCTTCTTTATAAAAATTGGCTTTAACAACTGTCTGATCAAACAGTGTAGAAGTCGCATTGTCTTCTAATGTTACCCAAACTCTTGGACTGATACGGCTTGAAAGTTCTGTACATGAAGCATTTGTATCATGGAATGCTGAAGCATCAATCATATCAACTGCAACAATTGTTGATGTCCCTTTTAATGTATCAAGATGCTTAGGATCCATTGAAAGAACTTTAAAGTTACCGACTCTTTGTGTTACCTGTGTTGGAAGGTTATAGTAGTGTTTACTTCCACCTTGATCGGCATCATAGTAATCATGATGAACAATATTAAATATTCCTTTTACTGGAGCATATTGAAAATTGGCATTTGAACACATAGGAATACCACTATTCAAATAGACTCTATATGGAATAGTAATAGATTCATCATTCCCAATTGGTAAGGTAAGGTTGTAGTCCACACGAGCTTTAATCGGCATATCTAAATGAGCTGTTTTTGTGTCTAAGCTATAGTATGTATAGAAATATTCAAGTCCTTTGACTTTTCCTATTGGAATATTTTGTACATAACTTTTATTATCTGCTATTTGTAAATCAGAGTCAGAAATTGATGTTTTTTCTAATGATTTATAGTAACTGATTTTTGTAGAAGATGATTTATAGTGTGCTTGTGTTGTATTGATATCTAAAATATTAATTTTAACATCATCAGCAGTAAGATCAGAATTTTCTTCATTTTTAATATAAAGTTTTACATCTACAGGTACGCCAGAATGTATATATCCTTCAAGATATGGTCCTTTTGTTTGATTATAATCTTTTGTAAAATATTGACCATATTGACTATAGGCATAATCATAACAGAGTCGAGGTTTTCTTAAATCTGTTGCAAAACCTATAACGCCGAGCATGAGGCGATCACTTCCTGTTTGAAACTTAACTGTTGTTGACGTTTGTTCTGTACTTAATCCATCTGTCATACGATAATTTTTAATTGTCATACCGATAGGGTAGATATAGTGAGGTTCTCGACGTAAGTTATTAGAACCATTTTTATCTAAGATCTCATAGTTCCATGCATCAGGTCCGTCAACTTTTGAAATAGAACCATCTTTTTTTGTGATTGTTAAATTTTCTTGACTTCCTGTAGAACTTCCAGGATCTGATTCCGTTAAGAACAGTGTCATATCTGTTGTAAATCCAGGTGCTTTTGGAGTTAAAAAACCACCTATTTTGAATGAGATAGATCTTCCGTAAGCTCCAGTATGCTCACCACCTGTTTTACAAGCATTGTTATTATTGAGTTTATTCACTTCAGTTGCATATTTATCCCCATCTTTACTTGAATCGTAAAGACCAAAGTATCCATCATTGATTGCAATACTTCTTGGTGGTGCATCTTGGAACTCATATATTACTTGAAGTGTCCAAGCTGCTTCTACTCCAGGGTACCATAAATGTCCAGGTGTCGCCTGAATATTAGCAACCCAATAGTCTCCGTTTCCGGCTTTTTGTACGAGATTAGTTACATCTTTGAATGATTGGTAGTGCTCTTCATATCTAGGAATACCTTTATAACCATCTCTATATCCATTTTGTCTCTTAACAAAAAAGTAATAGTGTTCATCTGCTACTATCTTTTTATATGTTCCGTTTGGAGTTTTAAATTGAATAGTATTTGCTAATTTTTTTCTTTGTTGTCCATCATTACCATTTTCTATAGGTGTTTTACCATCAAGTGCTAATCGTTTTTTATTTGCCTTATTGATATCCCAAACTTCACCTTGCCAGTAGAGACCTGCCCAAACTACAGTTGCACCTTTTGGAAGAGAGAGTTTTGCTGATGAAATATTTTCAACTCCATCAGGTTCTAATCCTGCATCAATTGCACTACTTGAATGACTGTTAATGAAAATAATATTCGTAACATCATTTCGCTGTTTTTGATTGGCATCACAAATACCATTTTTATCTTTGTCTGCACAGATATTTGAATTACCAATAGCAACTAAGTCTCCAGGAAGAATATAGTTTGTTCTTAATTCAAACTTGTGTGGTTTTGAACATGGATAATCTTCTGAAGCTACAGCTCCACATTGATGAATTTCTCCTCTATAACGTACTCCCTTTTTTAAGTAGGTAGCGTAGAGTTTTTCTCCACTGAAACAACTGCCTGACATAAAGTTTTTAGCCCATATTTTGTTTTGGTCATCTTCTGGAACTAAAGTATTGTCAAGGTTAAAATGTGTTCCTTTGTCCATGACACCAAATGGTCCCATGTCAATTTTACTTTGTTGAGTACATGAACCGGCTTCTCCGTTAGCGTCATCAACACCACAATTACTTGAAAATGAACCTTGCATCATACCAGTTTCATTATAATCTACATGAACGTCAGTTAGATTGGCATCACCTATATTTTTAAGTGGATAAGTATTTTTACAACCTACTCCGCCTCCACATATACCCATATCTATACACATCAAACCATCATACTGTGCCTCTTCATAACAAAGATCATCGGCATTATTAATTATGGTTTCTCCCCAGACGTTTGTAATAGTAAATAGGAAAAGAAATAGAGGAAAATAAAAAGCTTTTCTATAAAAATTCATAACAGACTCCTTCGGTCATTATTGTCAAAAAAAATCAGGGCACACAATATGAGGGCTCAACACTTTTTCTTTGTTCTTTAATTGTAGCACTTTTTTTCTATTTTGTTTAAATATTTAAGAAAAATGATAGTTTTTTGATAAAAATATAATGTTATATTTTGTTCTTGATGTAAATATATTTATTTATAGTAATTATAAGTTTAAATTTAGTAAAACTAGTATAAACTTCTGTTTCTTTTTTAGAAGGCCTGTTAGCTCAGTCGGTAGAGCAAGTGACTGAAAATCACTGTGTCCTTGGTTCGATTCCGAGACAGGCCACCACCTTTTTAGAAATCTTTTCCCAATTTAAAGCTCATTATATAACTTTTGGATAAAATATCATTTATTTTACGTCAGGGTATTTTATATGAAATTACAAACAACACTTCTTTTTACACTTCTAAGCTTTTTTCTTTTGAGCGGCTGTTCAAAAAGTATTGATGAATACAACAAACCGGCACTCTATTGGTATGGAAAAATGGTTGATGCAATTGCTGATAGCAACCTTGATAAAGCAGATGATTATTATGCATCCTTACAAGGAGAACATATAGGTTCTCCACTCCTTCCAGAAGCAACAATGATTCTTGCAATTGCTCATATGCATTTTGAAGAGTATCTTTTAACCGAACACTTCTTAAATGAATATGTAAAACGTTATGCAAATGAGAATGAAATTGAATTTGCAGAGTTTTTAAAAGTAAAAGCAAAATATATGGCACTGCCACATCCAAGACGTGATCAAGTTCTTATAACAGATGCTATAGCAAGTGCAAAACGTTTTAAACAAAAATATCCAAACTCTATGTACTTCTCTATTGTAGATACAATGCTAACAAATCTTTACCTTGCAGAGGCTTCTTTAAATGAAACGATCGCTTTGTTATATGATCGTATCGACAAACCAAAAGCAGCGGCTTATTATCGGGCTATTATGCCTGAAAAATGGATCAATTGGAAAAATATTGAACGTGCAAAAACACCTTGGTATAAAGAGATGTTTGAGGGTGACGGCAGAGGTTCATGGTATGCTTTCTTAATTCCAGACACACAGAGTGTTGTTTCTCGAAATACAGTTCAAAATGACATAAATCAAACAACTAAATAATAAGGAGTACATTGTATGAATTTAAGTAACTATGGTGATTTCCCGGCTGATATTCCAGTAATTGCAGAAGATGAACTCTTTTTATACCCTTTTATGATCTCACCGCTTTTTTTAAGTGATGAGAAAAATATTGCAGCAGCAAGTCGAGCTATTGATGAAAACAGTTTAGTGATTGTTGTTCCGACAAAAGAGGGACGTGAGGGTGAACGTGAATATGATGCATTGTATGATGCTGGTGTCGTCGGTTCTATTATGCGTAAAGTCTCTTTACCTGATGGAAGGGTAAAGGTACTGTTTCAAGGACTTACTCGTGCGAAATCACTCTATAAAGTTTCAGATGATCCACTTATTGCACATGTAGATGTTTTAGAGCCTATTGCTGTCAACTCTTTGAAAATTGATGCTATTTTAGAAGTTGTCCGTGAAAAAGTGAGAGCACTTGCTGCGGTGAGTAACTATTTCCCGCCGGATCTCTTAAGAACCATTGAAGAGAATCATGATCATAATCGTATTATCGATCTTATCTGCTCAACGATCAAATTGAAAAAAGAGCAGGCATATAAAATTTTTATTGAAGTAGATACTGAAAAACGTTTTTTAGATCTTATTGATATTCTTATTGATGAAATTGAGGCAAATAAACTGCAACGTGAAATTCGCTCAAAAGTACATACACATATTGAACAGGTCAATAAAGAGTACTTTTTAAAAGAGCAACTTAAGCAGATACAAAAAGAGCTAGGGACAGATACGGCTCGAGAAGAGGAGATTGAAGAGTATCGTAAAAAGCTTGAGGCCAAAAAATCAAAAATGGGTGAAGATGCCTACAAAGAGATTAAAAAGCAACTTGAACGTTTTACACGTATGCATCCGGATTCATCTGATGCCTCTATGACACAAACGTATCTCGATTGGGTTTTAGAGATCCCTTTTGGATCATTAGCAAAAAAATCATTAAAAATTGAAAATGTAGAGACGCAGTTAAACAAAGATCACTTCTCTTTAAAAAAGCCAAAAGAGCGTATTGTTGAGTATTTTGCAGTAAAAGAGCTTTTGGAGTTACGTGGTATTGGAGCAAAAAGAGGGGCAGGCGCTATTTTATGTTTTGCCGGACCTCCGGGTGTAGGTAAAACATCACTTGCAAACTCTATAGCTACTGCATTAAAACGTCCACTTATTCGTATTGCCCTTGGTGGTCTTGAAGATGTTAATGAGTTAAGAGGGCATCGCCGTACCTATGTTGGAGCAATGCCGGGACGTATTACACAGGGACTTATTGATGCAAAGAAGATGAATCCTGTCATTGTTTTGGATGAAATAGATAAAGTTTCCCGTTCTCAAAGAGGTGATCCTACAGCGGCACTCTTGGAGATATTAGATCCGGAACAAAATAGTGAATTTCGTGACTATTACCTTAATTTTAATCTTGATCTTTCTAATGTTATATTTATTGCAACGGCGAATGATGTAGGCCGTATTCCTGCGCCACTTCGTGATAGAATGGAGTTTATAACACTGAGCTCTTATACACCACAAGAGAAGTTTGAAATAGCAAAACAGTATCTTCTTCCACAAGAACTTAAAAAACATGGTTTAAAAAAATCGGAACTCTCGATCTCAAAACCTGCACTTCGAGAACTTATTCATGCCTATACCCGTGAAGCCGGTGTACGTAATTTACGTCGTCGTATTGCAGAGATGTGTAGAAAAGCGGCGCGAGAAATTTTACAGGAGAATGCTCGCGATAAGGTTACTATTACACTGAAAAATTTAAAAAATTACTTTGAAAAATCTGTTTTTGAAATTGAAAAAACAGATAAAGTTCCTATTATTGGAGTTGTTAATGGTCTTGCCTGGACGGCAGTTGGTGGAGATGTTCTAAAAATTGAATCTATCCGTATAAAAGGGAAAGGTACACTTCAATTAACAGGAAGTCTTGGCGATGTAATGAAAGAGTCTGCACGTATTGCTATGAGTGTTGTCAAGACGCTTATAGATAAGCGTAAGTTACGTATTTCGCAAGATAATATTCCAATGACCTATACAGAGAAAAAAGAGAAACTAAAAGTTGACTCGAGTGAAGTATATAAGCGTTATGATCTCCATATTCATGTTCCTGACGGAGCAACACCAAAAGATGGTCCAAGTGCCGGTATTGCAATGGTGAGTGTTATTGCCTCTATTCTCAGTTCACGTAAAATTCGTTCTGAAATAGCAATGACGGGTGAAGTCTCTTTAAGTGGTAATGTTTTACCAATTGGTGGTTTGAAAGAGAAGCTGATTGCTGCGCATAAAGCTCAGATGAGTAAAGTATTAATTCCTGTAAAAAACTATGAGAGAGATTTGGATGATATTCCAGATGAAGTAAAAGAGTCGTTAGAAATTGTCCCTGTAAAAAGGGTAGAAGAGGTACTCAAAGAGGTCTTAATATAAGATCTCTTGAGTGAAACTTTAAACGATAACAGTTGCCATCTTTTTCATAAGATCATCATTTCGGATAGGTTTCATCAAGAAACCATTTGCTCCATACTCTAATGCATCACCTTTTTTTGTCTCATCTGTTGTTAGAACAATAATAGGTAGTTGGCGTAAACTATCATCTGCACGGACAACTTTGAGCATTTCAATTCCACCCATAATAGGCATAATAATATCTAAAAGAATGAGATCAATATCATCTCTGCTTTTGAGAACACCAATGGCATCAGAACCATTTTTTGCTTCAATAACCTCTTTTACATGTCCACTTTTCATGAGCATTGATTTTAAGAGTTTTAAATTGATAAGATCATCATCTACAGCAAGTACTACTAAATCTGTTTTTGTCATCTGTTATTGCCTTTATATATATTTTTTAAGGAGTGTACGAAGTACATCTCTATTAACTACATTTTTCATTACAGCATCCATAGTCGCTGTATAGTTGTTATTCTCATCTTTGAGTGTTGGATCTGCAATAAGAATAAGTTTTGTATCTGCATTTTGTGCTCTTACAAATTTTGAAAAATCATCTAAGTCTAACTTCTCAGCCTCTTTGCCAAAAAGGATGACTCTATAGTTATTGTTTTTAACTTTTTCATTGAGATCTTCTGCCGAACTCGCTGTATCATAAGAGTACCCTAGTGAGTCAAGAAGTTTTGCAAATAGTTTTCTCTCAAAAGGGCTTTTCTTCGCTAAAAGAATATCTGCGGTATAAGTGACTTCCTCTTGAGTTTCTTGAGTTTCTTGAGTTTCTTGAGTTTCTTGAGTTTCTTGAGTTTCTTGAGTTTCTTGAGTTTCTTGAGTTTCTTGAGTTTCTTGAGTTTCTTGAGTTTCTTGAGTTTCTTGAGTTTCAGCTGGCTCTGACTCTAAGTTCTCTTCTTGAACCTCCTCTGCATCAACAATATAATCTGCCAAGAAGTGGT
>Ga0256828_1000115_pt1 | contig 52984 bp, 51 predicted proteins | sample CV88metaG_FD_185993 | JGI IMG/M metagenome (GOLD analysis project Ga0256828, IMG submission 185993) | Hydrothermal vent microbial communities from East Pacific Rise, Pacific Ocean - CV88 | ecosystem: Environmental > Aquatic > Marine > Hydrothermal vents | place: Pacific Ocean: East Pacific Rise...
CTTGTGCTTGTGCTTGTGCTTGTGCTTGTGCTTGTGCTTGTGCTTGTGCTTGTGCTTGTGCTTGTGCTTCATAGAGTCTACGCTGACTCTCTTGTTCTTGGTTGATATGTGGGTTAAAAAGTCCCTCTTCTTCCTCTTTTTTCATATGGGGAATAAACTCATCATTAAAGAGTGGTGGAGAGGCAAAAGGATTGACTAAAAGACGCTTTTTCAAATGTGTAAAAGAGGAGAAAAGACGCTCTTTTGTTGAAACACCTTGCTCCTCTTCTTTGTCAAAAGCAGACTCCTCCTCCAAAGGCTCATACTTCTCCTCTTTGAATGCTTCTGCTTTTTTACGCTGAGAAAAGATACTTTTTCTCTTCTTTTGAGGTCTCTCTTGGCTCTTTTTTATAGCCTCTTTTGGCTCTTTTTCTATTCGAAACAGTTCTCTAAAAGATTCAGGAATATACTTCTCTGCCCACATATACAACACTGCATCATCTTCAACAAACATCGTCAATGCAATAATCATCACTAAAATAAAAAAGAGGGCTATGCCTGCTTGTCCTACCATAGGTTGGAGGGTTGTGGTAATTTGCTGACCTAAAAATCCAATATGACTACTCTCTAATAGCAGTGACTCTAACAATACAGCACCAATGAGAAGGAGTAACCAACCCAAATAGAAATCTAAACGTTGACGCTCTTGAGGATTTTTATAGAGTTGATAGAGTGGAATAAAGAGAAATAGAATACTCACTTTCCCTAAATATCCAAACAGATAAAGGTTTCCCTCTCCAATACTTTGTCCAATCTGTCCCACTATTTTAGCATCTTGTACCAGTGTTGAAATACCCAAATAGGCACATAAAACCCCTATAATAATAATGAAAATTTTCACATGCTTTCCTCGTACATAATATTCGTATTTAGATTATAACAAATAAAGTTTAGGAGCATTGTAAAATCTCTCATATTGTCATCTTTTTCAAATAATTCTCAAAAAGCTCTCTTTTTTAAAGGTAACTTAAGCTTTTCTTCTTTATAATTCCACTCACGTTTATAACGTTGTGCCTCGGTGATGGAACTGGTAGACTTGGTAGACTCAAAATCTTCTGCCTTCGGGCGTGTCGGTTCGAATCCGACCCGAGGTACCATCAATTTTAGAACTTTTTAAGTTTTAAGTGAGTATAATCTCACATCGCATTTTTATGCGGGCGTAGCTCAGTGGCTAGAGTTCCTGCCTTCCAAGCAGGCTGTCGAGGGTTCGAATCCCTTCGCCCGCTCCACCTTTTATACTATCCCCTAACTTTTACCTATTTTTGTTATACTTCGTAAAAATTTACAAGGTAATATATGAAACTTGTTGTTGCCATTACAGGTGCAAGTGGTATCTCTCTAGGAAAACGTTTTATTCAAGCCCTTCCCCCAGAGATAGAGATTCACCTTATTGTCTCAGACCATGCACGTATTGTTGAAACATTTGAAGAGAAAAATGTCATCTTTCACACCAATGATAATATTGCATCTTCTATTGCAAGTGGCTCTTTTCGTGTTGATGCTACGGCAATTATTCCATGTAGTATGAATACCCTTGCTAAAATTGCATGTGGTATTAGTGACAATCTCACCACACGTGTTGCCTCTGTTGCACTCAAAGAACAGAAAAAACTACTTTTAGCCCCTAGAGAGTTACCACTCTCCCCTATTGCTCTAGAGAATATGCATAAACTCTCTCTTTTAGGTGTTATTATTGCACCACCTATTATGGGATACTATGCTTCTATTTCAACCCTTACAGAGATGGAAGATTTCATTATTGGAAAATGGTTTGATAGTTTAGGTATAGAGCATCAACTCTATCAACGATGGGAGAATCATGAAGAGTAAAAAACGCGCTATCTACCCTGGTACTTTTGACCCTATTACCATTGGACACTTTGATATTATTCAACGTGCCTCCTCACTCTTTGATGAAATCATCATCGCCGTTGCACAAAGTAGTGCTAAAAAACCTCTCTTTAGCCTTGATGAGCGTATTGCTATGGTGGAGGCATCGGTTGATGCGTTTGAGAATGTACGTGTTGTAGGATTTAATGGCTTACTTGTTGACCTCTCTTGTGAATTACAAGCCAATATCCTTATTCGTGGATTACGTGCTGTGAGTGACTTTGAATATGAGCTACAAATGGGGTATGCCAACGCTTCACTCAAAAAAGAGTTAGAGACTATTTTTTTAATGCCTAGTTTAGAGTATGGCTTTGTTAGCTCCTCTATTGTGCGTTCACTTCTCCCTTTTGAAGGGAAAGTAGACCATCTACTCCCCCCTGTTGTAGATAAAATGATTAAGGAGTTTCATAAAACATGGTAGTTCTATTTGAAGGTATTGACACCTCAGGAAAAAGCACGCAAATTGCTAAACTCGCCCAAAAATACCCAGAGATTCTTACCACAAAAGAGCCTGGTGGCACCCCGTTTGGTCAAAAAGCACGGGAGATTCTTCTCAATGATGAACTCTCCTCAAACAGAGCTGAACTGCTCCTCTTTTTAGCAGATAGAGCTGAACACTACCATCAGATTATTGCCAATAATCAAGACAGACTCATTCTCTCCGATAGAGGGTTTCTCTCTGGTATGGGTTACGCCTTAGCCAATGGTGACTTCTCACAAGAGCAACTGCTTCAACTCAATCGTTTTGCACTCTATGAGAACCTACCTCAAAAGATTATTCTCTTTTTAACCACCAAAGAGACCCTTCAAAAACGTACTTCAGAAAAATCTCTTGATGGGATTGAGTTACGAGGTGTAGAGTACCTTTTAGAGGTACAAAAACAGATGCAAAAGGTACTTCCTCAATTGGGTATTGACTACCTAGAGATAGATGCCACACAGAGTATTGAAACCATTCATCAAAAGATATTGAGCTATTTAGAGCTATAATTTCACCATTCACAAAAGCGAAACCCTCGCTCCTATAAAGGTAAGACTATGATTAATCCATTAAGAGGTATGAAAGACCTCACATTTGAAGACTCCCAACGCTTTAACTATATTATAGAAAAAGCAAGTACTATTGCAAAGCGTTATGGCTATGGCTACATTGAAACCCCTATTTTAGAAGAGACAGCTCTTTTTAAACGCTCTGTTGGAGATAGCTCTGATATTGTCACTAAAGAGATGTATCAGTTTGAAGATAAAGGAGGCAATGATGTCTGTATGAGACCAGAAGGAACAGCTGGAGTGGTACGAAGCTTTATCTCAGCCAAACTTGACCGTCAACCCATGAAACAGAAGTTCTACTACTATGGTTCAATGTTTCGTTATGAACGTCCGCAAAAGGGTCGTCTACGCTCTTTTCACCAATTTGGGTGTGAAAGTTTTGGTGAGGCATCTGTCTATGAAGACTTTACCATCATTACCATGATAAGCCAAATTTTCCAAAGCCTTGGTATTGGCTTTACACTACAAATTAACTCGTTAGGGTGTAGTGAATGTATGCCTGCATATAAAGAGAAACTTGTTGACTTTCTTTCCCAACGTAAAGCGTCACTCTGTGGTGACTGTAACAGACGTATTGAGACCAACCCTATTCGTGTGTTAGATTGTAAAAATAGCCAATGTCAAACCATTTTAGAAGATGCACCAAAACTTCTAGGTCACCTCTGTCAAACGTGTCAAAGTGATTTTGAAGCACTCCAAAAACTTTTAGATAATGCCAATATTGCCTATGAAGTCGATACCAACTTAGTACGAGGATTAGACTACTACAATAAAACAGCCTTTGAGTTTGTTAGCAATGAAATTGGCGCACAATCAGCCATTGCTGGAGGAGGACGCTACGATAAACTTGTCTCTTTCCTCGATGGTAAAGAGACCCCTGCTATTGGGTTTGCTATTGGTATTGAGCGTATTATGGAGCTTGTAGAGATGCCTCAAAAAGAGCAAGAGGGGTACTATATGGGTGCAATGTGTGAAGGTGCCATAGAGAAATTACTGCTCCTTGCCACCAAGAAAAGAGCCACCGATAAAGTGACACTTGAGTATCAGAAAAAAGGATTTAAGAGTCATATGAAAGGAGCAGATAAAGCCTCTGCACGTTATGCCATTCTTATAGGAGAAGATGAACTAGAAAATGGAACATTTTGGTTTAAAGACCTTGTTACAAAAGAGGAGAAAAGTTTCCCTCTTCCTCTCTAACGCTCCTCAATCCACACCACTAAATCATCTCTAAAGCGTTCAAAGAGATGATTGAGTGCATCAACATACCCCTTTGCATTGACCTCTTTTGTCTTTTGCATATAGGAGAAACGACGATGCTTCAACAAGACCCCTCTTCTTTCATCAATAAAATCTATCTCTAAAACCAGATGAGCAAATGAACCCTTTTGAGTGACTTGATGCTCACAACGACTCACAGCACTCTCTAGACGAAAATCCGTAGAGAGGCTACTCTCTTGTGTCACAATTGCTTTAAAGTGTCGTGGTTGTTGAAATGCCTCAATCATACGCTCTTGCAAAAGACGACCAAAAGGAATTTGCCACTGTGCATTCTCATAGGTACCTCTTTTAGATGCTCCACGTGTAAAGTAGAGTTGTTCATCTAAAGGAAGTAGACGTGCTTGAGGGTAACTCACCTTAAGGGTCTTTTCTAGATAGACTCTCTTTGTCACCACACTCTTTGTTTGAGGGGTCTGCAAAAGATAGCGTTGCATAGAAGGTGCTTTACTGCACCCTACTAAAATAAAAAAAGAGGCAATCCCCATACTCAAACGAATAAACATTAAAACTCTCCTGGTGCTTTGAGTCGCTGTCTTGACTTAAAAAGTGTCTCAACTGGCTGATTATTTAAACCTCTTAAGAGGCGATTGAGTTGGTCTGTTGTGAGACGAATATCAATCAACATCGGTTCAAATATCTGTTTTATATTATAATCACCTCTCTTTAAAGTACGTTCAACACGCAAAGTCAATCGGTTAATATGGCGTGAAGTCTCCATGATTTTATCAATCGTTGGTAGACTCTTTTGTGTAATAGAGTGGAAATCTTTTTGCATCAATAAAAAAGCTTCTGTTGCACGATGAAAATCATTGCCTACTTCTACAAGTTTATTCTCTGCCACACGGACACTCTCTCTTCCCTCTTTAGAGAGAGCAATGAGTTGCTCTTCTAAGGTTAAACTACGTTTGACTGCCTCATCAAGATGAGCCAAGGTAGAGGTAATATGTGCTAAATTCTCTTTAGAGAGAAGGGTTTGTGTACGCTCACCCACCATCTCCAAACGCTTGGTCATACTATGTAAAAAAGAGGGTTTTGTCTGAATTGTAGGAATAAAATTTGGCGTGGCTTTTAATGTTTTTGCGTTATTACTCCCCCCCTCAATCTCAATAGAGAGTAGTCCTGTAATACCCAACATCTTTGTTGAAGCCACCATATCCTCTTTAATGGGAATCTCTTTTTGAATCTCTAAGAGTACCTCTGTTGTCTCAATATCTTCAGGTACTATACGAATAGCACTGACCCTTCCAATTGTCACCCCATGGAGTTGTACACTTGAATCTTTTGCCAATCCAGAGACAGACTCTCGCATCTTCAAACGGTAGGTTGCATAGTTATCTTCTAAACCATACTTTCCTAACCATAACCCAAACCCTACCATACCAATTGTCAAAACCAGTACAAAGATACCCACTGCTGTGTAATTTACCCTACTATACATCTTCTACCTTCTCTTTCAATCGTTTTTGCGAATACTCATTTTTAAAAAAACGCTCTACAAAAGGGTGTGTAGAGTCTAAGACCTCAGCTAAACTCCCCTCTGCTACAACCCTCTTATCGGCTAAAATAGCCATACGGTCGACAATAGAGAAGATACTCTCTAAATCGTGCGTAATCATCACCACCGTAATACCCAAAAGGTTTCTCAACTCAGCAATGAGTGCATCAAACTTACGCGCACCAATAGGGTCAAGTCCAGAAGTGGGTTCATCTAAAAAAAGCAGTTGAGGCTCCATTGCCAATGCCCTTGCTAACGCTGCACGCTTTACCATACCACCACTTAACTCAGAAGGGTAGAGTCTACCTACCTCAGCAGAGAGTCCAACCAGTTGTAATTTTGAAGCAACTAACTTCTCTCGCATCTCTAAAGAGAGAGAGGTATACTCTTTAAGTTGTACTTCAATGTTTTGTGCAATAGTCAACGAGGAGTAGAGTGCGCCAAATTGAAAAAGTACCCCCCATCTCCTCCTTAGTGCTTGTGCCTCTTGATAACCAATATGCGTTAAAGACTCCCCCAATACAGTTATCTCTCCACCTTGAGGCTTTAACAGAAGAATCATCTCTTTCATTAAAACCGATTTACCAGAACCACTCTCACCCAAAATGGCATAAATCTCCCCTCTATTGACACATAAAGAGACCCCCTGATGAATCACACGCTCCTTAAAAGCTGTCACAACACCTTCGACCTGAATTATACAGATATCATCTATCATAGTCCAAACTCCGTATAGATAACAGAAAAGAGTGCATCAAAAGCAATCACTAAAAAGATACCATTGACCACTGAAGCTGTTGTCTGAAGCCCAATACTCTCTGTGTTATCTGAAACTTGAAACCCTCTAAAGCATCCAATAGTCGCAATAACAAAGGCAAAAATAGGACCCTTTATCATACCTAGAAGGTAATGTTTTAACTCTAACACTTCATAGAGCCTATCAATAAATTGTGTCATCGAGATGTGCAACTGCATACTAGATGCCACCATTCCTCCAAAGATACCAATCATATCCGAAAAGAAGATAAGCAATGGAAGGGCAATCATCAATGCAATCACGCGAGGTAAGACTAAAAAGTGATAAGGGTCAAATCCCATGGTTCGCATTGCAGAAATCTCCTCTGTAATCTTCATTGCCCCTATCTCTGCTGTATAGGCTGAACCACTTCTTCCTGCAATCACAATGGCTGTAATCATAGGTCCTAACTCTCTTGTAATGGAGATACCCACTGTCTCTACAATGAACATATCTGCACCAAACTTGGCTAATTGAACAGAGCCTTGATAGGCAATAACCATTCCCACTAAAAAAGAGGTTAACCCAATAATCAACAATGCACTCCAACCAGATTGATGCAGATGGTAGGCTATCTCTTTCCATCGTATCTTACTCGGATGAAGCAGTGTACTCCACCACGTAGCAAAAAAATGTCCTAAAAAGGTTATAAAAGCCACGGTCTGCTCTATTCCATTAAAGAGCTTTCTCCCTACTCCCTCAAAAAAACCCCTCTCTTTAGGGGAGAGATTCTCACCTTTGACGGAAGAAAGAAGTAGATAAAGCTCTTTTTGTTTTGGTGTATAACCCCTTACTGAGACCTCATCATAGAGGGTAGTACTCTTCTCATACCACTCACGAAATAGAAGCACCCCTGCACTATCAAACCCCTCAATCTCTGATACATCCCAAACAAGAGGTCTTCTTGGAGGGAGTTCCCTTATAAGCGTAGAGAGTTCTATCTCAGCAATACGTTCAAGTCTCCAAAGACCTTTGAGGTGCAAAACAGTACTTCTAGGACGCTTCTCAATTGTGATATACCATCGATTCTTCATCTCTCTATTATAGGTAAGATTAGATTAAGTTTTGCTATAATAATAAAAGATTATTTAACAAAGGTCAGCCCGTGAAAACTTTTGGTCTATCCCTCTGGGGAGATGAGAACTTTCTCATTAAAGAGGATACTATACATATTAACCACGCATCACAACCTTCTCTTTTAGAGATAACGCAAGCTATTCGAGAAAAAGGGTATAAAGGTCCTCTACTCCTACGTTTTCCACACCTTATTCATAAACAGATTCATCAACTCTTCCATAGTTTTGAACAAGCTAAAAAGAGTTTTCACTATGAGGGGGCATTTCGTGCTGTTTTTCCTCTGAAAGTCAATCAGTTCCCCCACTTTGTCTCTGCACTTGTTAAAGAGGCAAAAGCCTATCAGTATGGTTTAGAAGCAGGAAGTAAAGCAGAACTCCTCATTGCACTCTCACACACACCCTTAGGCGCACCTATTACCGTCAATGGTTTTAAAGATGAAGAGATGATATCTCTCTGTTTTATTGGCACACAAATGGGACATAATATTACTGTCACCATTGAAGGGATTGATGAGTTACAGACCATTATTAATGTGCATCAAGAGTTTAACCAACACACCCAACACCCTCTCTCTCCTAAAATTGGTATGCGTATTCGTCTTCATAGTGGAGGTATTGGTATCTGGGCAAAGAGTGGTGGATATGGCTCTAAATTTGGCTTAACCTCCACAGAGTTACTTGAGGCGTATGATAGACTCGATAGAGCCAACCTCCTTGAGCAACTCTGGATGATTCACTTTCATATTGGTTCACAAATGTCCGATATTGCTCCTTTAAAAAAAGCCCTTAGAGAAGCAGGAAATATCTATGCTGAACTCAAAAAACGTGGGGCCCATTCACTGGGTGCGATTAATATTGGAGGTGGATTGGCTGTGGAGTATAGCCAACACGAAGGGGAGCAACAACGCCTCTACTCACTCCAAGAGTTTGCGAATGATGTCGTCTTTCTTATGCAAGAGATTGCCCAAAGTAAAGGAGTACCTCAACCTGATATCTTTACCGAATCAGGACGCTACATTGCAGCCTCTCACGCTGTCTTAATTGCACCTGTTCTTGAACTCTTCTCTCAAGAGTATACCCACGCAGGGTTACGCCTCAAAGAGCAAAATCCCCCTTTGGTACAAGAGCTATATGACCTCTACACCTCTTTAAGTAAAAAACACGCCAGAGAGTACCTCCACGATGCCCTTGACCACTTTGAGAGCCTCTTAACACTCTTTGATTTAGGCTATATTGACCTAGAGGACCGTTCAAATACAGAGATTTTAGTCCATCTCATTATTAAAAAAGCGATTTTCCTACTGCGAGATGAGGAGCATAATGAACTCCAACGTCTTCAAGAGCAGATTCAAGAGAAGTATCTTATTAACTTCTCCCTCTTTCAATCACTTCCAGACTTTTGGGGCTTAATGCAACACTTCCCTATTATGCCCTTACATAAACTCTCACAAAAACCAACCAATCCAGCAACCCTCTGGGATATTACGTGTGATTCTGATGGTGAGATTCCCTTTCAAGCCAAACGCCCTCTCTATCTTCACCATATTGATGTCTCAAAAGAGGAGTATTTTATTGGCTTCTTTCTTACGGGTGCCTACCAAGAGGTCTTAGGGATGAAACACAACCTCTTTACCCATCCAACAGAGGCATCTATTACCTTTAATGAAGCAGGTGAATATCTTATTGAATCACTCATTGAGTCACAAAGCCTTCTAGATGTACTTGATGATTTAGAGTATGATACCAAGCAGATTCAAGCATCACTCACTCATCTTATTCAACACATTCCACACGCCACACAAGGGGAGAAAAAAAGACTTTTAGAGAAACTTCATCTCTATTTAAGCGAAAACAGTTATCTTAAGACTATTCAAGCCATTCAAGAGGAGTCATAATTTACCATGTTGAAAGTGTTACAATTAATTAAAGAGGATTTTACCAATGTCAAACGAAATGACCCAGCACTCCACTCTACGTTTGAACTCTTCTTTAACTACCCTGGACTATGGGCTATCTTCTTCTATCGCATTGCCCATAGACTCTATAACCTAGGATTGCGTTTTTTACCTCGTTTCATCTCTGCCATGGGTCAGTTTCTTACAATGATTGATATTCACCCAGCAGCACAGATTGGAAGACGTGTCTTTATTGACCACGGAACAGGTGTTGTCATTGGAGAGACAGTGATTATTGGTGATGATGTACTCATCTACCAACAAGTAACCCTTGGAGGTGTGAGTACCACAAAAGGGAAACGACACCCAACCATTGGAAACCACGTCGTCATTGGTGCAGGAGCAAAAGTGCTAGGAAATATCACCATTGGAGAATACTCTAAAGTGGGGGCAAACTCCGTGGTCATTAAAAATGTTCCTCCTCACTCAACAGCCATTGGTATTCCAGCACGTGTCTTAAAGAGAGGCTACGATAAAACCCCTCTTAGTCACAATAAAATTCCCGATGTCAATAAAGAGATTTTTGAGTATCTTCTTAAACGTATAGAGGTCTTAGAAGATGCCCTTCCTGAAGCCAAACAAGCTTCCCTCAAAGCAAAAGACCATAAACTCGAAGCACTCTATGATAACTTTATACACAGCATGGACTAACAGAGCGATTTTTCATCGCTTCTTAGTCAGCTATCAACCTCTTTAAGCTATAATTATCCAATTTTACATAAAGGGATTTTTATGCCAATTCTTTCAGACCGTATTCAAACACTCTCACCATCACTCACGATTGCTATCTCTTCACTTGCACGTGACCTTAAAGCTGAGGGAAAAGATATTCTCTCTTTTTCAGCTGGAGAGCCAGATTTTTCTACACCTCAAACCATTAAAGATGCTGCTGTACAAGCTTTAGAAGAGGGTTTTACACAATATACTGCTGTTGCAGGTATTCCTGAGGTACTTCAAGCTGTTGCTACGAAACTGCAACGTGACAACAACCTTACCTATGCACCTTCAGATATTATTGTAAGCAATGGTGCAAAACAATCTCTTTTTAACCTCTTTCAAGCCACACTTAATGAGGGTGATGAGGTGATTATTCCAGCACCCTACTGGGTGACCTACCCTGAACTTGTCAAATATGCACAAGCTACACCGATTATTGTACCAACAGATGAGCGTTATGGGTTTAAGATGACCGCTGAACAACTTCAAAATGCTATCACACCTAAGACAAAGATGATTATCCTTACCACACCTTCAAACCCTACTGGTTCAGTCTACTCTAAAGAGGAGCTTGAAGCGTTAGCAGAAGTCCTTAAAGGAACAGATATTTTAGTGGCATCAGATGAGATGTATGAAAAGCTTCTTTATGGTATTGATTTTGTGGCAACGGCGAGTATTAGTGAAGATATGTATCAACGTACCATTACTATTAATGGGTTAAGTAAATCTGTGGCAATGACAGGGTGGCGTTTTGGATACCTTGCAACACCCAACAAAGAGCTTATCTCAGCAATGAATAAACTTCAGTCACAAAGCACCTCAAACATCAACTCTATCACACAAAAAGCTGCTATTCCTGCTCTTCTTGGTGAAGTCGATAGTGAGATTGAACAGATGAGACGTGCCTTTGAAGGACGTTGCCAAGAGGCTGTGACACTCTTTAATAAGATTGATGGATTATCAGTCTTAAAGCCACAAGGTGCTTTCTACCTCTTTGTGAATATTAAAGATATCTCAATGGACTCTATGAAGTTTTGTGAAGAGCTTCTTAAAGCAACAGGTGTTGCTGTGGTTCCAGGAATTGGTTTTGGTGCTGAGGGATACTTTAGATTCTCATTTGCTACTGACCTTGTCACCATTCGTGAAGGAATTAGAAGAATTGAACGTTTTGTAGAGACACAAAGAGCCTAAACGCTCTTTGGTGTTGAAGCTTAACGCTTCTTTGTTGCATACCCCATACCATACCATGCAAGTGCAAGGATAGAGAAGAGTACCACAGGTGCTAACCAAGGACGCTCTTTTAAATGTGTAAAGAGTGCAATAATCATATCGCTTGAGTAGTATGCTCCGAGTCCAATGACTAAAACAAACACTATTGATGCAAAAATATTCACAATAACAAACTTTTTAAAATCATATTTTGTCAAAGCCATTGAGAGTGGGACTAATGTCTTCACACCATAAATAAACTTCTGTATAAAAATAGCCCATATACCATATTTACGCATAATGAGTGTGGCTAAAGCGAGTTTCCGTTTATGTTTTGCAAAGTAAGGCTCAATCTCTTTTCTTTGGTAACGTCCTAAATAGAAAAGAAAGTTATCTCCAAGAAAGTTGAAAACAATTGCAATACTCAAAGCCATCGTTAAGTCCATATGCCCCATAAAACTAAAGACACCTGCTGCTGCAACAATAAAAAATGAGCCTCCAAAAGAGAAGAATGCCACAGCCAAGTAGCCCCAACTCTCTAATGATGAAAAATCCATACCCTACCCTTTAAATTAAAAAGAGTGCAAACATAAAGAGTAAAAAGGGAAGCATTCCCCACGCATACTCTTTTTTTTGTGTCTGCACAGCTTTAAAAACACTCCAAAAGAAGAGTGAAACACTCACAAAGAAACTGACAATCAATAGAATATTAGCGTCCACCCTCTTGCTCCTCTTTGGCTAAACGGTTTACCATCTCAATACTCTCAATGGCATTCATTAAAATCTGTTTGGTCGATGCCAAAGGTTTTAACTTTAAATTAGTCTCTCCCTTACCTAAAGACTCATCTTGTAATACTTCCATCACTTCAGACTCTAAGTGTGATACAATCTCTGCAATTTTAGCTTCAATCAATGCCATATCCATCACTTCCCCTTTGGTCTAAAGATAGAGATAACATCACTGTTGGCTTCCATATAGTGACCACCAATAAGGTCAATACAGTAAGGTACAGCAGGAAAGACAGCATCTAAACACTCTTTAATCGATTTAGGTTTTCCAGGAAGGTTAATAATTAACGCTCCATCACAAATACCTGCTGTCTGCCTAGAGAGTATCGCCGTAGGGACATACTGTAAACTTACAGCCCTCATCTGTTCACCAAAGCCTGGAAGGAGCTTTTGACACACATTCTGTGTTGCTTCAGTTGTTACATCACGCATAGCAGGACCTGTACCTCCTGTGGTGACAATAAGGTCACACTTCTCATCTCGTGCTAACGCAATAAGAGTCGTCTCAATAAGAGGTTGTTCATCGGGGATACACCGATAGAGGTACTCACACTCATTTTGTAAATAACTTCCCAATGTCTCCATAATGGCAACCCCTGAGATATCCTCATAGATACCCTGACTTGCTCTATCACTTGTGGTAACCACACCAATCTTAATTTTATCCATTATTGTTCCTTTTGTTGTATCTTTTGATTTGTTGCTATACGTTCATCTGCCTCTAGTGCTTTATCGACAAAAGAGGCGAGTCTTCGCTCTTTTAGATGATAATAGAGAAATGTAAATAAGACAACCATAAACAGTACAATCGCACTGGTTATGAGTGCTTGAGGTTGATGTGTTAAGGTATGCCACACCAATACTATGGTTGCTACACCACCTAAGAGTGTACCAAATCCAGAGATAAGACGATTTGCCCCCGTCTCTTGGTAGAGTTTGACATTGGCATAGTTGACCAGTGTAAAGACAATTAAAAAGCCTATACTTCCAGCTACCGAGATATTGTTAATATCAAAGAGTGTGGTAAAGAGAATACTTAAAAGTGCAATAATCACCATTCCCTCATAGCCGTGCTTAATCTGCTTCTCAAAAGTTGCTGGTAATTCACCATGTTTAGCAATAAGATAAGAGGTTCTTCCACTTCCATAGAGTGTGGCATTGATAGCCGATGCCGTAGAGAGGAGTGCAGCAACACCAATGACGACAAATCCTACCTCTCCAAAGAAGGGTTCAGCTGCCTTTGCTAAGACATAATCTTGTGCCACTTTTGCCTCTTCAAAAGAGAGGTTTCCAACTGTCACCATTGCAATCCAAACATAGAGTACAATTACAAAGAGTACCGAAGCATAGTAAGCACGAGGAAGGTTCTTTTTGGGGTTTTCAATATCTCTTGCTGTATTGGCAATGAGTTCAAACCCTTCAAAGGCTAAAAAGATAATCAATCCACCCGTGACTACCGACTCCATAGGCATCCACATATCAGGTTTCATATGGCTAAACTCTATACTCATACTTCCTACTCCTGCAAAGAGTATCAAAATAGCTAATTTTGCAAAAACCATCACATCTTCTGCACGTCCAGTAAAGAGTGCACCTAAAAGGTTGATAAACATAAAAAGAGTAATCACCCCAACAGAGAGTGTATGGTGTAGCCACAACACATCACTCCCTAAGAAGAGTGCTGAACCATAACTACCAAAGGCGTACGCATAAAGTGCTAACATAATAACATAACTAATCAACAAAAGATTGTTAATGACTGAAGCAAAACGTCCATTTCCAAATGCTTGAATAATAAACTCAATACTCCCCCCCTCACTCGGATAACGTAAGGAGAGTTTAACATAGGAGTAGGCTGTTACTAAGGCTATAATACCTGCTAAGAGAAAGGCTAAGGGGGCTGCACCTTTTGCTAAGTCGATGGTTAACCCTAAAACAGCAAAGATACCACCACCAACCATACCACCCACACCAATACTAAAGGCTTCTAAAAAACCTATCTTTTTACCTGCCATTACTAAGAAGCCTTAGCCAGTTGCTTCCAGTAGTGAAAAAGTGTCACCTCAGCAAAGAAAGGAGAAAAGATATTTAAAAAAGGAATAAAGTTAAATAAAACAGCCATAGTACTTATCAACCAAATCTCTTTATGTTTCCCTTTTTGCAAGACCTCTTGAGGGTTCTCAAAGACTAAAGAGGCTGTGTTGTATTGAATGGTATCTTTACTTAACCAGACCCATAAAGCTATCTGTACGACAACATTTATAAAAGGGACAAACAGTAAAGGAAAGAGTAAAAGAGAAATCCCTAAAAAGAAGAGTGTATCTTTTAGAGTATATCCAAAAGCACCCCATGAGTGATGGGCTAAACACGCCTCATCATAGTGACGTGTGGCTAAATGTGTCAATAAAGGACGATTCAGAAGATTGACCACAAATAGAAGTGTTACAACCACACCATTATAGAGAATATACCCAGCAAAAAGAAGTGCTAAGCCCTCCTCTACTGTGGTATAGGGAAGTGTCTTTAAAAAACTTGCCATCTCTTGATGAATCATCTCACGATTTAGCCACCATATCACACCCCAAAAGAGTGTATTAACCCCTAAGAGAATTAAAGAGAAACGGGTATATCGCTCTTTGGCAACTTTATTCATCAGAAAATTTCCAAAGAAGAGGTAGATAAACGTTGTACTCAACAAAGAGAGTAAAAACCACAAAAAGGCACTTAACATAAAAGCACCATCAGAGAGAATCATATTTAAAGGTAAAAAGCCAATAAACCATTGACTCATCTTCACCAGTGGTTCCCAAACAAACAATCCAATCCCTACCCAAAGTGCCATCACTAAAAACCCACTCACAAGCACATACTTCATTGTGTGCCACGTAAAGACCTCTTTTAAACCAAACTGTATCGATGCAAAGACCTCTTTTAACATCATAAACTCCTCTAGATTATTTTCCAATAGTATACTCTTTTTTTTCAAACAATCTCTCTTTTTAAAAACTTTTTAAAGCTTTACGAGGAGTTTATCTAACCACCTTGTAGAGAGAATACGTTTAAGTGTTCCTAGCAAATAGGTCGCTTTTGTAATGTAATATCGAGGTTTAGGTTGAGGTGTAGAGACAATCTCATAAACCACCTCTGCTACGGCTATGGCTTCAAGGTTGAAAGGGACACTACTTTTTTTTGCTTGGAGATTTTCAATATACTTCTGCTTAAAGTAGCTCTGCTCTATGGAGATATTCTCTTGAAGTTTCGCCATGGCATTCTTTCTAAAGTCAGAGGTTATAGGTCCTGTATTGAGTAGTACAGGGTATATCTGCGTTCCCATAAGCTCTAAACGCAAAGTGTCGGTTAAACCTTCAATGGCATACTTACTAGCATTATATGCCCCTCTTCCAAAGAGAGAAATCAGTCCTAAAACAGAGGAGTGTTGAATAATCTTCCCATACCCTTGTCTTCTCATCACAGGAATAATCTGCCTTGTTGCCTCATGTAAGCCAAAGACATTGGTTTCAAACTGCTCTTTTAAAACCTCTGTTGGCAAATCTTCAATGGCTGAGGGCTGTCCATAGCCTGCATTGTTAAACCAGACATCAATCTTCCCCTCTCTTTGCAAAACAGTATCAATCACCCCTGCTATCTCTTCAGCTTTACGAACATCTAGCTTCTGTGCCAAGGGAAGTCCTAATGCTTTTAACCTCTCTACATCCTCCTCTTTACGTGCTGTTGGGTAGACACGTAACCCCTTCTCTTGTAAATAGAGTGCTGTACGTAACCCTATGCCTGAACTACACCCTGTAATGACTATGGTCTGCATCATAACTCCCTCATTAAAAGATGTCCAGCATCTTTAAAACAATAGTTTGTTGTCCTCTTAAAAAAAGCCTCCATCGCTTCACTCTTTACTATCTTATCTCGCATACCCATTAAAACCTCAATCTCAACCCCTCTTGCTAAAAGGCTCTCAATCTTCTTCTGCTCCCACTGATAAGACAAGAGTGCTTCTAAATCTTCAATGGCTCCTTCACAAAGATAGGGGCGTAACACTTCAGATGAAGCAGGGTAAGCGACATTGGCTAAAAACTGCTCTAAATATGCCTCTTTATTGGCTTGAAAATAGCGTAATTGTGTACGAACAAATGCACGACTCTCCTCTTGAAAAAAAGCAGGAGAGATAAGCACCAAACGCTCAATACGCTTAGAAGAAGTATACGCATACTCAAGGGCTTGTTGTGCACCATAGGAGAAACCAGCAACCCCCATCTCACCCTTAGGTAACCACTCCTTAAAAATCTCCTCCTCTCCTTTGAGAGAGAAACCATTAAAATATTTCACGCAATAACTCCTGTGCTGATGCTTTGGTAAGATTCTCCTCTTCTAAAAGGCGTTGAGAGAGTTGTAGCAAAACAGGCTCTAACCGTTTTAATAAAATCGTTACCTCCTCCATACTCTCCTCCAAAAGACGTTGCTCCTCTTGTGGACTCATCGCTAAATTCTCCTGCATACCATAGGTATAAACCACTGTATGAATAAGGGCTTTTGCCTCTTTGATATCCTCTTTGGCATTGGTAAATCTCTCTTGGTAGTGTAACTCCATAGCAACAACCCCTGAGAGGTAGAACTTTACCTGATTGAGCAGTGTTGTACGTGAACGTATCTCCTTCTCTTGTAAACTAAGGCGTGTTGTCACCATACCAATCTTCTCAAACCCTATATCTAACCACGTAGCCATTAAAAGCTTTGCTCCTTGATAGAGTGCTTGAATCTCTCTCTCGTCTTCATCAAGGGTTAAGAGTTTACGCTCCCCTAAACGTACTTTCTCTTTAACTGCTTCAAAATCCTCAAGCTCAATACGCTCTTTTTGGTGTCGCATAGCATAGAGTGCTGCTTCATTGGTTAAGGTATCAAGGGCTGCTGCATTAAAACCAACCGTCATACGTGCTATCATTGAACTCTCCACAGCGTGAGGCTTCTTTGCTAAAGAGAGAGAAATAATTGCTTGACGCTCTTCAAAGTCTGGTAATCCAATATGAATATGCCTATCAAAACGTCCTGCACGAAGCAGAGCTTCATCTAAGAGTTCCATCTGGTTTGTTGCAGCAATTATCATCACACCACTACTCTCCTCAAAACCATCCATCTCCGTTAAGAGTTGATTGAGGGTTGCTTCTCTCTCATCATTTTGTGTACCACCACGACGCTTACCTACGGCATCAATCTCATCAATAAAGATAATACTAGGTGCCATCTCTTTTGCTTTTTGAAAGAGTTCACTCACCCTCTTTGCACCCATTCCTACATAAATATGCACAAAACTTGCCCCACTCTGATAGAAAAAAGGAACCCCAGCTTCACCAGCAACAGCTTTTGCAATAAAGGTCTTTCCTACCCCAGGAGGACCAACTAAGAGTACCCCCTTAGGAAGACGAATCCCAAATGCTCCATAGCGTTGAGGCATACGTAAAAAGTCAATAATCTCCTCTAACTCTCTTTTAACTTCACGTAATCCTGCTAAATCTTTAAAGGTTACTTCACTCTTTAACGGTTCAATCATACGCCCCATAGGCTCTTGTTGATGTGCATTTAAAGGTGTAGGCACAGAAGCTCTCTCTTGAGAGAAAAGACGAAAGAGAAAAAAAGTTAGTGTGCCAAGAAGCATCACAATCACCCACCATACTTTCTCTCTATGGACAACCTCAACAGGGTATTTTGTAAAAAAACTATTTTGATTGATAGCATCTTTATAGACTTTGTAGTGTCCCTTTGTGGTATCTAAATAGAGATAGTCACTGTCTATTTTAAGATGTTTAATGGCATTTTCACTAAAGAGTGCATTGGCTTTATAGTGACCAATTAAAAGAGGCTCTTGTTTAAAGAGTGCAATACCCAAAAGAAGAAGCAGTAAAAAGAGTAATCCCCACACCACCTTTAAAGGTGTAGAGATACCACTCAAACGGTTAAAGCGTTGCTTCATTACCAAGCTCCCCAACTGTTACACCATTGAGATAGACCCAGTTAGCACGAATATCCTCAATAGAGGTGACTCTTATACGGTTAAAATATTGGTCAAATCCAAAATATGCACCCTCTTTACCCCCCTCAATCAACACCTCTAAAGCATCTTTATGTGCCTTCCTAAAGAGATAATTCTTCTTATCAATCAACGCTGTTAATTGGTGGTGACGCTCTTTGGCAATATTTCCACGTATCTCAGGCTTCATCAAAGCACTCTGTGTATTGTCCCGTTTAGAGTAGGAAAACGCGTGAATATGTGTTAAAGGGAGTGCCTCTACACGTGCCATTGCCTCATTCCACTCCTTCTCATCTTCACCAGGGTGTCCTACAATAAAATCTGTCCCTAAAGCATACCCCTTTTGGGCTATCTTCTCAAAGAGTATTTTATCGGTTGCGTAACTATTACGACGGTTCATAAGCTGAAGCATCTTATCTGAAGTGTGTTGCAAGGCAATATGTAACTGCTTTGCCATCCACGGCTCATCAAGTAACTCTAAAAAAGCATCATCTATCTGAATAGGCTCTAAGCTTCCAATACGAATACGTCTTACCCCACGAATAAGACTCATCTTTTGAAGCAGTTGTGCCAAAGATGTCCCCTTATCTTGTCCATAGCTTCCAACATTTGTACCAGTTAAAATAAACTCTCCAAATCCATTACTCGCCAATTTAGTCACTTGTGCTAGAATGGTCTCTTCACTATGAGAGCGCGCCATACCCCTTACTTGAGGAATAATACAGTAAGAACAAGAGAAGTTACACCCCTCTTGAATCTTAATAAAAGCACGACTCTTCCCCACAAACTCCTCAACAATGGTTGTGTCAATATGCTCTAAATCTCCAATTTGATAAAAGGGTTCTGTATGGTGTAACACCTCTTCAATCTTCTCTTTTTCAGAGTGACCAATGACACCAAATACACGCTTCTTCTCAAAAAGCTCCTCCCCCTTTGAGTGAGAACCACACCCTGCTAAAATAACTTTTGCTTCAGGGTTTTTACGAGAGACAGAGGAGATGTAGTTTCTCACTGAGACATCAGCACCATTGGTAACAGTACAAGAGTTTACCACAATATAGTCAGCCTCACTCTCATTTTGTGTAAGCTCATAAGAGCGTAGTTTTGACATCATCACTTGTGTATCAAACTGATTGGTTCGACACCCAAATGTTTTAAAATAGACACGTTTCATCGGGATTATCCTTCTTGTGAGAGTTCATCTAAAAACTCTGGTTTTCGTACATCTTTATCAATATAGATAGATTGTGTTGGATAGGCAAGATGAATATCCTCTTCTGCTTGTATCCGTTCAATAATCTCCGTAGAGATAGTGCTTCTTAGTGTGAGTGTCGCATAGGCATTGGTATGATACCACGCACTAATACGCATACCATTTGTGTCAATAAAGGAGAAAATTCTTGGTTCAACATTGGTATTTTTTACACTGTATTGACTGCGTAATTTATTAAGCTGTTTACGGGTAATCTCTGTATACCCTTTGGAGTATTTCTTCGTGACCTCTTTGGCAATGGAGGTTGCTTTGGAGATGTTTGAGTCAAAGGTCACCATAAAATCAATCCCATCCCAAACTGTCTTCAATCCTGCGTGGGTATAGTTAGCGACCATATCGGTAAAGATAAAGTTATTGGGTACAAATAAAATACGTCCTGCTCTACGGTTCTTCATAAGGGTTGTGAGTGTAATATCTTCTTGAATAGTCATACGCAGTAGAGAGATATCAATAATATCCCCCACATACTCCACATTCCCACGAACAAACTTTACCCTATCTCCCACATGAACAGCACCTCCAATAATAATCACAAACCACCCCATCAGTGACATAAACCAATCTTTCATAGCAATGGCAATTCCCGCTGATGCGAACCCTAAAATGGTTACAAGATAACTAACATTCTCAATATAGGCAAAAAGCAACGTAAAGAGCATCAACGTAAAGAAAGTGACATTAAGTGCTTTATTGATGGTATAGAAACGGTCATTATCTGACATATAGCGACGGACAAGGTACTTAACCATAAGGATAAAGAGAATAAAAAAGAGAATAATTGCACCAATATGGATAGCTTTTTCAATTTCACGCTTAATCTCATTTTGTAGTTTAAGCTTAATCTCATCAATCTTTTTGGTATAGACATTTTGAGTGGTTTTAAAAATCTCTACCACAGGGGCAAAGGTTTTGAGTTGGTCAAGCGTATTTTGTAACGCCTCTTTCATCTGTGTGTTGTTACTGTCATTGAGTAAAATATGCTCTAAGAGCCTCTTCTTCTCTTTAAGCTTTGCGACAACATCTTGAATGGACGCATAACGTGCGTTATACTCTTTTTGGTCAGAGTTTAACTTCTCTTGGTAGGAGAAAGCTGAAATAACAGCAAAAGGGTTTCCTACACTTGGGACATCGGCAATAGTAGGAGGGGTTAAGAGTTTCTCAAAAGGATTTTGTTCATACTCTTGTAGGAGTTGAAGCTTACCACTTAAAATAGAGAGCCTATTTTTCTGCTCTTCAAGCTTCTCTCGGTCTTTTTTACGTTTATATTTCTTATGTTCTAGCTTCGCAATAGACTTTGTCAACTGCTCCTCTTGTTTTTTTAACTCTTGATAGGTATGGTAGTTACTGTAAATTTTTGACCAGATATTGTTCTCTTTGAGTGCATTATCTAAACTCTCTTTTTTCTCTAAGAGTGTTTGTGTTACCCCTTGTGTCTGCTGGGTACGGTTCTCTTCACCCTCCCCTTTTAGCAGATGATTTTGTGCTGTATGAGAAGGAGTAGCAAAGAGTATATGCAAAAAGATAAACCATAACCAAAGGAGTTTCATTCGCTATCACTCCCAAATGTTGCCAAGACCTCTTTGACAATATGCTCATCAACATTCGATACAACCTCATACCCACCAATACCTGATGGAAGAATAAATTTAATGGTACTATTGGTACTCTTTTTATCTAAAAAGAAGTGTTCATAAAAGCTATCAACATCAGCAATAGTATACTCTGTTGGCAAAGAAGCACGTTTTAAAGAGCGTTTAATCGCTTCAGCTTCATCGTGAGTTAACAACCCTAAACGTACAGCCAATGCATTTGCCATTACCATACCAATTGCAACTGCCTCACCGTGTAAGTAGGTGGTATAGGCTGTTTCATTCTCTACAACGTGTCCAAAGGTATGCCCATAATTTAACACAGCACGAATACCAGCCTCTTTCTCATCTTGGTTAACGACCCACGCTTTTAAAGAGACACTCTTGGCAATCATCTCCACAATGGTTTCTTCCTCTGTAAAGTCAGCCTCCTCTAAGAAGTGAAAAAAGTCACTATCGAACATCACAGCCATCTTTATCACCTCTGCTACACCTGCTGAGAACTCTCTAGGAGGGAGGGTTTTAAGAAATGCTGGGTCAATATAGACAGCTTTTGGTTGGTAAAATGCACCTATAAGATTCTTCCCATACGGGGTATTGACGCCTGTTTTTCCTCCCACACTTGCATCAACTTGACTCAATAGGGTTGTAGGGATTTGAATAAAATCAATACCTCTTTGGTACAGACTTGCTGTAAAACCAGTCATATCACCAATCACACCACCACCAAAAGCAATCAAAAGGGACTTTCTGTCAAGTTTATGCTCAAAACAAGCATTCAAAATATCCTCTACTGTCTGTAAAGTCTTGTAAGACTCTCCATCTGGTACAGTCACAACATGACACCGTTTGGCTGTTATTTTGTTTAGGAGATGCTCTAGGTGTAGTCCTGAAACAGTAGGGTTTGTGACAATCACCACAGAGGTGTTAAAATCTAAAGGGGGGAGAGTATCAATGGTAATATCGTAGTGAATCGGTTCACTCTGTTCTAATGAGATAGGAACAATCATAAAATAAGCCTTATTATAGTGGAATAAATCCATCTATTTTAGCTTATTTGTGGTTAAATTTTGATAGAAGCATCAAAAGCCCAAGGGCTTATGCCTCCTCCTCTTCGCTTTTGAGTGGTTTTGCTACCTCTTTTGCTAAAATCTCTACATAAAGCGTCTTTGCACCTGATGATTTAATCACATCAAATTGTGATGTCAACTCAGCCAAGCTCACCTCTTGTGCCTCTTCCTTGGATGCACCTACTCTACAATCAAAGTCCCAATACATGGTGGCTTTATCGGAGAGTTTTTTACCTCTTTCTCTTTTAAGATACTTACGTACCTCGTGTTTAATGGCTTCAAGTACTCTATCTTCGTGTTTCTTTGGGTCTGTTAATGGAAACGTTTTTTTCATCGTTTATCTCCTTTTTTTTGCTTTTTTATCATAGGCATCAAGTTTTGCTTGGAGGTTACTTCCAATACTCTCTGCTGTCTTAGTACGACGTGATGGTCGTTTTGAAGGCGTTTTGCCCTCCTCTTTTTTAGGCTGAGGTTTTCTCTTTCTTTGAGAAGAAGATGAAGGTTTTTTTGCTCTACCTCTTTGAATAGGTTCAGCCTCAATAGTTGGGTCAGGCTCAAACCCTTCAACGGCTACTTTTGGAATCTTTTTTTGAATAAACTTCTCAATATTAAAGAGGAGTTCATGCTCATCAACACAAACTAAAGAGGTTGCTTCACCACTCATACTCGCACGTCCTGTTCGTCCAATACGGTGAACATAATCTTCTGGTACATTAGGGAGTTCATAGTTGACCACACAAGGGAGTGCTTCAATATCAATTCCTCTTGCAGCAATATCAGTTGCAACTAAGACTTGTATCTCTCTCTCTTTAAAAGCTAAGAGTGCTTTTGTTCTCGCACCTTGGCTTTTATTTCCATGAATGGCTAAGGCTTTAATGCCATACTCTTCTAACTGTTTACAGAGCCGATTTGCACCATGTTTGGTTCGTGTAAATACAAGTAACTGCTCCCACTTTTTACGACGAATCAACTCAACCAATAAAGCACGTTTACGCCCCTTATCGACATAGTGTACTACTTGTTCAATCTGTGTTGAGGTACTGTTTTGTCTTGAAACTTCTACACTCTTTGGATTCTCTAAAAAAGAGGAAGCTAAGGCTTTAATCTCTGGTGAGAAGGTTGCTGAGAAGAGAAGTGTTTGACGCTTCTTTGGCATCTGTTTGAGTAACTTTTTAATATCGTGAATAAAACCCATATCTAACATACGGTCAGCTTCATCTAATACCAAATACTCTAAATCATCAAAAGAGATACCCTTTTGTTGCATAATATCTAACAATCTTCCTGGTGTAGCAATAACAACATCTACCCCTCTTTTTAAATCTGCCATTTGTGGGTAAATTCCTACCCCTCCAAAAATAACACGATGAGAGATATTGAGATATTTCCCATACGCTGAAAAACTCTCAGCAACTTGTGCTGCTAACTCTCTTGTGGGGGTTAGTACTAATGCACGAATATGGTATTTTTTTCTCGGTTTTGGTGAGTGTGAGAGTTTCTCTAGTAGAGGCAGTGTAAAACCTGCTGTCTTTCCTGTTCCTGTTTGTGCTGCTGCTAAAAGGTCACTCCCCTCTAATACAATGGGAATAGCTTTTGCTTGAATGGGTGTAGGAGAGGTGTATCCTTGTGCTTCAATGGCTTTGAGTAGTGCATCACTCAAACCTAATTCTGTAAATTTCATTTATATCCTAAAGACCAAGCCTTTTTCAAGTCGGTCTTTAGGCTTAAGTAGTGTTTTATTTTATTCTGTATATGACCGATGTATACAAAGAACCCCTATTATAGCGTAACTTTGAATAAAACCCTACCCTACTTCTCAATGGTAGAGACAATCACACCTCTGAGTGAACCCAATGTAAAGCCTGTGGCTAAATCAGCTGGGTATCGCTCTTTTAAAATTGCTTGCATTTTTGGAGGCATTTTTGTCTTGTCTCCGTGACAAATCAGACACGGTTTATGTGTTGGAAGTGCTTTATAGACACGGTAACTCTCTCCCATATCAACCACAAGAGGTTTCTTAAATGCTTTACTCTCTTCAAACTTCTCCATAACAGCACGGTCTGTTGCATCTGGTTTGTTCTCTGGATTACGGTATTTTAGTGCTGTACGTCTAACACTTGAACCTTCTGGAAGGGTTTTGTTATATGTTTGAGTCATCTCTTTTGCCGATGATGCACACATTGTAGTGGCTAAAACACCTGAATGGTCCTCTTTCATTGCAGACATTAATGATGGTTTAATCGCTCCAATTAATCCCTTAGCTTGTGCCATACCCTTTTGTGCCACAGCAGGGTTATTTACATAGTGTACCTCTTGAGCAAAGAGTGTACTTGCAAGAAGCATTGAACCGATTAAAAGTTGTTTTTTCATAAAATATATTCCTTTTCTTATATGTTTGAATAGGTGAGATTATAACCAAAAAATTCTTATGGTATTTTGTCTTTTAAAGGATAAAAAAGTGTTATCTTCTTTTGGTAAAATTTGTTAGCCTTGATTTTTATGTTATAATATACGAAAAAGGATATTTTATGGATAAAGCCTCTATTCACTATCAACTCTCTAAACTCTTAGAACGTGCCAAAAAAGTCTCTTTTGAACAGGTCTTAAAAGAGGAACAAAAACCTATTTTTGAAGAGATAGACCTCTATATTTTAGATGATGCACTCAAAGATGAGGTCTTAGCCCTTGAAGCCAAAGTCAAAGCACTCTCTCCTGAAGCCAAAGAGAGCTATAAAGGCAAAGCTTTTTTTGAGTATGCCAAGATTATCAACCCAACCTACCCTGCCTTTAAATACTCTTTCTATGTAGCACGTAAACCTGTTGAGATTTTCGATAAAGAGAAGGTTAAAGAGCGTATTGCTGGAGAGAAAGCACGGTGGAGAAATATGCAAATGGCATCACTAGAGAAAGAGATAACACACCATATTCCCCCACTCTCACTAGAAGAAGCTGACTTTTTACGACAAAAACTACACAAACGTCTAGAGGAAGAGGAGCAAAAACTTGAAGAGGTGATTGCCCATTGGGATGAGTATGACGCTGTCATTACCACTCACGCTTACTGTAAAACCTACCCTGCACTCTACTACACCCTCGATACTTCATCGGATTATGAGGGAGAGGTCTTTGAGGAGAAGATGAAACACTATAAAAAACGTGATACACACTTAAGAAGTGGCGTGCCTAACCTTCTATGGTATAAAGATGAACGCCCCTTTAGTAGCTTACGTGCCAATGATAAGATTAACCGTATTATTCAAACCTATACACCCTACTGTGGCACTATCTATATTAAGAAAAAAGAGAAGCTCTCACTCTAGAGCATCTCTACCCCCTCTTTGGGAACGTGGTGAGAGACCACCCTCTTTTGTTCTATCTTTAAAATACGGTCACAATAAGGAAGCATCGCTTCATCGTGTGTGACCATAATAATGGCAACATCTTGGTCAAGTGCAATCTTCTTTAACATCTTTACCACAGAGATGGAACGGTCTGTGTCTAATGCTGCAGTGGGTTCATCGGCTAAAATAATTTGAGGCTTATTCGCTAAAGCCCTAGCAATTGCTACACGCTGATTTTGTCCACCTGAGAGTTCAGAAGAGAAGTTTTGAGCCTTATCTCCAATATCGAAATACTCCAACAACTCCATTGCAAAACGGTGTGCCTCTTTCTCAGGGACACCATTGGTTTGTGGGACTAAAGTGACATTGTCTATCACATTTAAAAAAGGAATAAGGTAGTGTGCTTGAAAGATAAAGCCTATCTTCTCACGGCGAATCTTACGGGTCTCTTTGGTAATCCACTTATTGTCATAGACCTTCTCATCACCTAAAAAGATGCGTCCACTTGTTGGCTCTTCTACACACCCTATCATCATTAACAGGGTCGTCTTTCCTGCACCACTAGGTGCAATAAGTGCAACTAACTCCCCTTTATCTACTTGGAAATCTGCCCCATCAATGACTTTAACAAGGCTATCCCCCTCACCAAAATGCTTCACAAGGTTTTCTACTTTAATAGCTTGTCTTCCCATACTCTTATCCTCCTATGGCAGCTGCTGGGTCTGCGTGAATAACTTTTTTAATCCCTACAATAGACGAAAGTACAGAAGCAAACAAAATAACCACAAAGAGTAAGAGTGCATCGCTAGGCTCCAAAACCACCCTTTTAGGAAATTTTGAATAGATAATATGGGAGAAGATATTCCCTGATATAAAGGCTAAAACCCCAAGTAGTACCGTCTCTTGCACAATCATCTTCATAATCATCATATTCGGAATACCAATGAGTTTCATAATAGATATCTCTTTCATCTTCTCTAGTGTCATTGTATAGATAATAAGGGCAATAATAATGGTTGATACAATAATTAAAATAGCAGTAAAGAGTCCTATCTGTTTAGAAGCTCTCTCAATAAGGTTTTTCGTCAGAATATCATTCTGCTCCTCTTGTGTATAGACACTTTTATGCTTACTCTTACGAATATTCTCTGCAACCTCTTCTACACTATACCCACTTCTAATATTGGCTACCACACAATTGACCATCAGAGATACCGTTGTATTAATCCCTCTTGCACGGTCATTTCGAATACGCTCATTCGAGTAAGAAAACTGTAACTCTTGTGCATCTTTTAAACTCATATACACCAAAGGGTCACCTCCTGAAGAGACCGTACCGTGTGTCACACCTACAATATGATAGATATGCCTTCCTATGGGAATATCCTCCCCTAACTTTAAGCCAATATTGTCGGATACGACCAACTCATAGTGGTCACGCATTAAGCCTCTTCCTGCAACAAGTCTATTAGGAGATATAGGATTAAAAGCATCAAAAGGATTAAACCCAACAGCCATCACCCGTACAGGTTTTTTAGAGGTGTAGAGTTGGAGGTTTTGAAAAGTCAAACCTGCTGTTTTTGAAACCCCCTCTATGGCATAGACACTCTCTTTTAAATCTTGATGCACACGAGAAGACTCAGCAAAGGGTCCTAGTGTCCCCTCTTGTACCACCCATAAATCTACCTTTAAATCATCAAGTAACACCTTCGCATCGACAATCATACCACGATAGACTCCCATCATAATTAAGACAATACCCAACAGCATTCCTACACCCATTGCAGTCACAATAAAGGTACCAAAGGTGTGCTGAATATCTTTTTTTGCTAAATTAATCATAGGTGTATACTCATACCCTCTTTGAGTGCTTTATTATGCTCACTTTGTAAAAGAACATCACTCTCTAACGGTAATCCCTCCACAGCAACTTCCTCTTCTCCTCTTGCAAGAATCTTCACAGGAATAAAGTGTGCCTTCTTCTCTCTTACCACCCAAACACCACGTTGTTTTTCATAAAAATCTAACGCTTTAGCAGGCACTTTAATGACATCTTCGTAGGTTTTAGAAGCAATACGTACCTCAGCTTGTTCATTCATATAAAATGGCTCTGGTAGCATCTTAAACGCCACATCTATCTCTCTCTCTTGTGTCACCTTATCACTCTGCATCACAATACGTTTCACTTCTGCCTCAAAGGTTTTTACAGAGGAGCGTAGATGAATGGTTGCTTTTTGTCCTACACGAATAGCACCACTCACTTTCTCATCAATATAGGTCTTTACCCAAACACTCTGAGGATTGACTATCTCTAAAAGTGCTTGTGAAGGAAGCACACTCTGTGCTGGTTCTACATTTTTCGTAATCACATAACCACTCACAGGTGCGTAGAGTGTATAGCGTGCCATTTTCTTCTCTATTCCCTCTTGCATCTTCTTCATACGTTGTGCCTCTAAAAGAGAGGAGTGGAGATGAACAGAGGCTGTTTTATAGAGTTGGTAGGCTACTTCAAACTCTGTTTGAACACTCTCATACTCAGCCAAAGAGGTAACCCCTTTATGGTAGAGTGCCGTATAACGTTTCAGACGTTTCTCTTGTAAAATCTTTTGTGCTAAGAGTCTTTTCTCTTCTTGTTTTGATGCTTCTACTTCTGCTTGAGCTTTCTCAAAAGCCAATGTTGCCTCCTCTTTTAACTCAGGAAGGTCAACAAGGTCTAAAGTAACCAAAGCACGTCCCTTCTCAACCCAATCCCCTTCATCACACGCAATAGTCTCCACTTTTCCTGCAAAAGAGGGCATCACTTTGTAAATCTCCTTAGCCCCAACATTTCCTACCCCATATTGAGAGATAGAGAGTGACCCTTTTGTAGGACGAATATGTGAATAGGTTGTCTTAGGAAGATAGACTTTTTGATAAAAAAGTGTCCCTAAAAGGGGAATGGCAATCACCATACCAACTGTTTTGAACCAAGGCTTCACGCTTTATCTCCTTCTTCATAAGGAATAAACACCACATCAACCAACTGCTCTTTCTCTTTAAAAATTGTCTCTACCATTGCTTGAAAACGCTCTGGAAAACGTGCTTTATCCTCCATAGAGGCATCTGGTGATATCGCAGACATTAAAATTTTCATAGGTTGAACAAGACGTTGAGGACGATAATTTAACTGCACCCTATCTTTTGTATCAAGACGTGTGAGTTGAATATCACATGTAATAGGTGCTTCATAAAAGAGAAGAGAACGACGGTTATATTCACCTGTTGGAATACCACCAAAACCATAATTGGTTGTCGCACCTGTAATATTAGACAAGACACACCCTACCACACCAGCATTCTCTTGTGTGGGTGATTTTTGAATCTCAACTTGAATCTCTCCTCGATGAGGAAGTGTGTGAGGGAAAAGGGCTTTTAAACCCATCTGCGTACAAAGATATGCACCTGCAACAGTACCACAGCTATGCCCTGCTGTCTTTACAATATCTAAATAGGAGAGGGTTATCTCCCCCGTACTATTAACACCTACAAATTGGGCTAATGCATCATATAGAACAATCGGTTCAATCTCATCAAAAAATTTTGGGTACTCCATCAAACACTCCTTAAGCTTTATAAGCAGTATAGTCAAGCAATCTTAACTCGATGTGAACCCTCTTAGGGTTTTAGACGGAAACGACAACTCCCTAGTGTCACCATTTTAGTCGATTTTAAACGCTCTACAATATACGCATAGGTCGCTTGAGCATCTGTTTCAGGCATCTCTTGTTCAATCATAGAGAGAGCCTCTTTTTCTGATGTCACAACCCAACGCTTCTCTGCTCCCCACTGTGTCTCTAACACGTTACACCAATCCTAATTCAGCAAAGATAGGCTCTAACTCTATCCACCAACTCTCAAACTTCACAGCAATATCATTAATCGCGTTCTCTTCCTCTTTCCACTCTTTTAACTTCTCTAAAATAAGGGCTTTTTGCTCTTGCTCTATGGCTGAATGCTCTTCTACTTTTTTAATGGCTCTTTCAATTTTCGTTTTCATAATGGTTACCATTCCTTTTTTCTTTATATTTTAGTTCAATCTTTGTAAATTGTCAAACAAAAAGCACCATTACGCTATAATCGCGTTATTAACTAAGCATATAGGAACAATCATGAGTGAAACAACACAAAAAAAAGCAACCTATAACCCCAAAGAGGTCGAAGACAACTACTATGCACTGTGTGAAGCACGTGGATATTTTGAGATTGATGGAAACAAAGCCATTCAAGAGGAGGGAAAAAACTTCTCTATTATGATGCCACCTCCCAATGTCACAGGGAGTCTACACATTGGACACGCCCTCACCTTTACCCTACAAGATATTATTACCCGTTATAAACGTATGGATGGGTTTAAAACCCTCTGGCAACCAGGAACTGACCACGCTGGAATTGCAACACAAAACATTGTTGAGAAGCAACTCTTAGCTGAAGGTACCACCAAAGAAGCCATTGGAAGAGAGAAATTTTTAGAGCGTGCGTGGCTTCAAAAAGAGACCAGTGGTGGAAACATTGTCCATCAGATGCGTAAACTCGGCGTAACTCCTGCGTGGAAACGTGAACGTTTTACCATGGATGAGGGACTCAAAGAGGCAGTCAAAGAGGCGTTTGTCTCTCTCTACAATGAAGGAAAAATCACTCAAAACACCTATATGGTCAACTGGTGTACCCACGATGGAGCCTTAAGTGACATTGAGGTAGAACACGAAGAGGTTCAAGGAAAATTCTACCATATGCTCTACAAGTTTGCCGATGGTTCAGGAGAGCTTGAAGTCGCTACTACTAGACCAGAGACCTACTTTGGAGATAGTGCCATTATGGTACACCCAGACGATAGTCGCTACACAGACATTGTTGGTAAAGAGGTACTCCTTCCACTAACGAACAGAACCATTAAAGTCATTACCGATACGCATGTCGATATGGAGTTTGGTACAGGTGTGGTAAAAGTAACCCCTGCACACGACCAAAATGACTACGCCGTAGGAAAAAGACACAACCTAGAGTTTATTAAAGTCTTTGATGAAAAAGGAATTTTAAACAGCTACTGTGGAGAGTTTGAGGGGCTTGAGCGTCTTGAAGCACGTCCTGTCATTGTCAAAGCCCTCCAAGAGGCTGGACACATTGTCAAAATTGAAGACCATACCCACCAAGTGGGTCACTGTTACCGTTGTAAAAACATTGTAGAGCCATTTATCTCTACCCAATGGTTCCTTAGTGAAGATATTGCTAAAAACTCTATTGAAGAGACTAAAAAACACAATAACTTCCACCCTGCACACTGGATTAACTCCTACACAGCGTGGATGGATGAGCTTCGTCCTTGGTGTATCTCTCGTCAACTCTGGTGGGGACACCGTATTCCTGTCTTTACCTGTGAGAGTTGTGGACACCAGTGGGCAGACAAAGCCGATGAGCCTGAAGCGTGTCCTAAGTGTTCGGCTAAAAACTACACCCAAGACCCTGATGTTCTTGATACATGGTTTAGTTCAGCTCTTTGGGCAATGAGTCCTCTAGGTTGGGGGAACAATGGCAAGATGAAAGAGACCTATAACGATACCGATATGGAGGACTTCTACCCCAACTCTCTTCTCATTACTGGATTTGATATTATGTTCTTCTGGGTAGCACGTATGATGATGATGGGCGAACACTTCCAAGGAAAACTCCCATTTAAAGATATCTATATGCACGCTTTGGTACGTGATGAGCATGGGGCAAAGATGTCTAAATCTAAAGGGAATGTCATTGACCCACTCGATATGGTCGAAGAGCATAGTGCCGATATTATTCGCTTTACACTCGCTTACCTTGCCGTTCAAGGGCGTGACATTAAACTAGGTGCAAAAAACCTAGAGCAGTTTAGAAACTTTACCAATAAACTCTACAATGCTAGCAACTACCTCCAACTCAACGTAGAGACCTTTGCAGACTTAAAAGATATTGAGGTTAAAACCCCTCTTGGACGCTATATGCAGAGCCGTTTAAGTGTGGCAGTAGAGCGTGTGCGTGGTGCAATTGAGAGCTATAAATTTGATGAGAGTGCCAAATCACTCTACAACTTCGTCTGGAATGAGTTTTGTGACTGGGGTATTGAGTACTCTAAAGCAGACAAAGCTAGCGTGGTAGAGCTTGGGGCTATCTTTAAAGAGACACTCAAGATGATTTCACCCTTTATGCCATTTATTGCTGACCACCTCTATCATAAACTTAGTGGTACCACCCTTGAAGAGGGAGAGTCACTTATGGTAATGCCTTTTCCAAAAGCGATTCAAAGAGATGAAGAGGCTGAAGAGATGTTTGCCATTATTGAGGAGTCCATCACTGCCCTACGCCGTGCAAAAGTTGTTATCGATATGGGGAACTCTAAAATTGACAAAGCCTACATTAAACTCGATAAAAATATTGACACAGCTATGGCAAAACCATTTATTGAGAAGTTGGCAAAAGTCACTGAGATTGAATTTGTAGATGCCAAAGTGGCTGACTCTATTACCGATGTCTCAGACAACTTAGAGGTCTACCTCCCCACTGGTGAGATAGATATGCAACCCATTATTACCAAACTCACACGACAAAAAGAGAAGCTAGAAAAAGAGATTGGTAAACTCAACGGTATGTTAAACAATGAACGTTTCGTGGCAAATGCCCCTGAAGCAGTCATTGCTGAAAATAGAAAAGCCCTAGAAGATGCCACAACAAAAATGGCAAAAGTAGAGGCTGAACTCTCTGCCTTTTTGGCATAATCTCTCTTAAAAGAAGCCTTCCAAAAGGAAGTGCCTCTTTTGCGTATTTTCTTCTATCCTTTACCTATGTTGTAGAAGATTTTAGATAGAATACTCTCATAACTTTACTCTTACAAGTAAACCAAAAACTCATTTGTTTAAGGAACTACAAATATGTCATCATGTAAAAAAGCTTACATTACAACCCCCATCTACTACGTAAACGATATTGCCCATATAGGTCACGCGTATACAACCATTATTGCCGATACACTTGCTCGATACTCTCGCTTAAGTGGCTTAGATACCTTCTTTTTAACAGGAACCGATGAACACGGACAAAAAATTGAAGAGGCAGCCAAAAGCAGAGGTAAAAGTACCAAAGCCTATGCTGATGAAATTTCAGCAACCTTCAAAAATCTCTGGGACGACTTTGATATCTCTTACGATAAATTTATTCGAACAACCGATGAAGCACATATGAAAGGGGTTCAAAAAGCCTTCTCTACCATGCATAACAATGGTGACATCTATAAAGATACCTATAAAGGACACTACTGTATCTCTTGTGAAACATTCTTTCCAGAGATTCAACTTGTCGATGGTGAGTTTTGTCCAGAGTGTGGAAAGAGTACAACAATTGTAGAAGAGGAGTCTTACTTCTTTAAACTCTCAGCCTATGAAGATAGACTCCTTGCATGGTATAAAGAGCATGATGATTGTATCTTACCAAGAAGTAAGAAAAATGAAGTAATTCGTTTTGTTGAAGGTGGCTTACAAGACCTCTCTATTACACGTACTAGTTTTGATTGGGGTGTGAAACTACCAGCTGAGATGAATGACCCTAAACACGTTATGTATGTTTGGCTTGATGCACTGATGAACTATGTAACAGCCCTAGGATATGGTGAAGATGATGCAAAAATGGACTACTGGCCAGCACGTGTACATCTTATTGGAAAAGATATTTTACGTTTCCACGCTATCTACTGGCCAGCCTTCTTAATGAGTCTAGGTCTTCCTCTTCCAAAACATATTGCTGCACACGGTTGGTGGACACGCGATGGTGAGAAGATGAGTAAATCAAAAGGAAATGTTGTCAACCCTAAAGAGGTAGCAGACGCTTACGGACTTGATAACTTCCGTTACTTTATGCTTCGTGAAGTACCTTTTGGTGGAGATGGGGACTTTTCTCAAAAAGCACTCATTGACAGAATCAACTCAGACCTTGGAAATGATTTAGGAAACCTACTAAACCGTCTTATTGGTATGAGTGGAAAGTACTTTGATGGAAAAGTAGACTCCTCTAAGGTAGCTACCTACTATCAAGAGGAGTTAAATGAGGTAGAAGCATCACTTGAAAAGTTAGAGCCACTCCTATTTGAGATGCAAATTCACCGTTACCTTGAAGAGCTTTGGCGTCCATTAACTGTTGCAAACCGTGCCATTGACAAATACCAACCGTGGAATTTAATGAAAGAGCAAAAAGAGGAAGAGGCGATGGCACTCAATGGTCTAATTGCAACCATTCTAGCTAAAGTCTCTACCATGCTCTACCCTGTGATGCCAGAAGTATGTACCAAAATTTCTCAAGCACTACACTTTAAGATTGACCAAGAGATGTTCCAACACCTCATTCACCAAAAAGGAGGCTTAGCACCCTTTACACTAGAGAAGATTGACCCTCTCTTCCCTCGTATTGAAGCACCACTTCTTGCACAAGAAGAGCCTCAAGAGAAACCTAAAAAGAGTGAGAAGAAAGCAGAGAAAAAAAGCACGAATGCAGAAAAACCTGAAGGGGTATCTCTCATTGGTATTGACCAATTCTTCCAAACCTCTCTGAAAGTAGGAACAGTGGTTGAAGCCACTGAAGTACCAAAGAGTAAAAAACTGCTTCTACTACAAGTAGATGTAGGAGAGTCAAAGCCTCGACAAATTGTTGCAGGCATTAAAGAGTGGTACTCTGCTGATGCTATGCTAAACACACAAGTGTGTGTTGTAGCCAACCTTAAACCAGCAAAACTGATGGGACTACTATCAGAAGGTATGCTTCTTGCAGCCAAAGATAAAGAGGGACTCTGTATGATTCGTCCAGAGTCTCCAAAAACTGCTGGAACACCAATAGGCTAACCATGAAAATAGAAGATATTTTAAACCTCACAGAAGGTAAACTCACCAACCAACCAACCATTCAAGCCATTGAAGCAGCCACCGTATTCCCCTCTAAGGTAGAACACGGTGACCTCTTCTTCTCTTCAAACCAAGAGGAGATAGACAAAGCCATTGAGAATGGTGCTTATGCAATTGTGTATGATAATGATGATATTCTGATTAACGATGTAGAGATTGCGTGGATTAAAGTTAGCGATATTCAATTGGCTGCTTTTAAACTCATTCGTTATGTCATCATTAAAAAAGAGTCACAATTTTATCTCCTCAATCACCATGAGATGACTTTTTTAAAGATGATTCTTACCCATAAAACCAATATTGCCTTCATTGCAAACGATTGGAAAAAAGCCTTTGAGCAGATTCTCAACTCAGATGACTCTTTGTTTGTTGGAGATGACAAAGCACTGATGGAGATGATTCGTCCTGATGTCAAACGTCTGAATAAAGAGGTAGATGGTTACGCTGTCTCTGACACACTCTTTCGTACCACCTTCAAGGTCGATGGGTATGTCTATCAAGAAAAAGAGCTTATCCCTTTCCATCTTGAACACCTTTTACGTGTGATTGACTTCTGTAACAGACATCAACTCCCCTACAACCTCAATAAACTCAAATATACCAAACACTTTACCCCTGTCTTTATTGACTTAAAACTCAAAAGTACACGTCCAAGTAACTCTGATAGAGTGGCTATTTTTACCGATAACCTTATGGATATCTCCTATGCAAGAGAGTATGTTATGAGAAGTAATATGTGGGTTAAGAGTATTGTACTAACCCCTCCTAAGACAAAAATACCAGGCATTGACCACCCACACTGGTTTGAGAGTGAAGAAGAAGTAAGAGAGATTCTAAAGAGTATTCACTTTAACTATGCCTTTATTTACAATGCCAACAAGAGCATTCTTAACACCATTCAAGAAGAGTATAGCCTCTTTTAATACTTTTTGCCCTCTTTAGGGGCAAAGTATCTCTTCATTACCCCTCTTTTGTAGTAGTATCATATTTTTACCATTGGTTCGTATAACCTTACACCCATACGCTAATGCCAACACTTCAAAACTCTTAATAGAGAAGAAGACAATATGTGTTGTATCTTCCGTATAGTACCACGAGAAGAATGCCTCTTTTGTTTGGGGATGAAATGCTGTCTGTATGGCTAAGTATCCCCCCTCTCTTAAAGCACCTAAGAGTGAGACAAAACTCTCTTTGGGGTGATGGAGATGCTCAAAGACCTCCGTAGAGACAATAAGGTCATATCTCTTCTTTTCATACTCAAAAGGGGCATAGATGGGGTCATAGCTATCGCATATAACCCCTTCTTCTTTCATCATTGACGCAAGAAGTCTACTTCTACCACACCCAAAATCTAACGCTAAATCAACACCCTCTAAAGAGGATAAAGAGAGAAAATCTAAAAAACGTTGAAAATAGTTACGATACCCTTCACTCTCTTGGTTATTTTCGTGTAAATCATAACGCTCTTTTTGTTTGACAAAAGATTGATAAGCCTTGGGGTCTTTAAAATAGAGTGAACAAGAGGAGCAGTAGTAGTAAGCCCTCTTTCGCTTCTCATCAAACAATGCTTCTGTATGCTTCTCGCACAACAGACACACTACACTGCTCTTGTGAGAATTAGAAGGAGAGTAGGTTTTCATAAAACTCCAATGCCACTTTTCCCTTGCTCTTTCTTGCAATAGAGTCACGATGAATCCATACACGCTTTAACTCCATCATTGCCTCTTGGGAGAGCTGTGGCGTTTCATACATCTGTGCCTCTTGACGTTGGCGTTGTGCTTCATAGAGAATCAATGCCGTAGCCACAGAGACATTCAAACTCTGTACCATTCCTTGCATAGGAATGACAACCACATCTGTCGCCTCCTCTAAGAGTTCCAAAGAGACACCCTCTTTCTCATTACCCACAATAAATAGCGTAGGTTTTGTATAGTCTAAACTTCTATACCCTACACTCTTTGCACTTAAATGCGTTGCAACCACTTGAAAACCTTCAGCTTTTTTTGCTTGAATAAAAGCACGTTTTTGTGACTCTTCTACACGGTTACGTCGTACCCATCGGTGTGCGCCTTGTGTAATGGTTTTATGAATTTTGAGGGTTTGGTGTTGTGCAGATGAGTAGTAGAGGTCTAAGACCCCTACTGCATCACAGGTGCGTAAGATTGTAGAGAGATTTTGTGAATCGTGGACACTCTCTAACATCACCTGCAAAGTTGGTTGTTTTTGTGCAAGCGTGGTATCAATTCTTGCTTCACGTTCAACCGTTGCCACTAGATACCATCGACTCTTAAGAGTTGTGTCTTACCAACCATTAAATCAATGGTCATACCAATACGTTTAAAGACAGACTCTTGTCTATACTCTAAGTTATGTTTTTTACAAATATCTTTCACAATAGGTTGCATCTTTTGGTAGTAACTATTTGGCATATTTGGAAAGAGGTGATGCTCAATTTGGTAGTTTAAGAATCCATGTAAAAAGTCAATCCAATCTGAACCCGTGTTATAGTTTACAGAACCCATAATTTGACGTAAATAGAACTCACCTGTACTCTTGTGAGGCTCATTAAACATATAGATATCTTCAGCAGAGTGGTTTGGAACAATCACTAAAAATGAGTGTAAGTTTGCAAAGAGTTCTGCTAAGAGAATAATAATGAGTGCATTGATTGAGGCTTGAATACCAAATGGTAAAAAGAGAACAGGGAAGAGAATAAACTTAATCACAATATAAGGAAGTAGATACTCCATCCATAACTCTAAACCATTTTTAGTACGAGGGTCTAACTCATAATCGGTAATATCAATCTTATCTGCTTCTCTACGCTTTTTATTCTCTAAAATACGAAGTGTATTAGGTGCATAGTAGAGGAATTTCCACATACCAGCAAAAGCATACATCATTAAGTAACGAATAGGCATAGGAATTTTAGACTTCACCAACCACTGTAAGTTACGCTCAACATTATCTGGGTCTTCTGACTCACCTAAGTGGTAGTGGTGCATAATGTTGTGTTCATACTCCCACGCTTGAGGCTTAATCCAATCGAGCCAATCAACATAACGTCTTGCACCTTTAGCAAAATACTTCTTTGTGTAACGCTCTGGAATATTAGGAACTTTGTCGTAAGCACCGTGTAAAATAGGGTGTACAACATCTGACCAACGTGCTACATTCCCCGTACTAATGGCAAGTGCTGCAATAATTGCCAATGGCCAAAATACCCACCCTGTTACAGGCATAAAGAGTCCCATAATACTTAAAAGCAAAATAATACCATATCCACCAAAGGTAAACATACGTCCCCAACGCTCTAACTTTAAAAGGTGTTGAAAATCCTCTTCACCAACGGGTGGCATTGTCTCTTTTATGGCGTTAATATCACGCTCGAGTTGTTCTTTGTCAATATCTTCATAACGTGCATATTGATGTGCTTTTGTTTCTTGATGTGATTGTTTATCCATCTTTTCTCCTCACTTATAATGATTATAATTATATAGAAAGTTCATTAATTCGTGGTTAGGATAGTAAAACAATATGAAATTTTGCTATACTTTCAACAAAAAGAGAGCCATTTCATGTGCGAATTTCACACCTTAACCGACGAACAAAAACAGACCTATCACGAACTTCTTTTAAAAAGTGCCAATGCCGTTGGTGGAAAAAACTTCTTTCTTCATCTTCTTGAAGCCATTCGCGAAACAAAACCACACCCTCTTGTTGCAAAAAATCGTCTTTTTACCATGGAGTTAGCTGAAGTAAAATGGAACAAAAGCATCTATCCTGAGAGTCTTAAACGTCTTTTAACCATTCGTCTTTTAGAGTGTGAGGCGGGAAACCTTCTCCCATCAAAAGAGGATAAAGGGTATAAAAAGACACTCAACCTCCTACGTACCCTCAAACCTATTGTCTTCCATGTTAAACCCACCTCAAGCGAACAGGGTTCTGGGTTTTTCTTTCAACCTTTAGAGAGAGTCGATGAGCATACAACCAGACTCAATCCACTCTTTGATGCCCTCTTCTTTAGCTCTGTGGAGCAAGTAAAAAAAGGGTTAAACTATAAACCTAAGAGAGATGTAAAAAACGCTTCAAGCGTATCATAAAATGCCCCTCTTCCCTTGGCTTCTCTAAAGAGGGGTGGAGGGTTTTTTGTATGGTTTTCATCTTCTGTGTTATCTCTTCAAGCTTCCCTCTAGATTGTGCTAACTGCTGAGGCTCAAATCCATCTATTTTCCATCTATTTGGCATCAAGTATCCGTTCTATCTCTTCCATTGCTTCCTCATTACGAAGCCTAAATTTTATCTCAATACGGCGTGATGCCTCTTTGTCCTCTTTACCATTCACACGAATAGGGTCTAAGTAAGCACGACCCGTAGCCATTAAAAGGGGTTTAATATGCTCTTTTTGGGTAAACTTTAACCCTAAAAGATAGTGCATCACAGCAAATGCACGCCGTTGAGAGAGTTCAAGGTTATATAAATAACCTCCATCACTATCTGTATGCCCCTCAATCATAATCTGCTCAAGATGTGGACGAATACGAGGACTTTTCACCAAAATACCAACATACTTCTCAAACGCTTCTCTTAAAGCTCTTTTCGCACTTCTTTTTAAAACAGCACTCCCTTTACTAAAGAGAATATTCGAAGCCAATACCAAAGAACCACTACGTTTATCGAGGGCTATCTTACTACCTAATTGTGCTTTAAGCTCAGCAATAACCTTTAACTTAATGCCTGTGAGTGATTTAATTTTGGCTTTTTGTGACTGAAGTGTTGCAATGAGTTCATCATAGGCTGTGGCTTGTTCATCTATGGCATTCATCAGTTTTAAGAGTTTCATATCTTTGAAATGAAGTGTCTCATTGGCATCTTTAAGTTGATGGGACAACACCACCACCTTTCCCTCTGAGTCTTTCAAACGGGCTGTACGTTGAGCTAAACGTTGATGGCTTTTGTGGAGTGCCTCTTGTGTTTGGGTTAAGACATTTTGCACAATGACCACTTTATGGTTGAGTCTATCTTGATGGGTATTGAGTTTAATCAACAGACGATTGAGCTTAGCCACCTCATCCTCTTTGAGTGACAAGAGGTGATGACTCACCTTTAACTCCCCTATTTTTTGCTGAAGCTCTGCCTCTTTTTGTGCTAATTCACGCTCTTTTTGTACCAATAAAGAGCTATGTTCAGAAAGGTTTTCGTGCATAGACTCTAGACGATTCTCCTTCTCATCTAATGCCCCTTTGAGTATCATACTCTTAGAGACAATCGCACCAATAAGTAGAATAAAGACAAAGAGTAACCCTGCCATTAAATCGGCATACGATATCCAAAAGTTACTCTCTCCCTCCTCTTTTGGACTACGCATTCTCTCCTCTTCTCTCTTGTTTTAAGGTGTTTAGGTTACTTAAAATCATCTGGTTTTGCTCTGCTAAAATTAAAGAGAAAGCCCCTAGTTTCTCCACAATATGCCCCACTTCAGAGTCAATCTTATTGAAAGTATGGTCAACCGTTCCATCAAAACGCTCCATCGCCTTTTGTAGATTTTGAGCATTCTCATTAAACCCTTCAATATTATGTTTAATATTCGATACAGCATTAATACTCTCTTGACGTGTCTGAATGGTCTCTAGTGTTACACGCAGGGTGTGTGATGCCTCTTGCATCTGTTGCGTTAAGAGACTAAAACTCTGATTGACCTCTTTAGTAATAGAAGAGAAGTGCTGTAAGTAGTGTTCATTCATCTCTCGAATAAACTCCATATTAAAGGTATCTTTGAGGGTTTTTACCACCTCTTGGTCACGTAATGCTCTTTGCATATGGCTATGCTTGACAAGCTCTGCCTCTTGCCACACCTTAGGTTGATAATCTCTCTCTACTTGTGAGAGTTCATACTCTATTTGACTCCGTCCTAACTTCTCAAAATAGGTCCAAATGAGTGAAAGCATAATCCCATAAATAGAGGCATAAAAGGCTGTCCCTACACCTGAGAGAAGAAGTGATATCTCTTTATCTAGAGCTGTTAAGTCATTGACTGTAAAATCAGGCATCGATAAGGCAATGGCAATAAATGTCCCTAAAATACCCAGCATTGGAAAAATAGAGGAGGCAACTTTAGCAAAGTTATCATTCAAAATCTCTCGATAATACTCTTCAAGAAAACGCTCTATCTTCAAGGTTGACTTACTCTGCCCCATAATAGTTAACGTATGCTCCCGTAGTGCGTGCTGAAGATTTAACTCCATCTTGGGTAATGAGTTTGTAATATGACACACAATATAACTTGCATTGTGACGCACAAAGAGTAAAAAGACCACAAAGATAAATGCATTAATCACAAATGTATGTAAAGAGACGCTAAAAAAAGGAATGAGTCCTATATATCCTAAGGTTAAAACGAGTAAACAAAGAAGAGGTAGCATAAAAATCATCAATGCACGTAAAAAACAAGAAGGTCTTGTAGGTTCAGGGGTTACAGCTAAGGGTTCTTCTATCATTGGCTCTTTTTCCTTCAAGTATCAATATCCATACAGTCTCTTATTATAAATCTCTTTTGCCTATAAGTAGGTAATCCCTTTTTAGGAATGCTCATTTAAGAGTAAAAGATTACCAAAAGTGACTTCTTTATGATGAGGCATCACCCATAAAACATCATAAAAAGGTGCATCTTGAGGAAAAGTCCCCTCACCATCTGTAAAATATAAAAGCAAAGAGGGTGGCTCTCCTACTTCATCGATATAGCTAAAAAGCACCCTAAAGTCTGTTCCCCCTCCTCCTAAAAATCGATGGGGGAGTTCATCACCTGATTCATAGGTTTCATCACTACGAATGGTATCATCTACACAGATAAGACGCAAGGTATAAGAGGGATAGTGTTGTAAAATGGCACTCAACTCCCCTAAAAATTGACTCAAAAGATTTTGGTCAATAGAACCAGAGGTATCAATTGCCACAGTTAGTAAGAGTTTCTCCGAGTAGAGAGAGGGAAGATAGATACCACGATAGAGATACTTCTTATTCGGAGGTAAAAAACGGTAGCTATCTTTTGCATAGTGGTCAATTGCCTCTTGTAACGCCTTTTTCCAATCAATCTTCGACTCAAACATCTCAGGCATCAAAGAGGCTAACCCCTCAGGTAACTCCCCTTGGTTTCGTGAGTGAAAAAAGAGTGCCTCTGATGCTATCTTCTCCTCTTGCCATACCTCTTCTTTGTCCAAAGAGGGGGAGTTTTCTTGAAGAAGCGTCATTGATTGTGCATACTTTTGTTGCTCCTGTTCGTGTCTTTCAGGAGGGGTCTGCTCATATAAAATAGCATAGACCTCCTCTGCATACATCCCCTTAAAACGACTATCATAACGCCCATACGCTGGTGGTGTAAAGCCATTTTCTATGAGCATCTCATTAATAATATAAGCTGTTGCCTTCTCCCACAAATAGTCATAACGCCCATGGTGACGCTCACGATACTTCAATACTCTCTGCATCGCAGAGTGTGCTAAGATGAATGTTACCTCCTCTAGCGTACTCTCTTCAAAAAAATCAGGTGCATAGTAGAGTCTACCTCCCTCTAACCTAAAGCCATCAACCTCGCTGTTTGGGGCGAAAGTTAAAGAGGAGAGTAGACGACCTAAATAGGGCTGTTCTAACATCAGTTGTGCTTTTGATTTTTCTATTTTTTCTGCTATTTTCATCTAAAGATTATAGCTAATTTCGCTATAATTCCTTTATGAAAACACTACTCCTACTCTTAACCCTATCGATTCACACGCTTTTTGCCACACCTCTACACACGGTGGTAAGTATTGTCCCAGAAAAACAGATTCTTCAACACTTAGGTGGAGAGTATGTCGATGTGACTGTTATGGTACAAGCTGGAAATTCACCACATACCTATGAGCCAAAACCCTCTCAGATGCTCGCCATTCATCAAGCACAACTCTATTTTGCTATGGGTGTGGAGTTTGAACACCGTTGGCTTCCAAAATTTCAAAGCCTCAACCCCTCCATGAAAATCATCGACCTTAGCCAAGGGATTGAAAAACGCACCATACAATCCCATAAAGGTCACACCACACATCAACGCCTTGACCCCCATATCTGGACAACCCCTGAGAATATTGCCAAAATAGGGAAAACTATGACCCAAGCCCTCATTGAGGCTGACCCACAACACCGTCACTACTTTGAAACACACCTACAAACACTTATTGAGCAGACGCAACGTGTCGATAAAACCATTCGTCACATCCTTGCACCTCTTCAAGATAACCGTAGTTTTATGGTACTACACCCATCGTGGGGATACTTCGCACACGCTTATGGATTGAAACAGATTGCTGTGGAGATAGAAGGAAAAGAGCCAAAACCTAAAGCTCTCGTTCATCTCATTCAAGAGGCAAAAGCCCAAAAGGTACACGCCATTTTCGTACAACCTGAGTTTTCAGACCAATCTGCTCAAATTATTGCCCACACACTCCATATTCCTGTGCGTAAAATAAGCCCTATGGCACCCTCTTGGTCACAAAACCTACAAACCATTGCCAAAGCCATTGCAGGAAAAGAGTAGATGGAAGTCCTTCACATAGAGAACCTCTCCTTCTCCTACGACAAACAAACTGTCTTAGAGAATATCAATCTAAGCCTACAAGAGCGTGACTTCCTAGCCATCATTGGACCCAATGGTGGAGGAAAATCAACCCTCTTAAAACTCATTTTAGGACTCTATCCCGTCAAAGAGGGGAAGATTGAAGTCTTAGGTAAACCCCCAAAAGCCTCTCTAAAAGCACTAGGATATGTCCCTCAAAATACCAATATCAACACCGATTTTCCCATTCGTGTCATTGAAGTGGTAATGATGGGACACCTTGAAGGGAAACGCCCTCTGTTTGGATATGGAAAACACGAAATAGCGTGTGCTATGGGGGCATTAGAGCAGGTGGGAATGGAGATGTTTGCACAGAGTAAAATAGGCGAACTCTCAGGAGGACAAAGACAACGCGTAATGATTGCTCGCGCCCTTTGTGCACACCCTAAGATTTTAATTTTAGATGAACCTACTTCCAGTATTGATATTGAAGGTCAGCGTGATATCTACGCCCTCTTAAAAACCCTCAATCAGTTTATTACTATTATTGTTGTCAGTCACGACATCTCTGTTATCTTAGAGTATGCCAATAAAGCTGCACATATTAGCCGTCACCTCTCATTTCACGATATATCCGATAAAAGCTCTATGTTCCACCCTCACCACAACACTTCACACTTTTGTGAAATAGAGATGCTCCAGATGCTTGCACAAAAAGGAGAGAAAAGATGTTAGAAGCACTCCAGTTTGAATTTATGCAACACGCCCTTATTGCTGGTATTTTAGTCAGCCTTACAGCAGGGATTATTGGTTCACTCATTGTCGTCAACCGTATGGTCTTTCTTGCAGGAGGTATTGCACACACCTCTTATGGAGGGATAGGATTGGCCGTCTATTTTGGATTGCCTATCTTCTTTGGTGCATCACTGTTTGCTCTACTCTCAGCTATTCTTATTGCACAGCTTACCCTTAAAAAACGCCATAGAATTGACACATTTATTGGGCTTATCTGGGCTGTTGGTATGGCAATTGGGGTCATTTTTGTTGACTTAACACCAGGGTATAATGTTGATTTAATGAGTTATCTCTTTGGTTCTATCTTGGCTGTAAGTACACAAGACCTCTACTTTATGGGAACACTACTCATTGTGGTTGTTCTCATTGTCACCCTACGCTACCGTGATATTCTTGCTGTCTCGTATGATGCACAATACGCCTCTTTAAGAGGGGTCAATGTCCCTTTTTTCTATACACTTATTCTCATTCTCTCAGCATTAACCGTGGTTGTTGCCATTAAAGTTGTAGGACTCATTTTAGTCATTGCACTCTTAACCATTCCTGTCTATATTGCAGAGAAACTCGCCTCTTCACTGTTTCGTATGATGTTCCTCTCTGGGCTATTTGCTTCGTGCTTTACCCTTATGGGACTCTTCTTATCATACAACTACAACCTCAGCTCTGGTGCGTCTATTATTATCGTCTCAGCCCTAAGCCTTGGACTCTTTCTTCTACTCTATCGTCAAAAGTAGCCTAGCACCTCTTTTAAGGTGCTACCTCAATACCACATAAGAGGGTATTACTCTCTTGGCTACTACTCCATAATGCTTCATTGGAGAGATGAACCAAGCTTCCCTCTTCTCCTATACTTAACCCCAAACAGTACTGACCACTCTTGACTCCCTCTAATGGTAAAGAGGCACGCAGTGCTTTAGACTCTCCAGCGTAGAGTGTACGGGTATCGAGGCTTAGGGGAAAAGTATACCTGTTTTGTTCATTATAGAGAATATATGAAACAGGATAGTTCTGATAGGGTGATGCAAAGCCTCTATTTTCCAGCGTTAAATCAACACTCAACTGGGTTGACTCCTCTAACCAAGCCAGTGATGTTGCCACAAGGCGATAACCTAAATTCTCTTGAATGGTCGTATAACACCCTTGTGTTTTCCACTTCTCAATCACATCTGGATGATAATCATCATTCATATAGGAGTAGTGTAACTGCTTCATCTCTAAAAGTGCCGTAGTACAACTTGAACGCTCAGCATCCTCATCTTCTCCAATCCCACACGTCTCTCCTCCTACTGGAGTATATTTAGAGTCATTCTCTACATACGATTTCCAAAATGCAATATTATCAGAGGCATAAGTTCCCATATCGGTTGAAGTGCTTAAGAAACAGTCATTGTGGTGTCCTACTCTTGCACGTATATCACTGGTATAGGCAATCTCTGGGGTTATCTCTCCAGCTGTTCCCACCTCTTTATACTCTTCAACATCTCCTAAGAGTAACTCTTTGTGCATAGGGGTACGAATTTGGACAAAATGTTCAGGAAAAAGTGCTAAGAGTCCTTTGAGAACCTCTAGACGATTCTCTCTATATGCCTCATCACTCTCATCATCAAACTCTCCCGTAAAAGTATGCCACTCACCCCACGCCCCTAATGTACCAGCTTGTACGACTGAAATTGCCGAACGATGCTCAGACATAACAGAAGAGAGCTGTTGAAGATGCCCTAAGATAATAGACTTTTGAGGGTCTTTTCCTGAGCTATCTGGACGGTAACGGATACGAAAAATAATCTTTATTCCATTGGCTTGTGCATCAGAAAGATTTTTCCCAAGGGTATCAAGAAGCGTTTGAGGAAGTATCTCAGTAGAAGCATAATCCTCTAAACTCAACACTCCATAGACCAACTTATAGCCCTTCTCTTTAGGAGAATCAAACATATTGTACGATTTACTCGCCTCTAAGTGATAGGAAGCATCATAAAATCCTCTATCTGGATTTAAGAGGTTCACGCTACTGTTCTCCTCGTAACTTTGACGACTCCAACCACTCTCATCACTCGTAATCACAGTAGGCACATCGACTACTGAGTCATCTTCACTACTACTAGCTCCCCCTCCACACCCTATGAGTAACAGTGATGCCACTGTTAATAATCCCCATTTATACATCTTCTCTCCTTTATTGCGTAATATCATATAAGATGATGCCATAAGTTTTATTATATCTTCTCTCTCTTTAGAGGGTGTGATGATTTTATGCTACAATAACCCCATACAATCTCTACAACCATAAGGTCAAATGATGAAAAAAGTTTTAATTCTCTGTACGGGGAACTCTTGTCGTAGTATTCTTGCTGAAGCACTCATTAATGCAAAATTAGAAGGTGTTGAGGCTCAAAGTTCAGGGGTAAAAGCCTCAGGACGAGTCAACCCAAATGCCAAACGCCTCTTAGAGGAGCAGGGACTCTGGAAAGAGAGATATCACTCTAAAACCATTGAGTCTGTCATAGATGAACCCTTTGACCTCATTGTCACTGTCTGTGACCATGCCAAAGAGAACTGTCCTCTCTTTCCCTACCCTACCCCTACACTACACGTTGGCTTTGAAGACCCAGATGGCAAACCCTTTGAAGCCTTTCAAAAGAGCCTTCAAGAGATAGCCTCACGCCTACTACCCAAAATTCAAGAGGCACTTCAAGAGAAAAACCACATCACACAAACAGACAAAGGGGTGCATATTAGCTTTCAAGCCTCTCAAAAAAAAGCTGATATTCTTCGTATGGTAGAGAGTTGTCAAACAGGGGCGTGTGCGTGTATGTCTCAAGAGACCAAAGAGAAGATTCAAACGATGGAGGTTAAAGGGGAAGATGGTAGTGTAGAGTTAACCCTTCAAGGAGATGTTTCAAAAGAGGAGATTCAAGAGGCACTTCAACGCTCAAAACATCTCTAAAGCACTGTTAACTTAACAAGTAGGCATACTTCTCTACCCACTCCTCCCAATAGAGGGAGGATTCAATATCTATCCTGTTTTGTTGCATATCTTTAATGAGTAAAATACTGTATTCACTCGGCATACTCAACGCATACTGTAAGACATTATCTACTGCTTTGGGTGTGTTAGATTGCCGTAAAGCATTGACAAGCCCTACGACAATAGCCATTAAAACACGCCCCTCAGAAGCATCACACACTAAAGTATCGCCTGAAAGAATGGCATCAAAACAAGGAAGAGACTCCATCACTTTTTGAAAACTCAAATACCCCACACTCGCCTCTCTCCCAATAGCACCACTTAAACTCTCTAAAAGCAAAGATGTAGGAATATGACTCTTTAAGAGTCTATCAACATAACTCCACGAACGTGGTGTGGCAAATGCTTTCTCTTTAGGATTTGCCTTCTCAAAGGTAAAGAGCATAGAGGGGTCATAGGAGAGATAGGCAATAATACTACTCTCTATCCCCTCTTCATACGCCCACTGTTTCCACTCTTGAAAATCAACATCAAGCTGTAAATGAACAAAACGATTTGCAAGAGGAGGAGGCATCTTATAGACAATGCCTCTATCGCTCTCTAAATTCCCAGCAGCGACAATACTCCACCCTTTTGGAAGTTGATACTCCCCAATGGCTCTATCTAAAATAAGCTGATAGGCTGATGCTTGAACAGCAGGAGGAGCGCTGTTCATCTCATCTAAAAAGAGAATACCTCTACTGTTACTATCTGAGGGTAAAAAACTCGGTTTTGCCCAGACTCCCTCTTGTGTCTTCTCTTGAAAAAAAGGAATACCCTTTAAGTCCGTAGGGTCAAGCAGAGAAAGGCGTAGGTCTAAAAATACCATACCCTCTTTTTCTGCCACAGCTTTGACCAAAGAAGATTTTCCAATACCAGGTGAACCCCATAAAAAAAGGGGAAGCTTTGCTTGTACCATCTTCTGCATCACCTCAATAATCTCACTCGCTTTCATCTACAATCCTAACTTCTGTGTAATGGTTGCCACAAAACGCTCATTATGGGTTAAAGCATGGCGTAAGCGTGTGTCAATTTTTAAAATATTTAAAATCTCTATGGGGGTAGTTGGGTTACTTGCAAGTGCTTCTAAGTGTTTAAAATCTTGCTTTTGTGTATAGATTTTCTCTAGAATATCTATGGGAGTAGAAGGGTTACTCGCAAGTGCTACACTCACCTCCTCTTCTGTGCCGTGTTCCTCCTCTATTTTCCTAAGGCTCTTTGTTGATAATGCACTATTCTTTGCTAACGCTACCCAAGAGGCTAAAGGGTGCTGTTCTAAAGCGTTGAGTCTCTTTAAAGAGAGTTGACTATTGGCACAAAGTGCCTCTATGAGAGAAGTATGACTCTTTTGAAGTAACACCTCTACTACTGCCTCATCAAGGTGTTCATTTGCACCTAAAAAAGAGAACATCTCCTCTTCTAAAAAGGGTTCTAAGTCATTATATTGCTCCAGTGAGAGAGGTTGGTAACGCAGTAACATCTCTACGACCTCTTTAGTTGGAGACTCTAAGAGCTTTAAAAATAAAGAGGTATCAATTTGAGGGTTTGAAGCTAAGGCTTCATTAACACGAGGTGTTCTCCCCTCCAATCTCCACAACTGAGATATCAAGAGGGCTTCATTACTCGCTAAGGCAATCCAAACTCCCTCCTCATTCAATGCCATCAACTTCTCAACCACCACCTCATCAATAAAAGGGTTGGTTGCAATCACCTCTTTAAGACGAATATAGTGTTTACCTCGTTGTAAAAAACGTATCTCAGGAAATGCTAAAAGGGCTTCAAGTAGTCGAGGATTGGTCGTGTTTGAAGCGAGTCTATTGAGGGTTAAAGCTGAATAGAGTAAATCCTCCTCATTGGGTTTAATCTCAATAAAACGACGCAGTGTTGCCATAATGACATCTCTATCTTCTGCACTATCCTCCTCTTGACTCCAAACATATAAACAGAGCAGTTCAATAAAAAAGGCATCACTTAAGTGTTCATTCTTTAAAAGACGTACAATACGTGCTTGGTCACTGTTTAACTTTACAGCCATCAAGAGTGACTTCTCACTTAGACTCTCTGAGAGTACCCTCTCAAAAAGATTTAACCCAAAAGAGGGAATCCCTCTCTCATACGCCTCTTGAGAGACCATCTCCTCTAAAGGGTTTAACCCATAAGGCTCAATGGTTGCTACCACATCATCTAAGAGGCTACGTGTTAATGTAATATGATATTTTTTTAAGAAGCGTTCTATCTCACCATCACTAAAGCTCCCCTCTCTTCCAAGAAAGAGAAAAGCTTTACCTGATGCGTTTTCTAGTAGGTAGGGTAATGTTTTTTTGCTATTCATACTTTAGTATAGCATAGAGGATTTTAAATAGGAGTTAAAAACTCCTATTTATTTTTTCTTACGCAATCGTAACAGCAATTTCACCATCAACCACATCAAAGGTCACACTTGAGCCTTCAACCACTTTATCCTCTAAGATAAGCTCTGCGAGTCTATCCTCTACTACTTCATACAAGGCACGTTTAAGTGGTCTTGCACCATAGACTGGGTCAAACCCTGCTTGAGCAATGTAGGCTTTAGCACTTGGTGTTAGTGTCAACGTAATGTCACGCTCTGCCAATTTCGCCTGAATACTCTTAAAGAGAATATCCACAATATTCGTAATCGCATCAAGGTCGAGTGGGTTAAAGATAACCTGCTCATCTAAACGGTTGAGGAACTCTGGCTTGAAGTTACGCTTCAACTCTTCCATTACGGCTTCTCTTCTCTCCTCTTTGTCTGAGATAGTCATAATCTTATCTGAGGCAATGTTAGAGGTCATAATGATAATAGTATTTTTAAAATCTACCGTGACCCCTTTGTTGTCTGTTAAGCGTCCATCGTCTAACACTTGAAGAAGTGTGTTAAAGACATCTGGGTGTGCTTTTTCAATCTCATCAAAGAGTACCACTGAGTAAGGTTTACGGCGTACAGCTTCAGTGAGTTGTCCACCCTCATCATACCCAACATACCCTGGAGGCGCACCAACCAAGCGAGACGCTGCGTGTTTCTCCATATATTCACTCATATCAATACGAATAAGTGACTTCTCAGAGTCAAACAAGAACTTCGCTAATGTTTTAGCCACTTGTGTCTTACCTACTCCAGTTGGTCCTAAGAACATAAAACTACCAATTGGACGGTTCACATCACTCAAGCCTGCTTTGTTACGCTTAATGGCACGTGCTACGGCTTTAAGTGCCTCTTCTTGTCCCACAACTTCCTCTTTTAAGATACTCTCAATGGCTAAGATTTTCTCTTTTTCACCTTGAAGCATCTTGCTTACAGAGATACCTGTCCAACGGCTAACAATACTAGCTATCATCTCCTCATCTACGGAGTTTTTAAGCAGTGTTCCCTCAGACATCATCTGTGTCCATTTTGCTTCAAGTGCTTTGACCTCCTCCTCTTTAGCAGGAATTTGCCCATACTCAATCTCAGCTGCTTTGTTGAAGTCCCCTTCACGTTTAGCTAGTTCAGCTTGTGTTCGTAAAGAGTCAATGGCACTTTTAAGTGTAGCAATCTCCGTAAAGACACGTTTTTCATTGTCAAACTGATTTTGCAATGCTACACGCTTCTCTTCAAGGTCTGCTAACTCTTTTTCTATCTCTTCAAGACGTGACGCATTTTTCTCAGTCACCTCCATCTTGAGTGCCTCTTTTTCAACTTGAAGGGTGCTAATTTCACGTTTAATCTTCGCTAACTCTGTTGGCTCTGACTCAATTTGCATCTTCAACTCTGCTGCTGCTTCATCAATAAGGTCAATCGCCTTATCTGGCAAGAAACGGTCTGTAATGTAACGGTCACTCAACTTCGCAGCTGCAATAAGTGCTGAGTCTGTGATATTCACATTGTGGTGAGCTTCAAGTTTGTCTTTAATCCCACGTAAAATCTGCAACGCTTCATTGATGCTAGGCTCATCTACTTTGACTGGTTGGAAACGACGTTGTAAGGCTGTGTCTTTCTCAAAATACTTTCTATACTCTTTAAGTGTCGTTGCCCCAATGGTATGTAACTCACCACGAGCAAGAGCAGGTTTTAAGATGTTTGCTGCATCATTTCCACCCTCAGAAGCCCCAGCACCAACAATGGTGTGAATCTCATCAATGAAGAGAATAATATTGGCTGACTCTTTGACTTCATCAATAACAGCTTTGAGTCTATCTTCAAACTCTCCTCTATATTTTGCTCCAGCAATGAGTCGGTTCATATCAAGACTCATCACACGCATATTTTGAAGGCTTACAGGTACTTCTTTGTTGACAATACGCTGTGCTAACCCCTCAACAATAGCTGTTTTACCAGTCCCTGGTTCCCCAATGAGAATAGGGTTATTTTTGGTTTTACGAATCAAGATTTGCATCATACGTTGCACCTCTTCATCACGCCCAATAACAGGGTCAAGCTTCCCATCAATTGCTTTTTGGTTTAAGTCATCAGCATATTGTGCCAACGCTTCAAGGGTCTCATCGCCTGATTGTGAGTCAATACTCTTACCCCCACGAATACTCTCTAGGGTCTTTTTATACTCACTCATATCAACATATTTACCCACAGTCTCAACCATAAATGGCTCATTAATGTTTGCCATAAGCCACGCATCTACGGCTAAGTACTGGTCACCATTGGCAGCCATCACACCCTCTGCATTTTGCAAAGTTCTCACAAGGTTCTGCCCTAGTTTAATGTTCTCTTTTGTCACTGTTGAGACTTGTGGTAACTTATTTGCCAACGATTTTGTCTCTAACTCAATGGCAGCTTTATCGACATTTAGCTTGTTGAGTGCTTGGTGTAAAATACTCCCACTATTTGTAAGCAATGCCCACATTAAATGTACAGGCTCTACTTCTTGGTTTTTATTATGCAGTGCAAGTGACACCCCTGACTCAATGGTGCTTTGCATCTGATTGGTTAATTTTTCTAGTATACTCATTCTATACTCCTTATCGGTTATCTGGACGTATTATACAACATTGAGTCACTTCTTGTCAAGTTTATTTAGTAATTTTATTTAAAAAAGTTACAAAGAGTCTAATGGACTCTCTATACTCCCCCTATTTAACTGGGCTACCACATGTGTATAAATCATCGTTGTCTCTACACTCTTATGTCCCAATAACTCTTGAATACTCCTCAAATCTACCCCACTTTGAAGCAGATGTGTCGCATACGAATGTCTAAAAATATGTGAAGTGACCCTCTTATGAATGTTTGCTTTAAGTGATGCTTGTTTGATATTTCTTCCTAAAGTCTTCTCATGTACGTGGTGTCTGCGTACCACCCCACTTCTAGGGTCTTTGGCAACATTTCTCATAGGAAAAAGATACTGCCACTTTGTCTCATTTTTTGCATTAGGGTATTTACGCTCTAGTGCATAAGGCAGATAGACACTCCCATACCCATCTGCCACATCTTTAGTATGAAGTTGCTCCACATACTCCACCTGAGCTTTTAGACGTTGTTTGAGTTTTTGTGGCAGAGGTAGGGTTCGGTCTTTAAGACTTTTACTGTCCCAAATATAGACTTTGTCAAATCCAAAATCTATGTCTTTAATCCTAAGGTTAAGTACTTCACTCATACGCAGTCCACATCCGTACATCAAGTACACAATGAGCTGATAGGTTCCAGTAAGGTTCTCTATGACTTTCTTCACTTCCTCTTTTGTAAGTACCTGAGGTATATGCTTTCTCTCTTTAGCTCTAAGTGCTTGAATATTCCACGAACTCATATCTACCCCTAAAACCTCTTTATAAAGAAACAAAAGTGCTGAAAAAGCTTGATTTTGTGTAGTAGGTGAAACCTTTTTTTGTACAGCAAGAGAGGTGAGAAACTGCTCTATCTCTGGCTTTTCCATCTCTAAAGGGTGCTTTTTATTATGAAAGAAGATATAGTGCTTTATCCAATGCACATAGGTTCGTTCAGTAGAGAGACTATAATGCTTCAATCTCATCTTATCTCGTACCATATCCAGTAATTTTCTCTTTGGTTGTTCCATCATACCCTCCAAAATTAAAA
>Ga0256828_1000116_pt1 | contig 52971 bp, 53 predicted proteins | sample CV88metaG_FD_185993 | JGI IMG/M metagenome (GOLD analysis project Ga0256828, IMG submission 185993) | Hydrothermal vent microbial communities from East Pacific Rise, Pacific Ocean - CV88 | ecosystem: Environmental > Aquatic > Marine > Hydrothermal vents | place: Pacific Ocean: East Pacific Rise...
CATAAACATAGTATTTTTTATTATTTTCATGTATAAAAAAGTGGAGAAGACTATAAAATTTATAAATTGCTTCTTCTTTAAATTCTTGTGGTACATCATAAAAAACTACAAGGTAAGGAATTAATTTATCAAAATCATATTTATAGCCATCACTTAAAGGCATATTCTTTATTATTGATTCCCATATTATTAATACCTCATTTTCTTTATTCATCTATAAAGCTCCTTTACTGCACTTTTCCCACTACTTGGGGCTAATTTTGCGTATCGCATTGTCATATTGATGTCACTATGGTTCATTAACTCTTTGATGTTAAATATGGGTACACCGTTAATAGCAAGGTGTGAAGCAAATGTATGCCTAAGCGTGTGAATGACGGCTCTGTTTTTGGTATCTCGTATCTTTAGCCCTTTGTTAAAATTGTCATCAAGTATTTTTTTAAGATGTCGTGTGAGGGTTCTTGTAGGCTTTTTTGTGTTCATACCACCTACAACATAAGAGTTATGCGTTAATCCCTTTAGGTAGCCGTTGAGGTAGGTTATGAGTTCATCAGATAAAAAGCCTTGATAGGTTTTGTTTGTCTTAAAATCTTTTAGGGTAACCGTACCATCTCCCAACTTGATGTCTTTTTTTTGTAAATGTAAAATAGTTTCAAGCCGTCCACCAGTAGTAAGAGAGAGTTTTACAAAAAGGTTTAGTTCCTCTTTAATGGCATTGGTAAAGGTTTCCTCTTGGTCTATTGCTTTGTAGAGTGTCTTTATCTCTTCAATGCTTAGGTAGCGTTCTCTTGCATTGTCTATTTTAATGGCTTTGAGCTTCTTAGACTTAATGGGGTTTACTTTGTCATAAAGCCCCTCTTCTATGGCAAAGTTATAAAGTGTACCGATAAAACTAATATAAGAGTTAATCGTACTCCCTGCTCTCTTCTTGTCCAGTAGGGTTTTTCTATAGGCTACTATTTTATCTGTAGTAATTTCGTGTAAGTCCATATCTCCAAATACTTTTTTAATCCCTGCCTTATACTTCTGCTCTGTTCGTATGAAGTCTTTACTCTCACTTTTTTTAATGGCTTTGTATTTTTCAAATATACTATCAAGAGTAATACGTTTCTTTTTCTTTTTATGTTGTAGAGGGTCTGTACCTATATTAATTTGATTAATATACTCAGCTCGTTTAGTATAAGAGAAATTTTCAGTGATACCCTCAGATTTTTTACCTATTTTAACCCATACTTTTTTATCGGTAAGGTCTTTATAATTGATATAATAACTAACATCCCCATTTTTCAAACGGTTCAGATATACGCCTTGATATTTTTTTGATTTAATCCTTGCCACTACTCTATCCATTTTTAATTTAAACTGATATAATGCTATAAAACTGAGAGACAATATAATTATTTTGCTACCCTATTGCTACCCACTTTTCATATAACTTACTAAAAGTATATGAAAGTTTAAGTAATAGAGAGATTAAAAATAGTCCGTGTTTTAGGGCTTTGTAGGGGATTTTGGACAACTTTAAGAAACTATAAATAATAGCTTCTTTACAATCCCTTCCTCTCAGCCAGATACTATAACACTCTAGAGTATATATACTCTCTTTCAAATATATAAAAGGCACTTATTATGAAACGCTTCTTTTTACTTCTTCTTACACTTTTTCTCTTTATTGGCTGTGATGCTCCTGCACTATCGGGTAATGTTAAAAAATCCTATTTTACCAATGGACAACTACGTTCTAAATTTATTATGTCCGATAAGAGTGGTAAAAATGGTATTTTAGAAAAATATGGATATGATGGGAAGATGACCTCTTCTGTTAAAATTCAAAATGGTGTCAAAGTAGGTATTGAACGCTGGTATGATGCAAAAGGGCGTATTATTCGGGAAGTACCTTACCAAAACGGAGAGAAACATGGACTCCAAAAAGACTTCTATCCCAATGGTGACATTATGGCTTCCATAGAGTTTAGACACAATATTGCTAATGGTAAAGCAACAACCTATAGACAAGATGGAAAAATTTATAAACAAGTTACCTTTAGAGATGGTAAGATTATACGATAAGCTCTCTTTTAGATGCACATTCCTCCGTCCTACACCCATATTGTTAACCCTAAACTAAAATATACCTACCTCTTACTAGATGAAGAGGGGGAGCTTATTGTCAAGTCACCAAAACTTTCCCAAAAAGAGATTGAAACTCTTTTGCTAAAAAAAGCCGTATGGATTCGTAAAGCAAAAGAGAACTTTTTAAGAAAAAAAGGTAAACCTATCTGTTTCCATACAGAGCCAAGCCTCTATTTCTTAGGAACCCTCTACCCTATTGTTTTAGAAAAACAGCATCTTAAAAAAACATCTTTTTTACTTACACCACACCAAGCAACACTTCTTTACCATAACTACAATGAGAAACTCTTTTTGAAACATATTGATGCTTTTTACAAAGAAGAGACATCTCATTTGGTATCTAAGTTGATAGAAAAATGGGGATCTATCATAGGGGTACAGGCGACACAAGTCTCTTTTCGTAAAACAAAAAGGCAGTGGGGTAGTTGTAGCTACAAAAACCATCTAAGCTTCAACACAATGCTTACAAAACTACCTCTACACCTTATTGAGTATGTAGTGGTACATGAACTTATCCATATAATCCATAAACACCATCAAAAAGCTTTTTGGGCTGCTGTTTCACACTATTTACCAAACTATCAAGAACTTATAGTAGAATTAAAAACCTATACCCCCTAAGGAGTTCTCCATCGATATCTATTTAATTGCCTTTATGCTTATTGTTCTTATTGGCTCCGTGACCGTCTATGCTTACTACCTTAAAGAGAAAAAGAGTGAGCTTCAGAAGATACAACGAGGTGTGTGTCCAAAATGTCACACAAAAGAGAGCATAGAGCTAACAGATCAACGTTCTACTGGCTGTTCTAGCCCTCAAATAGTCACCTATAGATGCACAGCATGCAGTTATAGCAATAGTTTCTCTATCCACTCTTCAGGTTGCCAACGATAACACCAATTCTAAAAATAAGTGCTCTTCAAATTTTGCTTGATGCTCTGGATTGTACTTTGGTGTGGGGAATATATGGGGAGAACGAGAATAGTAAAATAGTTTAAATGCTCTCTAGTTACGCTGTATTGGAACTTAGTTTGGATTATTTAAAATGGATGGCCGGGAGAGGGGGATTCGAACCCCCGGAGGTGTTACCCTCACCGGTTTTCAAGACCGGCACATTCGACCACTCTGACATCTCCCGACAATAAAAAGTAGGATGTAATTTTACCTAAAAAAGATAAAAGTTACATTAAATGGAGGAGCCAGCCAGACTCGAACTGGCGAATAGCAGATTTGCAATCTACGGCCTTACCAACTTGGCGATGGCTCCACTTATATAAAGAATAGCCCATCAAATAAAGTCATTTAAAAATAAATTTATTTGATGGGCTATGTATGGTACCCGGAGCCGGACTTGAACCGGCACGGTCACAATGACCGGGGGATTTTAAGTCCCCTGTGTCTACCATTCCACCACCCGGGCAAATTGGTACCATTTGTATGGAGCGGGCGAACGGGTTCGAACCGTCGACCCCAACCTTGGCAAGGTTATGCTCTACCGCTGAGCTACGCCCGCGTCTCCACAACTTCTTAAGCTTTCACTTAAAATTGGAATGCGATTATAGCCTAAAAAAATTTAAAAGTAAATAGTTTTTGTGATATAATCAAAAAAAATTACATAAAGGCTAAAAATCATGAGAAGTAATGAGATTAAAGAGGGCTTTAGTAGAGCTCCACACAGAAGTCTACTTCGTGCTACTGGCGTAAAAGATGAGGATTTTGGTAAACCATTTATTGGGGTGGCAAACTCATTTATTGAGATTATTCCTGGACACTTTTTCTTAAATAAGGTAGCAGAAGTCATTAAAGAGGAGATTCGTGCCAATGGGTGTGTACCATTTGAGTTTAACACTATTGGGGTAGATGATGGGATTGCTATGGGACATGATGGTATGCTCTACTCTCTTCCTAGTCGTGAAGTCATTGCCAACTCTATAGAGACTGTGATGAACGCTCACAAACTTGATGCGATGATCGCCATTCCTAACTGTGACAAGATTGTTCCAGGGATGATTATGGGGGCATTGCGTGTGGATGTACCTACCGTTTTTGTAAGTGGTGGTCCTATGGCTGCTGGGCATATGAACGATGGGACACCTATTGACTTGGCGACCGTCTTTGAGGGTGTAGGTGAGTATGAGGCAGGAAACATTACCCAAGAGACACTTACAGAGATGGAGTGTAACGCTTGTCCAAGTGGAGGAAGCTGTTCTGGTATGTTTACAGCAAACTCTATGAATACACTCATGGAGGCTATGGGAATTGCTCTTCCTGGAAATGGGACGATTTTGGCACTCACACCAGAGAGAACAGAGCTCTACAAAAAAGCCGCACGTCGCATCTGTGAGATTGCTAAATCTGAAGCGAGTGAGCGTGAGAAGTTTAAAGTGACTAACATTCTTAATGAAAATGCTGTAAGAAATGCCTTTGCTGTCGATATGGCGATGGGTGGAAGCTCTAACACGGTACTACATATGCTTGCCATTGCTAAAGAGGCAAATGTGGACTTTAACCTTAAAGACATTAATGCCATCTCTAAGCGTGTTTCACACATTGCTAAAATCTCTCCATCACTTACGACAGTACATATGGAAGACATCAACAAAGCGGGTGGTGTCAATGCTGTTATGCATGAGATGATGAAGCGTGGAGATGACATTTTACTAGATAACCTCAGCATTAGTGGAGAGACACTCTATGAGAAGGTAAAAGATGCCAAGATTTTAGATACAAATATTATCCATACCATTGACAACCCCTACTCTGAGGTAGGAGGACTGGCTATTCTCTATGGTAACCTTGCTGAACAAGGGGCTGTTATTAAAACTGCTGGTATTACTGGAGATCGTGTCTTTACTGGTACTGCTGTCTGTTTTGACTCTCAAGATGAAGCAATTAAAGGAATTATTAACGGTAAGGTGAAAGCTGGGAATGTGGTAGTCATCCGTTACGAAGGTCCTCGTGGTGGTCCAGGAATGCAAGAGATGCTTAGCCCTACTTCACTCATTATGGGTATGGGACTTGGTGACTCTGTGGCACTCATTACAGATGGGCGTTTCTCTGGAGCGACAAGAGGTGCGAGCATTGGACATGTGAGTCCTGAAGCAGCAGAAGGTGGACTTATTGGGCTACTTAAAGATGGTGATGAGATTCATCTTGATGTAGATCAGTACATCTTAGAAGCAAGACTCAGTGATGAGGAGATTGAGAGAAGAAGAGCAAACTTTAAACCATTGGTAAAACCATTGAAAAGTAAGTGGTTAAGACAATATAGAGCATTGGTCACCAATGCGAGTAATGGAGCAATTCTAGAGGCTGAGTAAGCCTCTAGAAAAGAAGAGGTATACACCCATTAAGAGGTTACTCTTCTTGCCCACTTAAAGCGTTGTCTATAGAAGGGTTTGTTTAAACTTGTAATCACTACACGTTTTTTTGCTGAACTGGCATGAATAAACTTTCCATTACCAATATAGATACCTACATGATTGACATACCCTCTTCGATGTTTAGAGGTATCAAAGAAGACTAAATCTCCCACTTTTAAATCTTTCATAGCAATACGTTTACCTACACGAGATTGCGCAATGGCTCTTCTTGGGATATGGATACCATTTTTTCTACACACATAAGAGGTAAGCCCAGAACAATCGAAAGTATTGCTTCCTGTGGCTCCCCAGACGTAACGTTTTCCAAGCTTCTGTTTTGCTAAAGAGATCAGTTTAAACCCTTTTTTTCCTTTCATCGAAACATAATAACTCTGGGTTGTTTTTTGCTTCTTCTTTGCTACATACTTACATTTATGTGAGACTCTCTTTTTACTCGCATAATGCTTTTTACTTGGATATGCCTTTAACTTCTGTCCTACTTTAAGTAGACTCTTTTTATTGAGATGGTTGAGTGCCAAGAGTGTCTCTAGTGGCATCTGGTGTCTTTGTGCGATGGTAGAGAGTGTATCGCCCTTTGCCACGGTATAATGTATTGTTTTATGGCGTTTTGTTTTATGTGCTACATGCTGTTTTTTCTTTGGTGTAGCCGTAGTAGCCACAAGAGGTAAAGAGAGGTTCGGTGCTATTGCCAAAGTATCTCCAACGTGAAGCACTCTCTCCTGCTTCATATTGTTACGTTGACATATATCTTTAACTGAAGTATGGTAACGTTCAGCGACGCTAGAGAGAATATCGCCAGATTGAATGGTATAGGTAAAGACCTTTTGTGTATTTTTGTTGTAACGAGAGAGAGGAAAATAGGTATTTGGCTCAACTTTAAGGTGCATTTGAGGCTTCAATATCTTTTCAGCAGAGAGCTGGTTCAATGCAGCCAAGGCATCAATACTTGTATGGTGTTGACGTGCAATGCTAAAGAGAGTATCCCCTTTTTTTACAGTATAATCAATAAGCTTTGTAGAGTTTGCGAACATCATTGTTGTTGGTAATGCACACAATAAAATAATTTTAGATAATAGTTTCAACTTGTCTCCTTTATACTAAAAAATATATGTGTATTTTAACATGAGAGTATTAATCAAGTATAAACCCACCATTAACCTTTACTTAACCTCTCAATCAATCCATCGGCAACACGCAGGGCATTGGCATAGATAGTCCATGTGTAAGGAACAGAACCTCCCGTTGGCATAAAACTAGCATCAGCCACATAAAGATTATCAATATCATGTGTTTGACACATCTTATTGAGTACGGACTCTTTTGGGTTATTTCCAAAACGACACCCCCCAGCAATAAGGTTAGGCGCAGGCATATCAGAGATTCTATACTCAATCTCTTTTGCTCCCATCTCTTCTAAAATTTTTATACTCTTTTGTGCTAAATATTGCCCCACTTTTTGATCTAGAGGATGTCCAGAGATACGTAACTTCCCTACTGGCATACCATACTTGTCTTTGTGCTCTTTTGCAAGAGAGATAAAAGAGTCATCATGGGGTAGCCAATCGTTAAAAATCTCAAAGCGAATACTCTTCTCTTGCGTAAATCCTCTCTCAAGAGATCTACGTAGATTCTCCCCCCACAAGAGCTTACCCCCCTCTTGAGCTATAGTATCGGCACGCCCAATTACATTTTGACTCTCAAACATAAACTCAACCAGCCCTCCCTTAAAGTACCCATCCCACCAATGGTCAACAAAGTACCAATCTAAAATAGAACGGTTTACAAACAGTCCTCTTCTCATCCATGCTTCAAACTGACTACTATTCTCTTTTGAGTACTTTAAGCGTGCTCGTCCTACCCCACCTCCTGAAAAAATCAGATTCTTTCCTAACTCTCTTGAACTATTAGCCACACCAAAAGGGTAGAATCTATTGGCAGAATTTAACAACAAACGTACACTCTCATGGGCTTGTGCGGCAAGCACAAAATACTTTGCTTTAAGCTCTCTCTCCTTGTTTGTTTTAGTATGTATCACCGATACAGAAGTAACTTTCTCTTTTGTTGTATGTAGCTTTTTTACATGAGTATGTGGCAGAAGTGTCAATCTTCCTGTTGCCAACGCAGGAACAATAAACGCCTCCCTCGCACTCCCTTTTGCTCCAGAACTACACCCATAACTCCCACAAAAGTTAGAGTAGAGACACCCCTCTCTATGGGCATAGGGTTGAGAGAGAATCGCACGAGGCGTCACCAATGGTGTAATGCCTAGGCTATGACAGCTTCTATCAAACTCTTTTACCAAAGCATTCTCTTTGGTTGGAGGTTGAAAGAAAGTAGCCTCTTTTCTTGGTGGTAAAAAAGGGTGTTTTTCTACACATCCACTAATACCAACAAGTGCCTCTACCTCATCATAATAGGGAGACAACTCCTCATAAGAGATAGGCCAATCAACCACATTGGCCCCTTTTATCTCTCCATATTTACTCTTTAATCGAAAATCATCGGGGTGCATACGGTGTACCATACCAGACATAAGATTGGAAGAGCCTCCTACAATATTGCCATTCCAAAAACTCCATTGGGACTTAAATGTGGGTGTAGCCACCCACACTCCATTGACTTTTTGTTCAATCACATGGTACTCCTCTTGAAGATTTGGTGTTACCAAGTCTCTACGACAATAAGCAAGCTCATCTTTAGAGAAATCTTCTCTAGTAAGTAGCGCCCCTTTTTCTAACAATGCTACACGATACCCTGCTTGTACCAAACGATATGCCACAGCTCCACCACTCGCACCAGAACCAACAACAATAACATCATACATCACCAAGATACCTCTGTTTAGGATGGGGCTCCCCTCCTTGTGTAGAGAGTATCTGCCAATAGCAAGTATCTACATTGACCCCATACACAGGGTCACTCAAAAGTGCTTCAAGTGTTAAGGTAAGCATTAAAGAGAGCCAATGCCCTCCTAGGGAGGTCGTTTCATATGCTCTCAATAATGCTTCTTTTTCTTGAAATGTAAGCTGTGAAAAGGGGATGTTTGTTTGCGATGCCAGTAAGATTGCCCCTTGTAAAATAAACGCTTTTCTCTGAGGTGAAAAGGAGGGGTGTGTCATCGTTTCATATAAAAACAGTGTGAATCTTACTTTCGGTACCTTCATCGGGGAGAGATGAACTTGAACACTACAAAGAAGCGTCTCTAGCTCTTGAAACTGTGCTACAAAAGGCTCCTCTTTAAGGCTTTTACCCCATAAATGTGCTCCCAAAAGTGTTGTGCTAATAAAAAATTTTCTACGAGGTTTCATACAGAAATTATACTCCCTCTTGGCTTCACATTCTCTACACAAATCATAGTATAATACTAAAAACAATTTCCTATTAAAGGCATACGCATGAAACCTATCTTATTTGCTCTACTCTTTGTAACACTTATTACTGGATGTCAAGATAAAGAGGCACAAGCCAAACACGATGCTGTAGTTGCTCAAAAAGCACGTACTGAACTTCTAGCCCAACTTGAAGCACAAAAAAGAGAAAAAGAGGAGAAGAAAACAATCCACCTCTCCTCTTTTGGCATCCAATCAGAAGATGGAAAGATTATTATTGATACCAATCAAACCAAAAAGTTTTTTAAAGATATTGCACAAAAATTACATACAAAAATTACAAAAGTCTCTAAAGAGTTACATCAAGGACACATTCAAGAAAAAGAGGCAGGTATTGAGGTCTCAAAAACCTCTATCTCTATTGATTTAAATAAAACAAAATCATTTCTTGAAGGTTTTGCAAGAAAAATGGAAAAATTTGCGAAAGAATTTGATACTATTACAGACAATTTAGAAACATCCACAGAAGGAAAATAATGCAACACATAGATATGAATTCAGACGAATTTCAAGCTGAGCTTGAAAAGACATGGGCTTTTGTTGAAAAAGTAAACAAACAATTTGCATGGGTACAAAACCCAAATGAAGAGGTCAATGAAGGTGTTGCCATGGGGCTTGCACGCAACAAACTCATCTATGGAAAACGCTACTGCCCTTGTTTTATGGTAGAGGGAGAGACAAAAGAGGAGCAAAAAGCAGCCAACAATCGCATCTGTCCATGTAAACCTGCCATAGAAAAAGAGATTCCCGAAGATGGACATTGCCATTGTGGTATCTTCTGTACGCCAGAGTATGCCGCAACACAAGCACAACATGATGCTATAGAAGAAGCAGTACATACACACTCTAAAGGACTCACCAAAGAGCAAGCTCAAAGCTTACTCAAAGAGGAACAACTCGATGGAGATGAACTTGAAGCACTCATTGAAGCACGCTCTTTAGGTATGGTTTCATTTATACTTTTAGATGTAAGAGAGTATATGGAGTTTCAAATGGGTCACATTGTAGGGACAGATGCCTTAGTACCTACCTCACAGTTTTATGCCAAAATAGAAGAGCACAACGATAAAAAAACAACTCCAATCATCGTCTATTGTCATACAGGAAGTAGAAGTTTTCAAGTACAACACGCTATGAAAAGTATGGGGTTTGAACATGTCTGTAATTTAAGACCAGGGATTATTGCCTATGGAGGGGAGATTCAAAGAGGGTAACGCTTCTCTTTCGTTAAAAGTAGGGAGCAGATGCTCCCTACGAGGTAGTCAAATGACTATTTTGCAAGTGCTGCTTTAGAAGCTTCAGCTACTTTTGTGAACGATTCAGGAGCATTCATTGCCATATCAGCAAGAATTTTTCTGTCTAGTTCAATGTTTGCAAGTTTTAAACCATGCATAAATGTAGAGTAGTTCATACCATTAAGTCTTGTAGCCGCATTGATACGTACAATCCATAATCTTCTGAAATCTCTCTTCTTTTGTCTTCTATCTCTGTAAGCATATACTAATGAACGCTCAAGTTGCTCTTTGGCTTTTCTGAAGTGCTTTCTTCTACCACTGTAGAACCCTCTTGCTTGTTTTAGTAATTTTTTGTGACGTCTATGTCTAACTATACCAGTTTTTACTCTCATGGTTATCCTTTACCTTATCTCTGTAAGAATCGGTGTTAAGCATTCTCTCTGCTTAAACTTGCCCCTAATCGGGGGAATATGTGTATAAATCAACTAAGTTAAATTAGTTAATCATCTCTTTAATGTTTTTTGCATCAGCTTTATCAACATGTTTAGGACTTCTCATACTTCTGTGATGTTTACCATCAACTTTAGTAAGGATGTGGCTTCTGTACGCCGTTCCTCTTTTGATTTTGCCGCTTTTTTTCACTTTAAAACGCTTTACAGCGCCTTTTACACTTTTCATTTTTGGCATATGCTTACTCCCTATAGAATTTTTCATACCAAAGAACAGACTAGCTCATTGATATAAAATGGGACGATATTATACCCAAATATACTGAAAGGAGGATAAAACTATACTAACCCAGAACTCTAACCCCATTTATGCTAAAATCACTCAACTACTTTAAGGGCTTGGCACGTGGATAAGATTACAGAAATACTCTCTCAAAAGAAAAAACTTTTAACCGAAATCTACTTTGATTTACAGCTTCATTTTGAGCAGAAGTATGGTAAAGATACGCTCGTGCTTATGGAGATTGGGACATTTTTTGAGGTCTATGAGGTCAACAATGATGAGATGAAAGTAGGAAAAGCCAAAGAGGTGGCTGAACTGCTTAACATACAGTTGACACGAAAGAGTAAAGCTATCTTAGAAAACTCCCTCTCCAACCCTCTTTTAGCTGGCGTACCTGCTGTTTCACTTGACCGATACCTAGCGAGGCTTATTGACACAAAGAAGTACACCATTGTTGTCATTAAACAAAAAGGAGAGATGCCTAACATTAAGCGTTATGTCTCCAACATTATCTCTCCAGGTACGAACTTTGAGTACCTCAATGAACCCAGTGAAAATAACATTGTTTCACTCATTGTAGATGAAAATATGGGCATCTACTCTGTAGGGTACGCTGCCATTGATGTGAGTACAGGCAAAACCATCTGTAACGAGATTCACTCTACACGTGACGACAAGACCTATGCCCTTGATGAGGCCTTTAATCTACTACAGACCTATAGCACCTCAGAGGTTATTGTTACACTTGATAGTAAATCTATTGACACTACTTGGTTGACGCACTACTTAGAACTAGAGTCTTTACACTATACACTCAATACAAAACGCTTTAAAATAGCCTTTCAAAACCAGCTTTTTAGCCGTATTTTTGAGATTAACTCTTTTCTATCTGCCATTGAGTTTTTAGACTTAGAGCGTCACCCTTACACCACAGAGTCGTTAGCTGTTTTGATTGATTTTATTATTGAGCATGATGAGAGCATTATTGAGAAGATGAGTAAACCTCAATTTTTGGGGAACAATCGCACGATGTATATTGGGAACAATGCGATGGAGCAACTCAGTGTCATCTCTCGTGACAACAGTGACATTACACTTCTTGAACTCATTGACAAAACCTCTACAGCCTTTGGGAAACGCCTACTGAAAGAGCGTCTGCTTAACCCCATTTGCGATAGAGAGATTCTTGAAAAACGGTATGACTTAACCCAGCTTCTCCTTCCAAATATCAATCAGTTTGAAACCCATCTTAAACAGATTTATGATTTAGAACGCATAACAAGACGGATTAAACTACGTAAGTTACACCCTGTAGAGCTTACCTATATTGCTATGTCACTTGAGGCTATTTTAAAGCTTCTTGTTGATGGAAAAGAGAATGGCTTAGAGGTGGAAGAGAACCTCTACGATGAGACGCAAGAGATGCTCAAAGTGCTAGATACTACTTTTGAGCTTGAGAAGTGTGCAAAGTTTCGCATAGAGCAGATTAACAGTAACCTCTTTAAAAAAGGGATTTACCCTGCCATAGATACACTGATTCAAAAACAAGACAAAGAGATTGAGAAGATGGACACCGTGGCAAACCATGTCGAGTCACTCTTTTCACAAGATACACTAGTGCCAAATACCCAAACAAAATATACCACTGTCTCCTACCTAGAGAGTGAGGGGTACTACCTTAACTTGACTAAAAATAGATTTACACTCATAGAAAAAGCACTCAAAGACTCCTTTGTCACTATTGACAATCAACACCACTTCTTTAAAGACTTTCACTACAAGTATCTAAAGAATGCTGTAAAGGTTCAAGCTCCTCTATTTGAGGAGATTACACGAAAGTATGAAACCTCACAAGTCAAACTCATCGCTTTAGTCAAACAACGCTACATTGAGAGCCTTGACCTCCTTGAGAACCGTTTTTCACTCCTACTTGAGAAGCTTATTCTCTTTATTGCCAACATTGATGTGGCACTTTCAAATGCCAAATGTACAGTAAAGATGAACCTTACTCGTCCTCTTATTGAAGAGGGAAGATTTTATGAAGCCATAGGACTAAGACACCCCATTATAGAATCCAACGATGAACGGGGTATCTATGTACCTAACGATCTCTTCTTGGGAGAGAACAACCAAACCAAACACAACCACATTACCCTCAACGCCAGTGATGGAGAAGATATATTAGGGGTACTACTCTACGGTATTAACTCCTCAGGAAAGTCTTCTCTCATGAAGAGTGTGGGGCTCTCTGTAGTCTTGGCACAAGCTGGATTTTTTGTACCTGCGGTTGAACTACGTTTTGGGTTGTATGAGAAACTCTTTACACGCATAGTCTCACAAGACAACCTCTACAAGGGGCTCTCTACCTTTGCTGTAGAGATGATGGAGCTTAAAAACATCTTTAACCGTGCCAATGAACGCTCTTTAATTCTAGGAGATGAGATTAGCCAAGGAACAGAGACAGAGTCAGCACTTGCTATTGTCTCTGCCTCCATTTTAAAACTACTTGAGTTAAAATCCACCTTTATCTTTGCTACACACCTACATCAGCTTAAACATATTTCACAACTTCAAGGGCTAAAAAATCTTATCTTTCTACATCTAGGTATCACCTATGATGAGACAAACGATACGCTTATCTACAACCGTGTATTGCAGCTAGGTATGGGCGATAGTCTCTATGGTTTGGAGTTTGCGAAATCTCTTCATATGGACAAAAGCTTCCTTGCTATGGCAGAAAGTATTCGTGAGAATCTACAAGAAAATATCTCCGATATCAAGCAACTACGCCGTCAAAAACGGAGTAAATACCATAAAGAGCTCTACCTAAGTCGTTGTGCACTCTGTGATGAGACGGTAGAAGATGTACACCATATTGCCAATCAAAAAGAGGCGAATGAGACAGGACACATAGAACATTTTCATAAAAATCACAAATATAACCTTATTCCTCTGTGTAAAAAACACCACGAGTGGGTACACCAAGGTAAAATTGTTATCTCAGGATTTGTAATGACAACGGAAGGGTTAAAGTTACACTATGAAGAGAGACAAGCCTAACAGCTTATCTCGAAGAAGTATTGCTACTTTTTAAGTGGGGTTACATACATGTTGATGTAGCGCCCCTCTTGTTTTGCTGGACTTTCAAGATTGGCAATATCTTCAAGCATTGGCCAGACACGGTTAAGCACCTCAACGCCCCACTCAGGGTTTGCCATCTCACGTCCTCTAAGAAATACTCTTAGTTTAACGTGTTTCCCTTTCTCTAAGAACTCTCTAGCATGTTTTACTTTGTAAGCAATGTCATTTTCGGCAATTTTACAAGAGAATTTCACCTCTTTTACCTCAATTTTCTTTTGATTCTTACGTGCCTCTTTTTTCTTCTTCTCTAGTTGGTATTTATGCTTACCGTAGTCCATGACTTTCGCAACAGGTGGCTTGGCATCTGGTGAGACGAGTACAAGGTCAAGCCCCTTATCTTCTGCTATTTGAAGTGCGTCAGCTCTTGAAATAATACCAAACTGCTCTCCATCATCACCCAATACTCTTAATTCTGTTGCACGAATGGCATCATTCATAATGGTATCGTCAGCTTTCTTTCGTCCTCTGTTGTTTCTATCGTTTTGTCTACTCAAATTTTTCCCTCTGTTAATTGTTTGGTTAATTCTACCATAAATTCATCTTGTGTAAGATTATACTGCTCTCTGGTTCTTCTATTTCTAATCGCAACACTGTTTGCTGCGACCTCCTCATCTCCAATAACTACCACATATGGTACACGCTGTTTCTCTGCTGTTCTAATGCGTTTATTGAGTGAATCGTTCTTGTCATACACTTCAGAATCGATTCCCTCAAGTAGCAATGTTTTCTTCAGTGCTTTCGCATACGCCACATGACTCTCTGAAATAGGCACAAAAATAACCTGTGTTGGTGCCAAGAAGAATGGGAACTCTCCAGCATAATGCTCTGTCAAGATACCTATAAATCTCTCAAATGACCCTAAAATAGCACGGTGAATCATCACTGGTTGTTTACGGGTGTTGTCTTCGGCAACATACTCCACCTCAAAACGCTGAGGCAAGTTAAAGTCTACCTGAATAGTTCCACACTGCCACTTACGTCCAATGGCATCGGTAATTTTAATATCGATTTTAGGCCCATAGAATGCCCCTCCACCCTCATCGATGGTGTAAGGTAGGTTGTTACCCTCTAAGGCATCTTTAAGTCCTTGAGTAGCCAATTCCCATACGCTATCTTCACCAATGGCTTTTTCAGGTTTGGTTGCTACTTCCATAGTATATTCAAAACCAAAGAGTTTCATAACTGAATCTACAAACTCCACTACTTCAAGTACCTCAGCAGCAATTTGGTTTGGTTCACAGAAGATATGTGCATCATCTTGGGTAAACTCTCTTACTCGTAAAAGCCCATGGAGTACCCCTGACTTTTCGTGACGATGTACCACGCCATACTCATAATAACGTAGTGGCAAATCACGGTAAGACTTTTGTGTCTGTTTAAAGACTTGAATATGTCCTAAACAGTTCATAGGCTTAATCCCATACTCCTGCTCATCAATAGTAGTAAGGTACATATTTTCACCATAACATGCGTAGTGCCCAGAGGTTCTCCAGAGGTCTGCTTTTAAGATTTCTGGTCCACGTACTGGCTCATACCCACGTACAAGGTGTGCTTTGTGTAAAATCTGCTCTAGTTTGTAGCGAAGTTTTGCCCCTTTTGGCATCCAGAAAGGAAGACCTGCTCCTGACTCTTCATTGAACATAAAGAGTTCCATCTCTGCACCTAGTTTACGGTGGTCACGCTTCTTTGCCTCTTCTAGCATAGTAATGTGTGCTTTGAGTGACTCTTTGTCTGCAAATGCCACACCATAGATACGTGTAAGCATCTCAGCCTTTTCATCACCACCAAGGTAGGCTCCTGCCACACGAGTCAGTTTAAAATTGTGTAAGAAACGAAGTGCCGGTACGTGTGGTCCACGACAGAGGTCTTCAAACTCCCCTTGCTTGTAGATAGTAAGCGTATCGTCTGTAATACGCTCCATCACCTTAAGCTTTAAGTCATCATTGGCAAACTTCTCTAACGCTTCAGCTTTTGAGATTTCATACTTTTCAATTTTGTATTTTTTCTTGATGAGTTCTTTCATCTTCTTCTCAATGGCTTTAAGGTCATTCTCCCCTATCTGCTCATCGACTCTAAAGTCATAGTAGAAGCCTTCATCAACCACAGGTCCTACAAAAAATTGAGAGTTAGGATAGAGTTCTGTAATGGCTTGTGCCATCAAGTGTGCTGTAGAGTGACGAATCATCTCCAAAGATGCCTCTGAGTTATCAAACTCAATAGGTGTTGCGTTGCAGTTCTCTCCTGCTGTTTGTGTATCTAGAATATTGCCTTGGTCATCAATGTAACCGATAAGATTTTCGCTCAAAATAGCCCTTTGTATCACAGCTTACAGTGCCGTGCGTGAAATTAAATAGGGGTTATTATAGCTAAAAATTAGATAAAGATGTATTAAGGGGAGTTTTTTTGAAAGATGGTGATCACGATTGGACTTGAACCAACGACTTCTTCCATGTCAAGGAAGTACTCTACCAACTGAGTTACGCGATCACTAAAGAGGTGAAAGTATAATCAAAAAGAGCTAAAATAATGCTTTATTTGAAAATACTTTCAAGATATTTTAAAGGTCTCTCTTCCTGATTACTGATTTTGACATACCCAAGCACTCTCTTTACAGAGTCTATCGAGGTACTCTCCAGCCTCACCCTCACCAGCTTTTAACGCCTTTTTAAGATACTCATACGCCTTAAGCTTGTTATGTTGCACCTCATCTCCCCAAGCATAGAGCTTCGCACTATTGACTTGGGCACGGCTGTCATTGGCCTGTGCTCCCTTTTCTAACAATGCTAGTGCTTTGGTTTCACTCTTTGGTACAGTTATCCCATAAAGATAAAACGAGGCTAAGTTATTGTACGCCTCTTTTACCCCTCCTTTGGCTGCCTTCTCATACCAATATTTTGCCTTTTCATACCCATGAGGATTCCCTTTTTTAGCCTCTTTGGCATAGATGTAGCCTAGATTGTATTGTGCTTGGGCATTTCCCTGCTGTGCAGCTTTCTCATACCACTTACGTGCCTCAATGGTATCTTTAGTAACACCTTGGGCATTCTCATACATCATAGCGACATTGTATTGTGCCTTGGCATCACCCTCTTTTGCTAAGCTAAAAAAGAGGCTAAATGCTTTCATATAGCCCCCTTGATGATAGGCTTTTAACGCATCATCATACTCAGACGCATGTAGAAAAACCACACACATTAAAATTGTTATTAGTTTTGACATCTTCTCTCCTACTCTACTGTCTCGGCAACAAATGTTTTGGTCACTTTTCCACCAAAACGATAGACACCCTCTTCATAACTCACATAGAGTTCATCACCACTTGTGGGGTGTACTTTCATCATATCTGGTACCCTTTTCTCTTTATGGTTACGTAAAAAACACGCTACCATCCCTGTCCCACAAGCCAAAGTCTCATCCTCTACCCCTCTCTCATAGGTACGTACATATAACGCATCACCTTTTAATGTACAGATATTGACATTACAATCATACTTCTGACGTAACCTACGAGCTTGTGCTAAGTCAAACTCCTCCACAGAGTCTCTAATAGCTACTAAATGGGGTACCCCTGTATCGATAAGCCACCAACGCTCACCATCTTCATCAATATCATCTCTCAAAATCTTAGGAGGAGTCATATCACTTACCACATAGAGTCCATTGATGGTTGCTCTAATCACCCCTGCTCCCGTTAAAAACTCTGCTTTACCCTCTTTAGAGATACCCTTTTCATGCGCAAAGTGAGCCACGGCACGTGAAGCATTACCACACATATTGGCATGGCTTCCATCGGAGTTGTAGAACTCCCACTCAAAATCATAGGTTTCATGTGGTAAAAGTACCACCAACCCATCTGCTCCTACCCCATTTTGTCTATGGCATAACTTCTTTGCCAAAGCACTTCTATTGGACTTCTCTTTCGCAATAAAAAGGACAAAATCATTTCCATTTGCTGAGTATTTAGTAACGGTCATTTAAGACTCCTTCTAGTTGATGTTTTAATGCCTCTACAGACTGGTAGAGTGCCTCTTTTGTACCAAGATTCTCTATAACGTAAGTGGCTTTTTGACGTTTTAGCTCAATATCCATCTGGGCATCTAGCCTTAACTTAGCTTCCTCTTTAGAGAGCGCATCTCTTTGCATAAGCCTAGAGAGTTGTACCTCTTTAGGGACATAAACCAGAAGGCTTCTCTCAATAGGATAACGGTTTGTCTCAAAAAAGAGTGGCAGCTCAATAAGGTAGGGTACCCTCTTCTCATCTAAGCGATTTGCTTCATCTAAAAGTGCCTCGTAGATAAGAGGATGTAAAAATGATTCTAAACGTTTTCTCTTCTCTTTATCTCTAAAAACCTGTGCCCCTAAGGCTTGACGGTCTATCTTTCCATTATGTAGCATCTCCTTACCAAAAAGTGATGCTATCTCATTGGCATGTCTATTGAGCATTGTATGGGCAACCTTATCGGCATTGAGCACCTCCCACCCTAAAGTACGAAAATACGCTCCTACACTACTCTTTCCAGAAGCAATACCTCCCGTAAGAGCAATCGCATACTTAAATGCCATACCTACCAGTGCCTAAACGATTTGAGTTGCATCTTATCATACCCATAGACGTCATCTCTAAGCTGTAATACACCCTCGTAATCCACCCATGCTGTCAAGTAGACAATATCTACAGGAACCCTCTTTTTAAGTGCAATTGATTTTTTGGTTTTCCCCTCAAGCTGCTTTTGGGCCGCATCAAAGTCGATATTGCTATTAAAGGTACTAAAGGTACGTAACAACTCTCTTGGTTTTTGTAGACGAATACACCCATGCGAAAAGGCTCTTTTGGTTCTGCTAAAGAGTGATTTTGATGGCGTATCATGCATATAGACAGCAAATTTATTGGGAAAAAGGAACTTTACTTTTCCTAAAGCATTACGCTTTCCAGGAAGCTGTGCAAAGTGAAATGGCATGGCATGTCCCTCTGTATAGTTTGACCAATCGACACTTCCAGGATCAATCACCTCTGCATTTTTACCCCATCCTCTTCGTATCTCTATACCTTTACGCTCCATAGCATACGGATTACGTATAAGCTTCGGTACAAACTCTTTTTGAATAATACTCTTAGGTACATTCCAATAGGGGTTAAGGACAATATACTCTACCGTATCGCTAAAAATAGGCGTTGGGTGGTTTGGCTTTCCTGTCACTACACGCATCGTCTGAATCAATTCACCATTCTCCTCAAAGTAGAGTCTAAAGGCTGGAATATTGATAATAATATGACGGTTTCCAGAACGCTTTGCAAGCCACTTAATACGGTCTAAGTTTAAACGAATCTTCTCAATAACATGCGTTACACTCTCATTGAGATGCCTCTGTGTACCCGTACCAACCACACCATCAACAAGAAGACCATGCCGTGCCTGAAAATGCTTTACAGCCTTCTCCAAACACGCACCATACACATCATCAACAATCGTAGTATCACTACACACCTCATAATCGTTTGTCATCGCTAAACGTGCACGTAACTTACGTACATCCTCATGCATCATACCTCTAGTGAGTTTCGTTGTCACCCTATAGGCTTCCCAGCCCCCCTCTTTGGCAAGTGCCATATAGCGTTTAAGCGCCTCTTGTAATGCCCGATAGTGATACGCCGTAGGGATAGCCTGTTGTAGCAATTTATCTAGAGGTTCACCTAGCATTGCGCGCTCTACTAGCAAGGCAGGATTTACCGTAGGACGATGAAGTACCCACTCAGTCTTTACATCATTCACACGTAAGTTCGCAATACGTGCTTGAAATGCTCCCCAATTAATACTCCCTAAATAGGCATAATCAGTAAACGCTTTATAGAGTTGAGAGATTTTAAACTCAAGATGCATCTTCTCTAGCAGTGTTCCTCCCTTTGCGTAGAGGTTGTTTGCCTCAGACTCTAAAGAGAAAGCTGCTTGCAGTACAGGACCCCCCTCTTCTAGTGTTCCCTCATTCTCAATCAGGTGAAAGAGTGCTTTTGCTGAGGGAGAGAGCCCTTTTTCATGCATCCAAATAGGCATAAAGAGTACCTGACGGTAGAGTTTATTGAGAAAAATATGGTTTGGCTGTTTCTGAAGAGACTTTAAGATGACCTCCGAAGAGGCATCTTGAAATGCCAATGCATTAGAGAAGAGTGAAGAAGAGAAGAGGAAGAAGGCAAAGATACCTACCCCTAAAGAACCTTTTATTTTTTGATACAATCTAGACATACCTCTCCCATCACTTTTAGAAAATTTTTCAATGATTATAGCGTAAAGTTATCATAAAAAAATTAAACAAAAAGTAAAAAAGCAAACACGATAAATAGAATAAAGTGTAAAAATCCCTCAAGTACATTGGTCTCACCATCACTAAAGTTAACAATACTCAAAAGAAGTGTCAACCCAAGCATAACACCCTGAATAGGTGTCAACGAAAGATTCAGTGCCAAACCATAATAGTTTGAAACTAAAATCACAGCAGGAATAGTTAAAAGTATCGTTGCCAATGATGCGCCTAACGCAATATTGATTACTGTTTGCATACGGTTATCCATTGCCGCACGCACAGCCGTAATAAGCTCTGGTGCAGCAGAGATAACAGCAACCCCCACAGCCCCAATAGCCAAAGGTAAATGAAAATGCTCCAAGCTATTTCCCATAAAGACAGAGAGTATCTCAGCAAGTACCCCAATAACAACGATAGAGAGCACCAATAAAGAGGCATGATACCACGGATTAATCTCCTCTGCCGTCTCACAATGCCCATACGATGCGCAAAGCTCCTCTTTGCTCTCATGTTCGAAAAAATACTTATGAGAAGTAAGTTGAATACGGGTAAATACAATATAAAGAAGAATAAAAATAATCACATTAAACATCATAAACATCTCATGATGCGCGACATCAATAAAGTGAGGCAGCACCATCGCAATACCAATAGCAACTAGTAGCATTGCCAAGTAGGAGTTGGAGGAGTCTACATTGTAGGGTTGCTCCCCATACTTTAACCCTCCAATAATCGCAGCCAAACCTAAAAGCCCATTGATATCTAACATAATTGCCGAGTAGATAGTGTCTCGTGCTAAAACAGGGCTATTGGCATGCATCATCATAATCACAATAATGACTATCTCTACAATCACTGCTGAAATAGTCAAAATAAGCGTACCATAAGGCTCTCCAAACTTCTCAGCAAGTACCTCAGCATGGTGGGCTACAGACATAGCCGCATAGATAATTACCACAAATAAAATAACAAATCCAAGGAGGTTTCCCATGGTTGTCTGTACCAAAGTATGCTCAAAAAAATGCATACCCACATAAGCAAAAATAGCTAAAAAGAGACTATACTCTTTTGAAAAATCTTTTAAAATCTGCATTAACCTACAATATCCTCATAATTTTCATCTCTATTTAACTTAAGTTTTCCCTCTTTTTTCATAAGACGTTCATCTCCTGCCTTGTATGCCTTTTTTAGTCGTTTTAAAACTTTTTCTTGCTGTTTTGGCTTTACAATTTTCTGTTGCTTTAAAAACTTCTTTACCCCAATCCATGATGGTGTGGAGAGTACTACACTCTCTTCTACTTCTGTCTCATGGCTAACTACATCTATCAACTCTTTCTCATTTTTATGACTCAGTTGATGCACATACAAAGCACGCATCTCATGAAATGCCTCTTTAAGCAAATCAATTTCACTTCGTAATGTTGTAGAGATTTGCTTATTGGACTTCTTCAAATCTTTTACTGTCCCCTTAAGTACAGCAATAGTTTCATCTTTTGCCAAAAGAAGGGCTTTATACTCTTTCTCTTTAGAAGTTTTCTCTTTTTGCATAGATTTTTTAGGGGTAGAAGTCTCAGAGAGTGGTGATGGTAACTCTTCTGTGTCAACAACAATGTAAAGTTTACCATCTACACTTTTAGCTGTTAAGATACCTCGCTTTATTTTTGCATATACAGCTTGCCGTGAGATACCTAACTCTTTTGCGTATTCAGCTGGTTTCATCAACTTTTCCATACATTTCCCTCTTTACAATTTTGTCAATCATAACATATCTTTAATGAAAGTTGTCAACAAAAAAATATAGGGTTACTTTTGGGTACCATCCAATACAGGGACAAAGAGACATGTATCAATCATTTCACTAGAGATGCGACCATGTTTTTTATAGAAACGGGTAATCATATGGTACCCCTCTCTATGTTCTATAGGGGCAATTAAGATACCCCCCTCTGCTAGCTGGTCAAAGAGTGCCTCTGGTATCTCTTTGGCTGTAGCTGAAAAGAGAATCCGATCAAATGGAGCATACTGCTTCCAACCACGCTGCCCATCATCAAAACGAGTAAAGATATTGTTCATTTCCAACTCTGCAAAACGTATTTTGGCACTCTTTAATAATGTCTCTATACGCTCTATACTAAAAACACGACGACAAATTTTGGAGAGAATTGCTGCTTGGTATCCACTACCACACCCTATCTCAAGCACAGAGTCAACCCCTTTAAGTTCAAGATGTTGTGTCATTTTTGCTACGGTTAAAGGAGAAGAAATCCACTGACTTGCAGCTAAAGGTAGTGCCTCTAAATGGTAAGCAAAATGTTTAAACTCTTTAGGGACAAAAAGTTCTCTATCAACGGCTAGAAAAGCCTCTTTTACATGTCTATCAATAGCAATGTTTTTCTCTATTTCTTTGACAAGATGCTCTCTATTTCTTGCTTTTATCATCTACCAATTTTCCTTGTTTCCATAAAGTATGCGAATTTTATCCTAAGTGTGATTAATCCATTACAATATAGCGTCTAATCTTCTTAATTTCTCTAAAATCTATCTTCGCAACAATAACCTCTTTACTATCATCACTACAACTCTCTCCATTGGGACTAATGATGGCTGAACTAGATGCCATATCGCTATCTGAACTATTACATAACAATACATAGGCCTGATTCATTACAGCCAATGCCTTAGAGAGTATCTCCAAGTGCTGTTTCCGTGCCAAGCCCCAACGGGCAGGGACTACAATAACCTCTGCTCCCTCTATCTGTCGCCATAACTCTTTAAAACGTAACTCAAAGCAGATGAGTAACGCATACGTTACCCCCTCTATCTCAAATGGTTTAATCTTCTTTTTCTTCCCTGCTTGTAAGTAGAGATCTTCATCTCCCAATTTAAAGAGTTTTACTTTATTTTGGCGATGTACTATTTTGTGATTATGGATGACTACAGCCTGATTGACAAAAAGATCATCCTCTTTTAAAATAACACTCAAAATAACAATTTGTTGATCTACCACCTTCTTTAAAAGCTTCAACGCCTTTGCTGAAAACTTTGCCGCTGTATCTAAATGTTCATAATCATATGCCGTTAAATAGACCTCTGGAGCTACAATAACCTGTTTCTCTTTATGTGTTTCTATCTCTTCTAACAGACGATCTAGATTCTCTTGATAACGGGCTTTACTAGGCAACTGTAGTAATGCTACTCCCATCTTTTTATGGACTTTTTTCACGCTATGCCTCTCTTAAAAATCATCTAAATCTAAACTACCCTTAGAGTAGTTGGTTACATTCCCTTCAAAGAAGTTTGTCTTTTGGTCATTAAACTTAGAGAAGTTATCTACCCACTTAATAGGATGTTCCACATTGTAGAGTTTTTCTAGTCCAACTGCGTGAAGTCTCTGGTCTGCCAAATACTGAATATATTGCCCTATAATCTCATCGGTAAGCCCTAAAATTTGTCCTTGTGTGATGTAGGCTCCCCACTCACTCTCTAGCTTTACAGCATCTCTAAACATCTCATAGACCTCATCTAAAAGCTCTTTGGTAAAGAGTTCTGGTCTCTCTCGCTTTGTAGCATTAATCATATTTTGGAAAAGAAGAAGGTGTGTCACTTCATCTCTTTGAATAAAACGAATCATCTGTGCACTTCCTAACATCTTGTCTGAACGTGCCAATGTATAGAGGTAAGTAAAGCCACTATAGAAGTAGATGCCCTCTAAAATTTGGTTTGCAAACATTGCCTTTACAATATTTTGATCGGTAGGATTTTGAGAAAGTTCATCATAGACTTTAGCAATAGCATCATTTTTTGACTTAAGCATCATATCTCTTCTCCAAAGCTCATAAATCTCTTCGGAGTTTGTTGAGATACTATCTACCATAACAGCATAACTTTGTGAGTGTAGTGCCTCTTCAAACGCTTGTCTTACCAAAATAAGGTTAACCTCAGGAGAGGTAATAAAAGGGTTAAGGTTATCAATAATATTGTTCGTCTGTAACGAGTCCATAAAGATAAGCTGTGCCAACACCTTATCGTAGGCAGACTTCTCAGCATCGGTTAGATGCTTATAGTCATTGACATCTCGTGTCATATCGACCTCTTTAGGGAACCATGTATTGTTTAACATCATCTCCCAAAGGTTGTATGCCCACTGGTACTTAATATCGTTAAGTTCAAAAATTCCCGTAGGGTTTCCTCCAAAAATTTTTCTATCGCTGGTTTTCTCTTGAGATTCTGGATTATATATTTTTTTACGTTCCATTTGGTAAACCTTTATATACTATTATGTAATTCTTTTAGAAAATTATTATACTCTTTTACTCTTTTAGCTACACTTCTTCTTATGAAAAATATTGAAGAACATGCCCTTAACCAACTCCTTGAAATTATTGCCCCAGCCCCTGCTTTACGCATTGCTCATTTTACAAATGGAGGAGAAGCACTCGTAGCCAAACTCAGCCACTTTTGTATAGAAAATAACTATGAGTATCAACTCAACATTACCTCTCCCTCCTTTTTTAAGACTATACAAAAAACCTACAAAGAGCACCCATTCATACAGAGTCTCGCATTTAATTTAAACCGTCCTCGCTATATGATACAAGGCAAAGTCTATGACTATCTTTTTGTCACCTCTCCCATAGAGGAGCACATACAGAGTAGTTTTCTTCAAAAAGCACATGGTATTATTAAAAACGCAGGACTTATTATACTCTTTATCCCTAAAGGCGATACCCAACAACGCTACACATGGATGCGTCTCTTTGAGGAACACTATTTTGTAGCAAGTAGTACGATTGATGATCTCTTTGAGCACTATGATATACTCATCTCAAAAAAAATGCATGGATGGGGAGGATAGAGACGGTAACTTTTATTGTCTATCTATACTATCTGAGGAGAAAAAATAAAAAGTTACCTAGAAGAGAGCAACGAGTACCCCTCTCTTCTTAGCTGAAGTATAACACTTCTTTGTGTATCAATTATGAACCTATAAGTAAGAACAACAGTAGTCTGTAATCGTTTTTACATTCACCTGAAACTTAGCATTGGCAGGAACATTAAATGACTCTCCACCTTTTACTGCTATCCACTCATTACTGTTTGGAAGCTTTACATCCAACTCTCCAGAAGTAATCTCCATAAGTTCAGCAGCCTCTGTCCCAAACTCATACTCACCTGGTAACATAAACCCTAAAGTCTTTTTGCTTCCATCTGCAAAGAGAACCGTACGACTTGTAACGGCTCCATCAAAATAACTATTACCCTCTAACGCTACTGTTACATTTTCAAATGTTTTCATTGTTTACCTTTTTATCTATTTTCAAAATTATAGCCAAAAGAGATGAAACGGTTAAATAGATTATTTTTATCATCAAAATAGTAGTAAAAATAAGCGTTTTTTTTATTTTTTCCATACCTGAGGTTAAAAAATAGTTCAAAATGGATTATTTTGCGTTTTAGCTGGGGTATTGTAGATTTTAGAGATATTGGTAACGCGTAGGGTGGGATTGCCATCCCACCACATCATAAAAATAGAGCTTTCTAGTTTTACTGACACCCAATACACTCTTGGCTTCTATCTTCAATATCATTAGAAGACTCTGGAGACTGACTTCTTAAGTAGTAGGTTGACTTCAATCCAAACTTCCATGCATTCATGTAAATTTCATTAAGGTATTTACCACTTGCTTTATCTAGCGTAATGAAGATGTTAAGTGATTGTCCTTGGTCAATCCACTTTTGACGAATGGCTCCTGCTTTAATGAGTACATTTTGGTTCAAATCATACGCAGGGGTATAGTACTGCCATGTCTCAGGAGAGAGGTTTGGTGCTACCACAGGAATGAGTCCAGAGAGGTTCTCTTCAAACCATTTACGTTTGTAAACTGGTTCAATGGCTTGTGTGGTTCCTGTCAAGATAGAGATGGAGCTTGTAGGAGCTACTGCCATGAGGTAACCATTACGCATACCATCAGCCTTCACCTTCTCTTTGAGTGCTGTCCAGTCATGACTGTAGCCAAAGAGTCCTCCTCTGTCTACTAGTTTACACGCATTCTCATTGGCTTTGTCAATAGGTAAAATACCTTGTGACCAATCTGATCCCTCAAAGGTTGGGTAGATACCCTTCTCTAAGGCTAAATTGCTTGATGCTTCAATGGCATAGTAAGAGAATGACTCCATCACCTCATCTACTTTGGTAAAGTGTTCAGAGCTTCCCCACTCTATTTGATTTTCAGCAAGCATCTGTGCTTCACCCATCACACCCAAGCCAATTGAACGAGACTTCTCATTGGTACGTTTTACTTTAGCCAAAGGGTAGAAGTTTAAGTCAATCACATTGTCAAGCATACGAATAGCTGTAGGGACAACCCGTTCTAAATCCTCTTTAGTATGTACCTTGGAAAGGTTGACAGACGCAAGGTTACATACAGCTGTATCTCCATCTGTTTTCTCTTTATCCACCATCCATATCTGTTTACCATTGAGACTGTCAAGGGCTGTTACCTTCTTAGCTGGCTTTGTTGTCCCATTGTCAACACGTAACATCTCATCTTCTTCATAGGCTTCTACACTACCATCGTTAAATGTAAAACGAATCTTATAGGTATCTGGTGAAGTGTTTTGGAAAATCTCCGTACAGAGGTTGGTAGAGCGAATGACACCTGCATGCTTATTTGGGTTGGCACGGTTTGCTGTATCTTTAAATGTTAAGAAAGGATTTCCTGTCTCAAAGTAAGAGCGTAAAATCTCTTTCCATAACCCTTTAGCAGAGATAACTTCACGCGTAATATTATCATCGCTATTTTCAAGCTCAATATAGCGTGCTTCAAACTCTTTGCCATAAAGGGTTGTCAACTCTGTCACTTCAAAAGGGTCAAATAGTGTCCACGTACTGTCCTCTTCTACCCTTTGCATAAAGAGATCATTGAGCCAAAGTGCTGGGAAGAGGTCATGGGCTCTACGACGCTCTTCACCTGAGTTTTTCTTCAAGTCTAAAAAGTCACGGATGTCAACATGCCAAGGCTCTATGTAAACTGCAATAGCACCTTTACGTGTCCCTAGTTGGTCAACAGCAATGGCAACATCATTGGCAATCTTAAGAAACGGTACAATCCCCCCTGCGGCATGTTTGTGTCCATCAATGTAAGACCCCATACCTCGAACTAAAGACCAGTCCCAACCAATACCACCACCAAACTTAGAGAGTAGTGCCATCTCTTTGTAGCCATCAAAGATACCTTCAATGTTGTCAGGCGTTGAACCAATATAACAAGAGCTAAGCTGATGTCTTGGTGTTCTTGCATTTGATAAGGTAGGTGTCGCTGCCATCACTTCAAATTTTGACAAGATGTCGTAAAACTTCTTTGCCCATGTTTGACAATCAAACTCATTTTGTGCCAAGAACATAGCAACCCCCATAAAGAGCTGTTGAGGCAACTCAATAGGTATACCATGGCTATCTTTTAAAAGGTATCTATCGTAAAGTGTGCGTAAACCAAGATAGGTAAACTGTAAATCACGTTCAGGTTGAATATAGTCATTCAAGTCATCCAAATCATACTTGTCACTAAGTCCAAGTACAATACGTCCTTCACGCTCACCTCTCTCAAAATAGTCACGAAGATGGTTGTACCCTGTAAAGCCTGTTGCCTTATGGTAGATATCATACAAGAAGAGTCGTGCCGCAACAAAAGTCCAGTTAGGTCTGTCAATATCAATCTTGTCAACAGCTGTTTTTATGAGTGTTGTCTGAATCTCTTCAGAGGTGATCATATCACGAAACTGTAACTTTGCATCTACTTCTAGTTCACTCTGGCTTACACCGGTTAATCCTTCTACGGCAGCAGAAGTATATTTTTGAATTTTAGATACATCTAAGGTCTCTACTCTACCGTTTCGTTTTACAATTCTAATCATCTGTTTATTTCTCCTAAAGTCACCATCTCAATCTCTCTTCTTCTAAAATTTCAAAGGGTAAAAAGTGCTTAAATTTTTCGTCTTTATATTATGATAAAGGTGGGTATATATGTATAGGATTTTACTCAAATTTTGCTTGAATATTTGTTAAATTTGGAAGGGATTTTAAAAGTAAAAAAAGTCTAAAAATGAGATTTTTTAATGAGATTTTTATGTTAAAAATAGTTGGAGGATTCTCCTCCAACTGCTGCTTAAGATTTAAAGACTCTCTTGAAAATAGCATCTACATTTTTCGTATAGTAATCAAAATTGAAACACTCACGAATCTGCTCTTCACTTAGTTTACTTCTAAGCTCTTCATCTGCTAAAAGATGATTAAGATAGAGTGATTCTCCCTTCTCATTGGTTGTAGGCTTCCCTTGCTGAATCTCTTCCCATACTTTCATCGCATTACGCTGTACAATACGGTAAGCATCTTCACGGCTTACCCCTTGAAGTGGAAGTTCAAGTAGTACACGTTGAGAGAAAACAAGTCCCCCTGTAAGGTTTAGGTTACGCATCATATTTTCTGGCATTACTGTGAGGTTGGCAATGACGTTATTCATTCTATGTAACATAAAGTCAGAAGTAATAAACGCATCAGGAAGCCAGAAACGCTCATTGGATGAGTGAGAGATATCTCTTTCGTGCCAAAGTGCTACATTCTCCATAGCCGGTGCTGCGTAAGCTCTAATGGTACGAGCAAGACCTGTAATGTTCTCTGTAAGAATTGGGTTTCTTTTGTGTGGCATAGCAGAGCTTCCCTTTTGTCCTTTAGCAAAGTACTCTTCTGCCTCATAGACTTCTGTACGCTGAAGGTGTCTTACTTGTACAGCGAACTTCTCTACACTTGATGCCATTACAGCCAAAGCTGTCGCTAGTCTTGCGTAACGGTCACGGTGTACTACTTGGTTTGAACATGGTTCAGGTTTAAGCCCTAACTCTTCCATAGCATACTCTTCAAGCTCCAAAGGTGCGTGAGCAAAGTTACCCATAGCTCCAGAGATCTGACCAACAGCAATCACATCCATGGTCTGTTCTAGGTTGGTAAGATGACGTGCCATCTCATCGTACCATACAGCAAGTGTCAACCCAAAAGTAATAGGCTCACCATGAATTCCATGTGAACGCCCTACCATGAGTGTCATCTTGTGTTCCATCGCACGTTTCTTGATAGACTCCATCAACATCTTTACATCGGCAATAATAATTTCAAGTGAGGCTTTCATCTGTAAAGCCACCCCAGTATCAACAGCATCTGAACTTGTCATACCGTAATGGAACCATCTTGACTCTTCACCAAGACTCTCACTAACACTGGTGTTAAATGCGATTAAGTCATGTTTGGTAATGGCTTCAATCTCTTCAATACGCTCCACAGAGAATGTAGCATTCTTTACAATTTTATCGGCATCTTCTTGAGGAATCTTTCCCAATTTTGCCCACGCCTTTACAGCTGCTTTTTCAACTTCTAACCAAGCCGCATATCTTGCATGTTGTGTCCAGTGTTGACTCATCTCTTCTCGTGCGTAACGTTCTACCATCTCTATCCTTTGTAATCAACTGTTGACAAGGTTTCACGTGAAACACTCTCATCGTAACAGTAGTTGAATTTTGCTATTATTCTACCAAAATAGCAGTTATAAAGAGGTGAGAATATTATGCCATTTGTAAAAGAGAAATTTATTGTAGAGGAGGAGACAACAGCCTTCTTGTATGTGATGCGTACCCTTCACTACACCCAAGGACAAGCACAAAGGCATATCGCCAAAGGTCGCTTACTCATCAATGGGGAGTCTATGAGGCATACCGGTACAAAGATACAAGGTGAGATTGAGATGGTCTTTTTTCGTCCTCAAGGCAAAGGGGTACGCCCTACCTTTCAAAACAGAGACTTTATGGTATTTGAAAAACCCTCTGGTGTACTTGTACACCCTAACACTATGGCTACCCCCTACTCTATGTTAGATGAAGTGAGAATGTGTGCAGGAGACAATGCCAATGCAACACATAGAATAGATATGGAGACCTCTGGATTGCTTCTTGCGTCAAAACACAAAAAGGCTGAGCACTTTCTCAAGAGTGCTTTTGAACAACGTACCATTAAGAAGAGTTATCTCGCATGGGTTGATGGGAAGTTGACAAAACCCTTTACTTCTAAAGAGCCTATCCGTGTCAATAAAGAGGGGTATGAGGCAACCAAACATAAGGTACTTATTGACAAAGAGGGGAAAGCTTCACATACAGAGTTTATCCCTCTAGAGTATGACGAAGAGCTTGACGCATCACTTATCGCATGTTACCCCCATACCGGTAGGCTTCATCAGATACGCTTACATCTGTTTCATGTAAAGCACCCTATTTTAGGTGATCCTATCTATGGAGCTAGCTATGCAGCTAGCGATGCCTACCTTGATATGGTACAAAGTAAAGAGGATCGTCTTGTTCAACATGGTGCCCCACGCTTAATGCTACATGCGCAAAGTTTACACTTTACCTATGGTTGTCAGTTTCATATAGAGAGTAAGGAAGATTTTATTGCACAAAAGTATTTAATACACCCTAAAGAGCTTAGGGTGTTCAATAGATAATGTAAAGAGTAGTTGTCCTCTTTGACACCTACTCCTCTTCTACATCACGGTTGGCATCATAGATGAACCATCCTCCACCTATCCCTACCACTAAAATAATAAATATAAGTAACGCAATTTCTACACTAGGCATCTGCCTCTCCTTTGGATTCTTGTTCTCGTAGTTGTCCACACGCAGCTGAGATATCTAGCCCTTTAGACTCACGAATGGTACAGTGTAGTCCTCGTGAGGTTAAATACTCCTGAAACTTTTTCATATCGGCATCGCTTGGTCTTTTAAACTCTGTTCCTCCATAGGGGTTAAAGTAAATAAGGTTTACTTTAGACTTAATCCCATCAAGCAGGCTTAAGAGTTTTTTAGCCGCAGAGATGTCATCATTGACATCTTTAATGACAAGATACTCAAACATTACCCTCTTTCTATCGTTGACAGGAAAGTTCTTGACTGCTGTGATAATAGAGGCAATATTGTAGGCTTTGTTAATAGGCATAAGGGTTTGACGTAACTCATCATCTACGGCGTGAAGAGAGATAGCAAGGTTAATGCCAAGCTCCATCTTTCCAAGCTTCTCTATTTTGCTACTTAGCCCAGAGGTAGAGATGGTTTGTCTATGTGTAGCAATGGCCATTCCCTCTTCATCGGCAAAAATCTTTACAGACTTTACTACAGCATCTAAATTGTCAAGAGGTTCACCCATACCCATATAGACAAGGTTGACACGACGATTGGCAGCAATATTATTGTCCTTCTTAATAAGTCGTACCTGCTCAACAATCTCTCCTGCTGTAAGGTTACGCATAAAACCACCCTTTGCTGTCAAACAAAAAGCACACCCTACTTTACACCCTACCTGAGAAGAGATACAGACGGTATAGCGTTCCTGATGCTTTATAGAGCCATCCTCATGATACGCTTTCTCTCTCATAAGAAGCAAGACCACCTCAACGGTATGTCCATCGTGAAGTTCAAAGAGGTATTTACGGCTACCATCTTTTGAGTTTTGTACAGCAAGTTGTTTCAGGGGACTAATAGTATAGTTTTCCTCTAACGATTCACGCATCGCCTTGGGAAGATTTTTCATCTCCTCAAAAGAGGTCGCATACTTATGGTACATCCAATTGTAAATCTGCTTTGCTCTAAATGCTGGTTTAATACGCTCAGCCAACTCCTCTTTTGTCAAGTCTTGTATAATCTCTTTTGTCATGCTATCTACTCTCTTTAATATATGTTGTTAGGCGAGCTATCGCCTCTTTGTGGTTGTCTAAAAAGTCTCTATGGGCATTGGCATTACAATAGTTTGTCACAATAAATGCTCCAGCTACAGGAATGCCAAACCTTTGTGCTACTTTTAACACAGCATAAAACTCCATATTTTCTAATGCTATGTTTTGTTTTAAGTACGCCAAAGAGAGTGTTTCATCGGTAGTAATATAGTTAGAAGAGTTGATAACTGTTTCACGTGAAACATCCTCTGCTGTTGACACCATGTTGTCTATGGGGGTGTATGCTTTAGCATTAAAAAAACTATTCTCTATGTTGGTGGCTGTCTTAGACTCTACGATATCAAATATCTTTTTTTCGCCATAACTTCCTGCTGTTCCCACAAAAAAAAGAAAAGGTGGCTTCTTCTCCATACAGAGTTTGGTAAGGTTGATAGAGACATCTATCATCCCTATGCCTACGGGGTAGGCAAAATCAAACTGCTCACTCTCTCCTGCACAGATAAACATTAGAGTCTCACTGGAATATTTTGTTTGCGAAGGTAGGCTTTGAGTTCCATAATATCTATCTCTTTAAAGTGAAAGATGGACGCAGCCAGAGCGGCATCGGCATTGCCTAAGGTAAATGCCTCTTCAATATGTTTCATAGTACCTGCTCCTCCACTGGCAATGACAGGAATGTTTACACGTTCACCAATTTTTTTATTGAGTCTATTGTCAAACCCTGCTTTGGTACCATCAGCATCCATGGAAGTCACAAGGAGTTCACCTGCTCCTCTGTTGTACGCCTCCTTTGCCCAATCTAGCGCATCAATACCCGTGTCATTACGTCCTCCATGGGTAAAGATATTCCATTTGTTGGGTGCCACCTCTTTCGCATCAATAGCAACCACAATACACTGAGAACCAAAACGCTTTGCTCCCTCTTCTATGAAGTCAGGTCGTTTAATGGCTGCTGAGTTGATGCTCACTTTATCACACCCCACATTGAGAAGGTTGTAGATATCTGGCAATTCACGAATTCCTCCCCCTACCGTTAAAGGAATAAAAACCTCTTGGGCAACTTTCTTTACCACATCAACAATTGTGTCACGCCCTTCATGGCTTGCCCCAATATCTAAAAAGGTAATCTCATCTGCTCCCTCTTCATTGTAGCGACGTGCTACTTCTACGGGGTCACCCGCATCACGAAGTCCTACAAAATTGACACCTTTTACCACGCGTCCATCATTGACATCAAGACACGGAATGATACGTTTTGCAAAATAATCCATTGTTTATCCATTATACGTTATTTTTTATGGTAGAATTATACAAAAATAATCTACTACAAGTGATTAATATAGATTATAAAGGAAGATTATAGTATGATTATTGAAAATTTAGCCGAATTTGCCTCTAAGAAATTTGGACAAAACTTTTTAAAAAATGACCTCTACTTACATAAAATCGTCCAAGCGATGCCCAATGACAACCTAAAAGTTGCAGAGATTGGCCCTGGCTTAGGTGATTTAACCAAAGAACTTGTAAAAGTTCGAAATGTCACAGCATTTGAGGTTGATAAAAGATTATGCGAGCATCTCACATCGGAGTTTCAAGAACCTATCCACACAGGTAGATTTGAACTACGTTGTGGAGATGTGCTTGAGCGTTGGGAGTCAGGAAGCCTACTCGATGAACCTTATCATCTTGTAGCCAACCTACCCTACTATATTGCGACCAATATCATCTTAAAAGCATTTAAAGATGAACATTGCCAATCTATTTTGGTAATGGTTCAAAAAGAGGTAGCTGTAAAGTTTGCTGCACAGGTCAAACAAAAAGAGTTTTCAGCTCTTTCTGTACTTGCCCAAAGTGTAGGAAAAGCCACACTCTGTTTCGAGGTTGAACCCGAAGCATTTGTGCCACCACCAAACGTTACATCTGCCGTGCTTTTAATAGAGAAAAACAAGACCCAAGAGGATGAGAAGTTTGAAACGTTTTTGAAAATAGCTTTTCAACAACCACGTAAAAAACTCTCAAAAAACCTCTTGGCACGTTTCTCGAAAGATAGTGTCACTAACCTTTTTTCAACATTAGGATTGGACTCCAATATACGACCTCATGAAGCTGAGACATCTATTTATCATCACATATATAATGAATTAAAGGATAAGTTAGATGGAAAACAACAAAACAAACAACGAAAACTCTCAAAATCAAGGGCAAAAAACACCCAACACTAATACCCCAAGAGAGCGAAGACAAAACCCATATAGACAAAACAAAAGTGGTGAGCAGAAGCAAAATAACCGTCCACACAACCATAAAAAGCCAAATCCTAACCGAAAACCAAACCCCAATAAAGAGGTAAATGGAAACGTACAGGACAAAGAGGCAAACAGTGGCAATAGAAAACCCCATACAAATCAACAAAAAAATGGTAACCAACCAGCTAAAAAACAGCACAATAAGCCAAACAATAAAACAAACAATAATCGCAATAAAAACCGAAGTAAAAAGAAGAATGTTACCACAGTAAACGATGCGATGAAAGCCTCTATTGCTAAAAACAAAGCTGTTCAAGAGGCTCGTATGGCACCATGGAAACAACTTAACCTTGCGAGTAAAGGAAAAGTACGATTTACCCCTCTTGGTGGACTTGGTGAAATTGGTGGGAATATGGCTGTACTTGAGACTGAGAGCACAGCTATTATTATTGATGTGGGGATGAGCTTTCCTGATGAGACGATGCATGGAGTAGATATCTTAGTACCTGACTTCTCTTATTTGCATGCGATTAAAAATAAGATTAAAGGGATTGTTATTACCCATGGTCACGAAGATCATATTGGGGCGATGCCTTACCTCTTTAAAGAGCTAAAGTTCCCTGTCTATGGAACCCCACTTGCTCTTGCGATGATAGAGAATAAATTTAATGAACATGGGCTTAAAGCTGACGCAAAATACTTTAACTTTATTACCAAAAGAGAGCAGTATCAAATTGGAGATATGCAAGTAGAGTGGATTCACAATACGCACTCTATTATTGATGCGTGTTCTTTGGCTATTGAGACACCTGCTGGAACCCTTTTTCATACAGCTGACTTTAAAATAGACCATACCCCAGTAGATGGGTACACTATGGACTTACACCGTGTAGCATACTATGGGGCAAAAGGGGTACTTTGTCTCTTCTCTGACTCTACAAACTCTCACAACCCAGGATTCACAAAGAGTGAAACGGTAGTAGGCAAAACTTTTGACAGCCTCTTTAGTTTAGCAAAAGGTCGTGTGATTATGTCTACATTCTCTTCCAATGTACACCGTATCTTCCAAGCGATGGAGCGTGGCGTGAAGCATGGAAGAAAGATCTGTGTCATTGGGCGTTCTATGGAGCGTAATGTGGAGACGAACAGAGCATTAGGCTTTGTTGATATTGACGATAGACACTTTATTGAAGTACATGAAGTACCTAAGTATGCTGACCATGAGATACTTGTCGTAACTACAGGTTCACAAGGTGAAACCATGGCAGCACTCAACCGTATGGCAACCGATGAGCATAGACACATTAAACTCAAACCAAGTGACACGGTCATCATCTCAGCATCAGCCATTCCTGGAAATGAAGCCTCAGTCTCTGGACTTATGAATAAATTGGTAAAAGCAGGAGTTACTGTACGCTACAAAGAGTTTGGAGATATTCACGTCTCTGGACACGCAGCACAAGAGGAGCAAAAGCTCATCTTAAGACTCATTCAACCTAAGTTTTTCCTCCCTGTTCATGGAGAGTATAACCATATTGCGCAACATGCCAAAACAGCTGTTACCTGTGGGGTAGATGAGAGAAATATCCTCCTTATGAGTGATGGAGACCAAGTAGAAATTACACCTAAATACCTTAAAAAGGTAAAGACTGTAAAAACAGGTAAGACCTACATTGACAACCAAAACAATATGACTATTGAAGATGATGTCGTACTTGATAGACAAAAGCTAGCAGAAGATGGGATTGTTACCGTTGTAGCACAGATTGCACAAAGTAACCAAAAAGTGGTAGGAAAACCTATTATTCATACCCATGGATTGGTACCAGATAAAGAGGATAAACGTTTTGCGAAAGAGATAGAGACACTCCTTGAGACACTCCTTCTCAATATGAAACCTGAAGCACTTAAAGATCATAAAAATGTTGAGAATGAAATACGTGCGACCATTCGTAAACATGTCGTACGTACGAAAAAACGATATCCACTTATTATTCCAACTATCTTTATTGTTTAGGACAACGATGATGAACCTTATTGAGATTGCCCAAGAGACCCTCAGCATTGAAGCAAAGACTTTAGAAGAGACAGCAAAAAAGTTAAACCATCACTTTGAAGATGCTGTCAACCTTATCTTAAAGACCCAAGGGAAGTTGATTATTACTGGTGTAGGAAAGTCTGGACTTGTAGGGGCTAAAATGGCTGCCACCTTTGCGAGTACAGGTACCTCTAGTTTCTTTTTACACCCGACTGAAGCACTACATGGAGACTTAGGGATGATTGGAAAAGAGGATGCTCTCTTAGCTATTAGTAGTAGTGGAGAGAGTGAAGAGTTAACCAAAATTCTTCCTCATATTAAACGTTTTGATATCCCTCTTATCGCCTTTACCGGTAACCCCTCCTCTACACTTGGTTCGTATGCTGATGTAATCATAGATATCTCTGTAGAGAAAGAGGCATGTCCTCTCAATACGGCACCTACAGCCTCTACCACATTAACCATGGCACTTGGTGATGCTTTGGCAATTGCGTTAATGCATTATCGTGGATTTAAAAAAGAGGATTTTGCCTCTTTTCACCCTGGTGGTGCATTGGGGAGAAAACTCTTTATCAAGATAAAAGACCTTATGCGTACAGAGGATTTACCAGTCATTCAGGAACACACGTCTCTTAAAGAGGCTATTGTTACAATGAGTGAAGGGAAACTAGGAACTGTACTCATTGTCAATCAAGAGAATGAACTAGTCGCTATTTTAAGTGATGGAGACCTACGTAGGGCTCTCATGAGTCAAGCATTTAACCTTGAACAACCTGCTTTAGCCTATGCGACACTACATCCTGCTAGCTACCAAAATACTGAGTTGCTCGCAAGTGAAGCTTTGGAGATTTTAGAGACCAAACGGATTCAACTTCTTCCTATTACCACACAAACCAATAAAATTATCGGTGTTCTTCATATCCATGATCTTATTACAGCTGGAATCAAACGTACATAAAGGATTTTTATGAGACTCAATAAATTTATATCACACAACACAAAATATTCTCGAAGAGAAGCAGACAAACTCATTGAAGCAGGAGAAGTCACCCTAGAGAAGAGACCTCTTTACGAATTTGGTTATGAGGTACAAGCAGATGACCGTATTTTTCTTAAAGGTAAACTTATTAAAGAGAAGAGTGGTGAACTTACCATTATTGTCTACAACAAACCCAAAGGGGTACTTGTCACAAAAAAAGATGATAGAGGACGTGCCACTATTTACCATAAATTACCTGGTAAATTTAGGCACTTTGTACCTGTAGGTAGGCTAGACTATGCCTCAGAGGGTCTTTTGCTTTTAACAGACAATATAGAAGTAGCAACAGCCCTTATGGAGAGTGGTCTAGATAGAACCTATAACCTTAAGATAGATACCCCTGTCACCAAAGAGATGATGGAGGCGATGAAAGAGGGCTTGGTACTTGATGATGCCCGAGCAGGCGCACATGAAAAGTCTAAAATCTATGCGATGGAGTTTGCCCCTTTTGCCCATTTTGAGATAAGAAGTGAAGGGAAAAGTTTTACGAAGCTTCGTGTCACCATTACAGAGGGAAAAAACAGAGAACTACGACGTTTCTTTGCCCACTTTGATGCGAAAGTACTAGACTTAAAACGTGTAGCATTTGGGGGGATTGAACTCAATAACCTTCCAGAGAACAAAACCCGTTTCTTTACCAGAAAAGAGTATGATGATGTCCATCAGTTTATGAAACGTCGTCGAGCAAACCAGATTGCATCTGTAAAAAATGAGCGTAATGCACAAAAACAGAAAGAGGAGAATGAACGCATTAAAGCTAAAAAGCCCCACTCTTTCAAAAATAGAGCCTAGCCGATGGCTCATTTAGCACTCAAATACCGTCCTCAAACACTTGATGAGATGGTAGGGCAAGCACATCTTCTAAAACCTCATACAGCGTTACGTAGACTTATTGATACAAATACGCTTTCTCACACCTTCTTTTATGGTCCTCCTGGGGTAGGGAAAACCACACTTGCTCGTATTATTGCGACACACCTACAACGTCCATTTTATGAGATGAATGCGACCTCCTTTAAAATAGAAGCGTTACGTAGTATCTTTAAACGCTATGAGAATGCCCTACAAAAACCTCTTATCTTTATAGATGAAGTACACCGATTGAGCAGACAACAACAAGAGGTACTCCTTCCTTTTATGGAGAAGCATAGTGCACTTATTATGGGAGCATCCACAGAAAATCCTTACTATAGCCTTACCTCTGCGATACGTTCACGTTCTCATCTCTTTGAACTAAAGCCCATTGAAACATCTACCCTCTATGCGTATATGCAACAGATTCTACAAAAAGAAGATATAGCACTAACCAAAGAGGCACAAACCTATCTTGTCACCTCATCTGGAGGTGATGTAAGGGCGATGCTCAACCTCTTAGAGAGCGCCTTGGTATTCCCCTCTCCTATTGATGAGTCTATGCTTAAACAGATACGTCCTCATAGCATCCAAGAGGGAAGTGCACAAAGCGATAGCCACTACAACCTTACCTCTGCTATGATTAAGAGCCTAAGAGGCTCAGATATTGATGCCTCTTTATACTACTTAGCACAACTCATTGAGGGAGGAGAACCAGCAGCATTTATTGCGAGACGATTGACAATCTTTGCGAGTGAAGATATTGGCAACGCAAACCCACCTGCACTCAATTTGGCTGCGTCTACCCTCTCTATTGTAAAACATATTGGGTATCCTGAGGCGCGCATCTCTTTAGCGCAACTGGTAATCTACCTTGCCTCCTCCCCTAAGTCCAATAGTGCCTACAAAGCGATAAATCAAGCCATACAAGTGATACAAGAGGGGAAGGTATACCCTATCCCTGAGGTAATTAAACCAAAGTCACCTCACTATCTTTACCCTCATAACTTTGGAGGCTGGGTAGCACAATCTTACCTTAGCAAACCTATGCACTTCTACAAAAGTGACCAAATTGGCTTTGAAAAAACCCTCTTTGAGTGGCATCAAAAAATTACTACCCCTAAAAAGAGTCCATAAGACACAATTTCAACACATTTCTATGCTATAATGGAGTTCAAAACTTCTTTAAAATGCAAAGGATTTCACCATGATAAAACAGATAGGAACCGTTGCTCTTTTGAGCATATTTTTTATAGGGTGTAGTAATACTTCTCCCTATTTGGCAACACAAACAGGTGCCGCTACAGGTGCTGTCGCTGGCTCAGTGATCGGGTACAATACCAAAGGTCACGACAAAGGTACACGTGCCGTTATTGGTGGCCTTCTAGGGGCTGCTTTAGGGGCTGGTGTAGGAAATGCTATTGATCAACAAAACCAAGAACCTGCGCAAACAGGTGGATGGCAATAGCCACATTATTATAAAATACAAAGGAGAAACAATGAAATTACTTAAACCCATTATCGCATCTACTGTAGCTGTTTTTATGCTTGGGGGGTGTTACAATCAACCAGGACTAACAGAAGACAACAGCTATGAACGTACCAAAACAGGTATTGCTGCAGGAGCCTTAGCTGGTGCCCTACTAGGCTACAATACAAAAGGACATCACAAAGGGCAACGTGCTTTACTTGGTGGACTGTTAGGCGCTGCTGCTGGTGGTGCCATAGGGTACAACCTAGATCAGCAAGCCAATGAAGTTGCACGTGCGTTAGGTACAGGTGTCAGTAATGACCCATTAGCGGCACTTGACCCACGTAGAGATATTGTGGTATCAAAAACACCAGACTACGTTAAGATTATCTTTAGAGACAAGATGATGTTTGCCTCAGGTTCACCAAAACTACAAGCCAATGCGAGATACAAGGTCAACAAAGTAGCTACACTACTTAAGCGTTACCCTCAAACCGTTGTAGGGGTTGCTGGATTTACCGACAACCAAGGAAGTTATGCGTACAACCAAAAGCTTTCACAAAAAAGAGCCAATACTGTAGCAAATATCCTAGCTGTTAATAGTCGTCCTTACACCAAAGGGTGTTCAGAAAACAAAGCTATTGCACCAAACAACAATGCTACCAACCGTGCACTTAACCGTAGGGTTGAAGTCTATCTTTATGCTGACAGAAACAAGATGTCAGACCCTTGTAGATAGGAAACCATTTATATTTCCACTCTCTCCTAACTATCTGGAGAGGTGGAGACCGATTTTTTCTTCTTCTTTTTTACCCTCTTTATAGGCTTATCAATCCCTTGTATCATAAAAGAGATTGCCTCTTTCCCTTTTTGTTTTAAGAGTACCAAGATAGTACTTTGCGCCTTATCTTTAGAGCGATATACTTGAAACATCTCTACTTGAGACATCACACGGTTTGCCTCTACACGCTCTTCAAACTTTAAAGGAAGATGGTATCCTACCCCCTCTACACGCACAAGTGTATTGTTCTCTTTGAGTACCAACCAACACACTTTTGGATTGCCAACCCCATAGAGTGAATTGCTTGTCTGCTCTATACATAAACGAGAGAGGTCATCCTCTTTATGTAGCGTAAGGTTACCATCGGAACTGGCAATATCTAAGAAGAGTACCTCTGTTGCTTTTGTAGTCTGTCTCGCCTTTGTAAGGTACCCAAGGAGTTGCTCATTGGAGTCTCTTAAAAGGCTTACACTACTGTAGAGTGCCGGGATAATAATACCTAGCAACATAATAGAGATTAAGACCTCAATGAGTGTAAAGGCTCGACGATGAAACATAGGCTCTATCCGTCCATCAAGCCAACACGAATCGCTTCTTCGTAGCTGGTCTCTCCTTGAATAAGCATCTCTTTAAGCTTATCGGCAATGGTTTGCATACCTCGTTGCTTCATGGCCTCTCGCACCTGATGGTCATTATAGCCCTCTTTCATCATCTCTTTTACCTTATCATCAATAACAAAAAGTTCTGCGATGGCTTGTCTGCCTTTATAGCCAGTAAAATCACACGCTTTACACCCTTTTGCCTTAAAATAGACCCCATTGCTAGGTACCCCTATCTCAGAGGTTATAACAGAAGGAAGAGAGGTCTCCTCCTTACACGAGAGACAAAGTTTTCGTGTTAAACGCTGTGCCAAAACACCAAGAAGTGTTGAAGAGATAAGAAAATTCTCAATCCCCATATCCATTAGACGGCTCAAAGAGGAGGTCGCATCGTTGGTGTGTAAAGTAGAGAGCAAAAGGTGCCCGGTAAGTGCTGAACGCAAGGCAATATCGGCTGTTTCTGAGTCACGAATCTCCCCGACCATAATAATATCTGGATCTTGTCTCAAGATAGAGCGTAACCCTGCGGCAAAGGTCAAGCCCACTTTAGCATTGACTTGAATTTGAGAAATGTTTTCAGCATTGTACTCAACCGGATCCTCTACGGTAATAATATTTTTATCTGGTGTTGAGATATGCTGTAAACAGGCATGAAGGGTGGTGGACTTTCCTGAACCCGTAGGACCGGTAACAAGTAACATCCCATGCGCATGGTTTAGCAGACGGTAGAGGTCTGAAGTGATATCTTCACTAAACCCTAAAGACTCCAATGTTGGGATATGCTCACTTTGTGACAAAATACGCATCACCACACGCTCCCCATGGTAGGTAGGCAAGATAGAGACCCTAACATCTAAGGTTTTCCCAGAGATGCTAATCTGGGTTCTTCCATCTTGAGGCACCCTCTTTTCAGAGATATCAAGGTTGGAGATGACTTTAATACGGTTAATCACTAAACTAATAATGGTACGCTCTAAGTCTAGATGTTTTTTCAATGCCCCATCAATACGAAGACGCACCTCTCCCTTACGCTCTTGACTCTCTATGTGAATATCACTCGCCCCTTTTTGGATAGCCTGAAAGAAGAGAGAGTTTACTAGCTTAATGATAGGTGCCGAATCTTCAGAAGAGAGCAAATCTTGAGAGTTCTGGATAAACTCAAGCAGGTCATCTTCAACCTCAATAAGCTCTTCAGAAGTGGTATGCATCTGTGCAAAATCACTTCCTGTTTGGATCTCTAAAAACTTATTTTTCAGTCTATCAAAACTCTCCTGATCAAGAGAGACAATAGGGTACTCTAACGCTGTTTTAGCGTAGTAGTTCAACGCTTCACTGAGGCTACTGTCCGTTACAATGGCATGGACTTCATCATCAATAGTAGTGAAAAGAAGTGCGTGTTTCAGTGCCAATTTATGGTTAATCTCTTCACTCCAAAAAGCTTCAAGATTTACATCGGTAAGTTGAGGAAAATACATTACTCCTCCTCTGCCTCTAAGATATCTAAATTGGAGTGGCGTTTAATACGCTGTGCCGCAGCTGGGCGTCTTCCCTCTTTTGCTTCAAGCCCTTTCTCTACAAAAAGGTTATATTTTGTCTGAATCATCTCAAGCTCAGTTAATGCCTCACGAAGACGCTGAAGATCATCACTCTTACGTACAATATATGGGGTAAGGTAGATAACCACATTTACTTTACTTCCTGAGTCTCCTCGTGAAGTAAAGAGCTCTCCCAAGATAGGAATATCGCCTAAAATAGGTACTTTTACAGCACTTTTCCCACCAGAACTCTTAATAAGCCCACCTAAGATTACCGTCTCCCCATTGTTTACAATGGCATTGGTAACCACTTTACGCTTGGTTGTGGTAGGTCTGTCGGCATTGCTCGCTGAACCAGGTAAGATATCTTCAATCTCTGCTTCAATCTCTAAGGTGACCTTATTGTTACTTGAGAGTCTTGGTTTTACTTTGAGGGTAATACCTATATCTTCTCTTGAGTAGTTATTGATAATATTTCCCTGTCCCTTGGTAGATTGCTGTGCTTGAGTTAAGATAGAACGGGTCTGCCCTATCTGGATAGAGGCCTCTTTGTTATTTGTACATAGTACTGAAGGCTCACTCAACACATGTGCCGCACCATTTTGCTTAAGTAGGTCTAACTTTGCACCCAAAGCAAACACAGCTGAGATACCACTATCAAACTCAAAGGCTCTACTATCGTTAGTAATGGCATTTCCATTGGCATCATACACAGTAGAAGTAGTATTTAAAAAACTCATCAGTGAAGGGGAGATCATCAAAGAGGAGGCTCCCATATTACTCGCAATAGAGTAGAGTCCCTGAGAGGTAATTTTGCCCCCTTCAAAGCCATAACGCAACCCTATTTGCTGGGCACGGTCTGTGTTAATCTCTACAATACGTGCCTTCACATAGACTTGTGCCTTAGGGATATCTATCTTACGAATGGTTGCCCTAATATTTCGCATCTGCTCACCTGTAGCTAAGATGATGAGTGAGTTACGTTCAAGGTCAGAGACTACCATCGCTTTACTTGGTGCTTTTCCCCCTTTTTTAGGCTTCTTAACAGCAACACTGTTCATCTGTGCTACCAAAGGAGAGAGTATCTTCTCCATCTCCTCTACATTGGAGTTTTTCAATGGAATCACATACATCTTTTGTGTTTGATCCTCCCCTTTCATATCTAGTTGCTTAATGTACTTAATCATACGCTGTACATTTTGGGTTTTCCCAACTAAGATAATAGCATTGGTAGATGCCTCTTGAAAGAGATCAACTTTTTCACTCTCAATGGTTTGAGGAAAGAGCTTCTTCGCCATATTTTGTATATTGCTAAAGAGATCTTTTACATTGGAGTTTTGTAGGTGGACAATAACCGATTGCTTCTCTCCACGAGACTCTACAGCTTGAATAATTTTGGAGATTGAACGTAAAATACGTGGGGTAGAGGTAATAGCTAAAACATTGTTCTCTTTAAAAGAGATAACCTTGTCACCTTTATGGAGGAGTGGCTTAATCTTTGCACGAATAACTGCCGCATTGGTGTTGGTCAGAGGGAACATCACCGTCTTCATAGTTGTACCACCAATCTTAGAGGTTACATCTAATCCCTCACCTGAAGCATCAGCACTCTTCACGACCTTAAAAAAGTCACCTTGATCAATAATGGTATAGCCTTTACTTCCCAAGATAGAGTTTGCCAAAGTAAAGAGAGAATCTTTCTTAATAGGTGCTTGTGTTACAAAATTGATTTTACCCTTCAAATCTCCCTCTATTAAGATATTTTTATGGGTAATTTTTGAAATCATCTCAATAAAATCTTTAACGCTTAAGTCACGAAAATTAACATCGATAACCTCATCGCTTGCAAACGCAATACTCTGACTTACTATCCATACACTTATTATGATTTTAATTAATTTCATACTCTAACTCCATTTCTTCATTTCCTCTTTTTATTTTTAATGTAATACTATCTGTACCTTGCATCTCTTGATAGACTTTAAAGGCGGCATTATAGCTATTGAGCTTTTCACCATTAACCTCTGTAAGTACATCACCTCGTTTAACGCCAAGCTTACTAAAGAGACTTCCTTTTTTTACAAAAGTTAGTTTAAAACCAACAATTTGACCCTTCTCTTTTACCTCAACAATACCTACATTCTTATAGATATCATCCATGTTTTGTGTATAGTGCTCAAAGACAGACCTCTCAATAATTTTATGGTCTCCAGCATCAACAATCTGATCTTCTTGAGGGGCAATAGAGGCTTTTACTTTAGGAGAAGATTTAGGTATGCTAAAAGATTTTTTCCCTTTAGGGTGAAGCAACTTTAACACATAACGCTTCTCATCTTTCCTAAAAAATGCCTCATCTTTGTCAGCCCCTTCTAAAACAAACCCATTAATCTCCTCTCCTGTAGCCAAGATTTTTGTCTTTTTCTTGTAAGAGACCGTTACGACGGTAAACTGATTCTCTTTATAGATAGCAAATAGGGTAATGCCTTTCATTGTGGCAACGACTACCTTCTTTTTAACTGGTGGTTTTTTTCTTGGTTTTTTTCTCTCATTTGGTGTCACTTTCATATGATAATAGAGCTTTTGGGCACTATATGCCTCCTGATGGTTGACGCCTACCTTTGGTAGCCATAGTGCGGCAATGGTAAACCAAGCGAGTTTTACCACAAAGAAAACGGTTACAACCAAAAGAAGAAGTGTCAAGGAGGATGGCTTAAAAAGAGCTTTCATAGTACCACCCCTTTTCACCTTTTTTTAGGTTAGATTGTATCTTCTTCAACGCTGGTTGCTCCTCTACAAAATCGATATGAATATGATGGGTTTTTAGGTCTATGGTTCCTTCTGCCTTACCAAAAGTACCCTCTGCTTCAAGAGAGCAAACAAAAGGGTGTAGCAAGGTATGATGTAAGGTTAAAGAGGATATCTCTTTAGGTAACATTCTCTCTAGACTCTTTTCAACTTTTACCCCTTGAATCTCTACACGACTACTCCAAAGTGTTGTAAAAAACTCTACCTCTTCAATATTGATAACATGAATACCCTCTACATACATAGCAACTTCTTCCAATACTAATGAGAAAATTCCCTCTTTTATGTTGGCTTCATTGAGTTCAATATGCTCCTCTTGTAACCGATGTTCAAGTGCATAGTAGAGCCTCTCTTTAGGCATAAAAAGTGCTGTGGCAAGCCACAAAGAGACTAAAACTATGAAAAGTTTTTTTACCATTTGCATTTTAACTCCATACTATAACTACTGCTCTCTCTCTTGATATGCAATGTCTCTATCTGTACAGCGACATTAAAAAGCTTTGAGAGTAGTTTATTGAGCTCTTTAGGGGTCAAGTCATGAAAACTTGCTGTAAGTTTCTTCCCCTTTTTACTCCATTTTACCTTCTGCTTTGGTACGATACCTTTGACTCTATCAAGTTGTTTAGAGATACTTTTTGTACCCCAAATATCTTTCAGGGCAATCACCTCTTGTAACGTATAGATAGAAGACTCTAGTTCACTCTTTTGCGATACAAAATGTAGAGATTGTTGATGTTTATAGAACCAAGCACCTCCCATCACCATAAAAGAGAGTAGAACAATTAATTCATACTTATATTTACTCATAATACCCTTTCTACTTGTACACTATCTACTTTTTTCTCTAAGAGTTTAAAAGAGGGGTTCTCTTTTAAAGCATCTAAAAGACGCTGTAGTGTCTTTGTATTGTCACAGACAAAAGTAGCCTTAACCTTGGTCGGGGAGAGAGAGACTTCTGTAAGCACAACCCCTTTAAAGATGAGCTTTGAGAGTTGCTTAATGCTATCTCGCTTCTTTCTCTCTTGGGTATCGATTGTTTTATACTTCTTAAAAATACTCTCTCGTTGAAGTTTGCTCTGTAGTACAGGCATGGTCTCTACCAACGCATCAACCCTCTTTGCTTGGGTTGCCTCCTCTTTTTGGTAGGCATGCCCCTCCACAATAAACATCGTAGCAAACGATAGGAAAATAGCTACAAACCCTAACGCTTTAGGCAGACTAAGTATCCCCTCTTCCCCTCCTGCTCCCTTTAGTGTAACACCCAATGAAGCACTACACTGTTTTGGTAAAGTCGTAAAGTGCTCCTCTTGAGAGAGACACTGCAAAGGTACCATACTAACAACACTCTCTACAACACTTAAAGCATACTTCTCATCAAGTTTCAAAGGCGTCTCTAGCTTTGACTTGGCTTGTTGCGCAAAGAAGATTTTACCTACTTGTTCAAGCCGGATACCTTTACTTTGTAAAAGGCTCCTAATTGTCTCTGGATGGTAGGCAATAAATACCCACGCATCCTCCTCTTTGTAGACAAAATAGGCGTATCCCTCAGCCTCTTCAAGCAGACCATCAAATAAAGATGGTGCTATCTTTTGTGCTTGATGACGATACTTCAGTGGAATCATCTCTCTTTTTAAAGTATAGTGTTGTGGGGTGAGCATCACATCTATACGTGCTTTACTACGTATTGGTGCCATCGATGTATGGACCAAAAGTAACTCTCTATTGTTTCGCATAAAATTCAAAATTTTTTACCTCTCCTTGAATATCTACAAATGTAAATCTAAACCAATTTTGCGCATACCTGTAGGAGACTTCACACTCCGTTTGTGCTACAAATTTCTCTTTATAGAGTTTTCTATTGAGCGTTTCAGCTGTCTGTTCTTGTATAAGTTGAGAAAAGTTTAGCTGATTTCCCTCTTGATATTCGTTAATTATATCCATATCCACATCAAAAAGAAGTTGAATAAAGGTTGAAGAGAGATATCTTGCATCAATGACATTCTCTTTTGGTGAAGAGGGCATGGGGTAAAATACAAAAAGTTCCCTCCATGGCACCTTGAGAACATTGGCATCATCAGAAGCAAGCTGATAACGCTCTAAAATCTCTTGAAATACCTGAAAAGAGCCTATTGCACCTCTCTCTCTTAATCTCTCTTCTTCCAAAACAATGCTCTTCTCTCCTACTTTTCCCATATGCTCTACAAGTAGGGTATGGAGCCTATTGCCATCTTTTAGATGATACTTCTCTACAATAGCCAAAAAGAGTGACTCTGCCACACTGCTTTGTGCCGCAAACTTCTGATTCTCCTCTAACCCTAACCAGTTAATGTTGACACCATTTGCCAAAGGGTAGCAATGTAAGTTAAGCAAAAAGTTTGTTTTAGGGGCACCAAGAGGGAGAGAAGAGAGATAGAGGAAATCCTCATAAACACTTTTACGACTCTTTTTTTTGTTTAAAATAGTTTTAATATCATTATAATAAAGGTTCCCTTGAATCAGTGCTTTTGTTGCTGTGGCATCTTGATAGACTTGGGTAAAGTAGCCCAAAAGTACACTCGTTAAGGCGATGACTACCGCGAGTACAGAGAGCGTAAGGATAAGTGCAAACCCCTTTTGATGCTTAACATTTTTTACGATGGTCTGGTGCTGTTTATCCATTTAAAAGCTCTATTAAAGTAAAATTGTTTTTTTAGAACTATTATTATACCAAGGATTCATGTGAAAGAAATAAAGAACAACAAAAAAAGTACACACCTACGTTCAGGGTTCTCTCTTATAGAGTTACTCATTGTTATTGTCATCTTAGGAGGGCTTGTTGCTGTTGTCGCACCAGGGCTTATGGACTCAGCCGATCAAGCAAAAAGAGATACTGTCTGTTTAAAGATGAATGACCTAAAGAAGCGTTTAGATATGTTTAAACTTGACAATGGTATCTACCCCGACACCGAAGAGGGCTTTGAGGCACTACTTCAAAATCCTGATACTGATAAATACCCAAATTATAGAGCAAAACCCTACCTTAAAAAGTTACCTAAAGACTCATGGAATACCCCTTTTGTCTACATTAACAAGGGAGATGATGTAGAGATTATCTCGTTTGCTTCTGACAGAAAAGAGGGTGGCTCAGAGGGAAATAGCGATATTCTTTTCTCTAAATGTACTAAATAGTTTTTATGCCTATATCTACCAAAGAGACTATGCGTAAGGGGTTCTCTCTCTTAGAGTTGCTCATTGTGATTGTCATTGTCTCTATGGTCTATTTTTTAGGCTTTAGTGCTTTTGAAAAACCCACCAATAGAGCACAAAATGTCACTGTTTTAAAATTAAAGCATATTTTACACCCCCCAAAACATGCCTCTAAACCTCTTACCTTTATGTGTGTAGACCATTGTCGCTCTTGCTTTGTTCGTAAAGATATCTCCAGCCCTTTTACCCCCTATAAGCTACCGATTGACCTTATTGACGCTGAGCTCTATAGACTCGATGCAGACAATGAACCTATTAGGCAAGAGTATGGACGCTATAACGATAAAAAAATCTCTCTTCTTATCCACTTCTATCGCAATGGGAGTAGTACACAATTTATCTTAAAGACAAAAAAGGGCATCTACTTTTTTCCTGCTTTTTTTGGGAAAGCAAAAGCATTTGAAACCCTAGAAGATGCCAGAGATTTTTGGGTAAAAGAGAGCCAACTACTGACTGACCAAGGAGCATTTTATTGAAAACATTACGTCCAGCTTTCACCATTATTGAGGTACTTGTCTCTGTGGTTATTCTCTCTGGAGCCATTCTCTACACCTTACAGATTCATACACAAAACCGTCAACAAATCATCTACCTCTCCGAACGCAATAAGCACTCACTGCAAGACTCTCTTTTCTTAACTTCAAATGCTGTGAAGTATCACAAAGAGACCAAAGATGCCTACACACTCCTTAGGCCTCTTTTTACCATTGACTCTTTAGAGGCAAAAGAGCTTTTAAAAAAAACCTCTAGAGACTTTTTTATTCCTGAACAAGTCATCATCACTCCTCCAGAGGGAACCATCCCCTATCAGGTCTTTATTGATGAAATCAACATTAAGTCTCAATACCCCTCTACCTATTTTCATTTTCAACTGAAGTAAACCATACCCCATCAAAGATACAGCAAAAGAGGTTATAATAACAATTATCTTCCGTAGGGGTGTATAGATGCTTTTTAAATATAAAGGCTTTGACAAAATGGGTACACAAGTCAAAGGTACCATTACAGCAGCGAGTAAAGAAGAGGCTGGACAAAAACTTCGTACACAAAACATCTATTATGAGACGCTCTCCCCTAGTAGAACTTTCTCCCTAGAAGCCTTAGGGAAACGACAGATGCCTGGAGAACTTTTAGCCACTTTCTCCAAAGAACTCTCCTCCTACCTTAACTCTGGTATGACCATTTTAACAGCCATTAAACTCCTAGAGAATCAACATGAAGGGGAGAGACGCTATGTCTCTTTTCTCAATGCCTTAAAGAGCATGATAGACGAAGGGAACTCTCTCTACCATGCTCTTCACAACCAAAAAGTCTATGCCCTTCCAGAGTTCTACCTACAGAGTCTCAATGTCGCAGGACAAGGAGGGAAGATGGTAGAGGTACTTACCAATATGGCGCACTTCTTCTCTGCTCAAAACAAGGTAAAATCCCAAGTCAAGGGAGCTATGGTCTACCCAGCAGCCATCTTTATTATTGCGACTGTTATTATTGGGTTTCTTCTTGTGAGTGTGGTTCCTAAAATCACACAAATTTTTGAAGACACCGACCAAGCCCTCCCCCCTATTACCCAACTGGTTGTAGGGAGTAGCCATTTTCTCATAGAGAACTATATGCTTATCTTTGGGGGGATGGTTGCCTTTGTCATCCTCTATAAAATTCTCTATGCTAAACTCTACAGTTTTCATGCTATGGTAGATAGACTCATGCTCAAAGTACCTCTTATTGGAACACTCATTCAAAACCATGAGCTAGGGAGGTTCTCCTACATTCTCTCTTTGATGCTAGGAAGTGGGGTTGCCTATGCGCAAGCTGTACAGTTGGCAAAAGATACCTTCTCTAACTATGCGCTCAAAGATCTCTTTAACAAAGCCTCTGTCAAGGTAGTAGAGGGAAACAAACTCTCCAACTCCCTACAGCTTGTACGTAGTGTCAAGCTCAAAAGAAACTTTATGCAATCCCTAGCACTAGGAGAAGAGTCGAGTGAAGTCTCTAGTGTTTTAGGCAATATATCAGCCCTCTATGCCGAAGAGAACGATGAGAAGATTAAAATCCTACTCAGTCTGCTAAACCCCTTTATGATGCTTTTTATTGGAGGGTTTGTAGGTATTATTATTGCTGCGATGATGCTTCCTATCTTTACTATGACCCAAGGGTTACAGTAGTGAGACATCAAACCATACTACTTTAGGAGAAACTTCATGGCTAAACAACGTTTTAGAAAGATTAAAAAGAGTACCCCCTCATCTCAAACAGAGAAAAGTACATCTTCCCCATCTTATTGCTACGCAAAACGTAGTAGTAAAGTTAAAGCTTTTCTCACCGATAGCTTTATGCTTCTCATGCCCATTATGTATATTGTCTTCTACTTTGTCATGGGAGGAAGAGAGGGGTTTGCTGACCACAAAGCCATAGGATGGCTCTATATTCTCATTCCTCTTGTGATCGTACAGACACTCTTTATGTTTAAGACAGGACAAACCCCAGGCTATCGTGCCTACAACCTCTACGTGATTGATGCGGCAACGGGAGAAAAACCCTCTCTCTTTCTGAGCCTCTTTCGTAACCTAAGTGCTGTCCTCTCACTCTTTACATTTTTTGGCTGGATTGTAATGTTTTTTAGAAAAGATGCCAAGACGCTACATGACTTTTTAAGCAATACCGTTGTCATAGAAGCAGACGCTACCAAATGCAAATAAAACCTTCTCTTCTCTCTCCCCTTTTAGGAGGGTACTACTTCTTCTACTTTGCACTAGTGGGTGTCTATGTTATCTTTTTACCAAAAGTGCTTTTAGAGCTACACTATAGCCCCATAGAGGTAGGCATTATCTACGCAGCCGCACCCTTTATGCGTTTTTTGCTCCCTTTTGTTTTTCGACACTTCATCACGCTTAACAAAAGTGTCTATCTGACCTCTTTGCTCTTAACACTCTTGGCTACCCTACTCTTTTTAGGGACTATTGAGACATTTACTCTCTACTTACTTTGTAACCTACTCTTTGGGGCAGCAATGGGCATCTCTCTACCCTACATTGAGACCATTGCCCTCTCCAAACTCTCAAAGAGTCGTTATGGAAGAGTTCGTCTTTGGGGTTCGTTAGGGTTTATGGGTATTGCGTTATGGCTTGGGAAAGTCCTACATACACCCTATGAGGCACTCTACTACTTAAGCTCATCGGCACTACTTATGGCTCTTTTTGGTATGCTATTGAGTGCTTTTGACACAACCTCCCATACAGAGTCTCATGAAGAGAGTCACTTCTCTTTAAGTAAATACTGGGCATTTTGGCTCTCTGTCTTTCTTATGCAAGTTGGCTTTGGAGGCTTCTACAACTTCTTTACCATCTACGAAACAGCCCATGGCATTAGCCTTGAGATGACCAGCTGGATGTGGAGTTTTGGAGTCATTTGTGAAATCTTTATGCTCTATTTTCAAGCCCCTTTGCTACAGCGAAACCTCTTACATCTTTTACAGTTTGCCACCCTCATCACAGCCCTACGATGGTTACTGCTCTATCTGTTTGCTGACTCTGTTAGCATTACCTTTATCTCTCAATCTCTCCACGCCATTAGCTTTGCTCTCTACCATACAGCTGCGATTACCTACGTCTTCTCCCTCTACACCCAAAAGAACCTAGCACAACAGTTCTTTTTAGGGATTGCGTTTGGATTGGGTGGTTCCATAGGGGCACTTCTTTCAGGAAAAATCTATGGGGAGTACCTCTTTCTTGTAGAATCAGGCATCACACTGCTTGCGGCCATAGCACTCTTTGTTCACCAAAAAAGAAAGGAGCATCAGAATGAAATATAACCTACCAGCCATTCTCTTTGCTGGAGGGAAAAGCAGCCGTATGGGAGAAGACAAAGCCCTTCTTCCCTTTGGAGGCTACCCTACCCTAAGCGAGTTTCAATACCAAAAGTTACAACAGTGGTTTCAGGAGGTACATCTGCTAGCCAAAACAGATAAATTCCCCTTTGAGGCCTCTGTCATTTTAGACTGTTACCAAGAGAGCTCCCCTCTTGTAGGGATTGTCTCTATCTTTGAAACACTCCAAGAGGTAGAGAGTCTGTTTATTTTAAGTATTGATGCTCCTTTTATTAGCCAAGAGGTGGTAGAGAGACTCTTGAAGCAATCACCCCATAGCGATGCGACTATCGCTCAAAGTCCACAAGGCATACAACCCCTTTGTGGCATCTACAGACGCTCCATTTTACCTTTAGCAAAACAGTATCTTTTAGAAAATCGTCACCGTTTAGGCACCCTTTTAAAAGAAGCCCATACCGAG
>Ga0256828_1000117_pt1 | contig 52510 bp, 45 predicted proteins | sample CV88metaG_FD_185993 | JGI IMG/M metagenome (GOLD analysis project Ga0256828, IMG submission 185993) | Hydrothermal vent microbial communities from East Pacific Rise, Pacific Ocean - CV88 | ecosystem: Environmental > Aquatic > Marine > Hydrothermal vents | place: Pacific Ocean: East Pacific Rise...
CTTTCAAATGCTTTGCAAACTCTTCCGGATTTACAAAACCGGTTAAACTTTTCTCAGGCATAAACTTATTCTCTTTATCGAAGAAAATGATATTGGGTGTACCAAAGAGTTCAAACTTTTTAAGCAGAGCTTTGTCCTCTTCACTGTTATCAGTCAAGTCTATCTGAATAAATGTAAAATTCTTTAACTGCTCTTTGACTTTCGGGTCAGGGAATGTGATGTGTTCCAACTCTGCACAGGCTGTACAGGAGTCTTTACCAAAGTCAACCACTACAGGTTTGGAAGAGGCTTTGATCTCTTTCATGAGACGCTCTACCGAGTAGCCTAAGTGTCCGCTTTTATCTGCTTTAGTTTGAACTGTTCCTTTAACCCCTGAAGTGAACTTCTCAAACGGGTTCAAAATAGAGTTTGCTCCGCTTAACGCACCTATGAAAAGAGAGGCTCCATAGAGTAAAAAGACCATTGCCAAGAGTTTAAAGAGCTTCATCATACCCTCACCGGCTCTACTTTCAAAGACACCCATATAAAGTGCTGAACCTATAAAGAGTAGAGACCAGAGTATCATTGTGATACTATCAGGCAAAATACGTCCTAACATGAAGATGGCAAGTCCAAGCATCATCACACCGAATACTTGAGACACTGCTGTCATCCAGCCACCCGGTTTTGGCATGAACTTTCCTGCACCTATCCCTACAAGCAAGAGAGGCATACCCATACCCATACTCATCACAAACAGGGCCACACCTCCAAGCAGTGCATCTCCGGAATGAGAGATGAACAGTACCGCTCCACCCAGTGGCGGTGCTACACACGGTCCGACAATAAGAGCCGAGAGAAGCCCCATAATAGCTGTTCCTACAATACCGCCTTTCTGTCCTGCCTCATCACTTGCTGCAGAGATCTTGGATTGCCAAGAAGTCGGAAGTCCTATCTCGTAGTAACCAAAAAGGGAGAAAGCAAGGGCTACAAACATCGCTGCAAAAATAGTAAGTACCCATGGATTCTGCATCGCTGCTTGAATATCTGCACCAAGCAGCCCTGCTACTACACCAACAACTGTGTAGGTCAAAGCCATGGAGACAACATAGACCAAAGAGGTAAAGAATGCTTTTGCCACACTTGGTTTTCCTTCTCCTGACTGGGAAACAATAATAGATGAAAGGATCGGGATCATAGGGAATACACACGGGGTAAGTGCCAACAAAAGTCCGAAAATAAAGAAAAGGATAATAATAAAGAGTGAACTCTCACTTCCAAGAACATCTGCAATTTTGGCAGTATTCCCTTCTTTTGTCAGAGATGAGATCTTGTCAAATACACCAAGCTCTGTACCTTTAAAGTTAAAAGATTTTTTGATCGGCTGGTAACAGATACCTGCATCTGAACATCCTTGGAACTCTATCTCCAGGGTATAGTCACCTTTGACTTTGGATTCTATCTCTTTTACCGGAATGGTAACGGTTAGCTCTTTCTCATAAACTTTATCACCATCCAATTCATGCGGTGCCGGTTTTTTTACACTAAGCTCAAGGGTAGAAGGAGAAATTATCCTGTAGTGCAGAGAATCATCATAGATATGTATCTTGTCTGCCATTGTGATTTTTGTGGATATAAGATCATTTTTTTTAACTGCCTCTACTTGAAATGCAACTTCCGGTGATAAAAACTTCTGTTTTTTCAGTGCAGAATCAAACCCTGCAAAAGCAAATGTCCCCCAAAACAGACTTGCTAAAAGTAACATTCTGAAAATATTTCCCATTTTTCCTCTTCTCTCTTTGAAATTTTATACAATTATATTATGATATGTGTGTATCGATTGTGCAATATGCACATTAATTGCAAAACTATAACGCATTATAGTCAACCAAATATTAACCTAAAACTTTCAAAAGCAAAAATAAGGTCAACTCATGGCAAATCATCTTAAAAACGAACACTCTCCTTACCTACAGCAACATGCTGACAATCCTGTGGACTGGTATCCTTGGGGTGAAAAAGCATTCCAAAAAGCACAAAAAGAACATAAACCCATTTTCCTTTCCATCGGCTACAGCTCTTGCCACTGGTGCCATGTAATGGAGCATGAATCTTTTGAAGATGAAAAAACAGCCAAACTGCTGAACAAATATTTTGTCTCTATAAAAGTAGACCGGGAAGAGCGTCCCGATATAGACAAACACTTTCAGGATGTCTACCAACTCATGAACGGTCGTCCTGGAGGCTGGCCTACCTCTATTTTTCTAACTGAAGATCTCAAACCATTCTACTCTGCAACCTACATCCCTGATGAACCCAAATACGGAATGATGAGTTTTACCTCACTTTTGGAAGTTGTGGCAGACAAATACAAAAATGAAAAAGCTACACTCGTAGATGAAGCTGACAAGATCCTGCGTCACCTCAACCCTAAAGAGGACAAAATTCAAGCTACAAAACTTGATGAAAGCATTGTAAGCAGGGTCACAGATCAGGCAAAACAACTTTTTGACAACCAAGAGGGAGGTTTTAACAAAGCTCCTAAATTTCCTCAAGCCTCTACACTTGATCTACTGTTTGATATCTATAAGCTTACTGATGACAAAGAGACACTCAATATGGCACTTTTTTCTCTCTCCTCTATGGCAAGAGGTGGACTTCGAGATTTGGTAGATGGTGGTTTCTGTCGCTATTCTACAGACAATGAATGGTTGATACCCCATTTTGAAAAAATGACCTATGACAATGCTCTTCTAAGTAGTGTCTACATTAAAGCATACCATGCTACAGGCAATGAGTTCTACAAAAATGTTGCCTTTGAAACACTGGATTTCATGTTAGAGAAGATGAGTGAAGAGAAACTCTTTTATTCTGCTTCAGATGCAGACACGGAAGGAGAAGAAGGGAAATACTTTGTCTACAGTTATGACAAAGCACTACGCTCTTTTGAAAAAGCAGGTATCCCGGGTAAAACTCACAAAAAATTGGCAGAAGCACTACATATTACCAAAGAGGGAAACTTTGAAGGTAAAAATATCGTACGGGTCAATGACGCCAAATCCATAGACATTCCCCACTATAATGAAGCCATAGAGGCACTCAAAAAACGCAGAGAAAAACGTACCTATCCGTTCATAGATAAAAAAGTGATCGTCTCGTGGAATGCGATGATGATTACCTCTTTGTTTAAAGCAAGCCGAGTAGACAGCCGTTTTTTAAAACCTGCAATGAAATCACTTGACAAGCTCCTTAGTACCATGTACATCAATTCTCAGCTCTTCCACTCTACTCTTATAGGAAAAGAGCCCAAGATCCAGGCATTTTTGGAAGATTATGCCTATTTGGCTGAAGCACTCATAGAAGCATATGAAAGTACTTTGGATGAGAGTTACCTTATCACTGCCCAAAAACTGGTAAACACTGCTATAGAGAAATATTACAAACACGGAAAATGGAAGTTCAGCAGGGGTGAATTCGAAACCAATGCCGACATCTATGACAGTTCTTACCCCTCTTCTGTTGCAACCATGCTCTGGGTACTCTACTCCATCAGCTCTTTAGTGGATATTGTATACAAAAAATTTGTCTTTAAAACTTTGGAGATCTACTCTTACGATGTGATGCGTCAACCTATCTCTACTCCTAAAATGAGTAAAATGGTTATACGTTACCTCAGAGATGACATTATCATCAAAGCCAAAGAGAAGAAGCTCAAACTCCACATTACAGATATAGACAAACTGCCATACCCTTTTACTCTGATCAAAGGAGACACCAATGACGGTTTCATGCTCTGCAACTCCAACAGCTGTTTTGGACATGAGAAAGAGTTTGACGGGATTGTAAAAATCTTAGAAAAAAGATAGTTATGTAACCCATGTTACAGACAAAGTTTTTTTAAACTGTCATAATGCTTTTATTACTAATATAAAGGAGTCATTATGACATGTAACATTGGAAAGATCGATAGGATCGTCAGAGGTGTAGCAGGAGCTGCTGCAATTGCCTGGGGTGTAATGAATGGAAATATCATTGCCGATGTAATTGGAGGTGTGCTTCTCTTTACTGCTATTATCGGATGGTGTCCGCCTTATGCACTGTTAGGCATCAATACCGGATGTAAAACCAAAAAAGACTAAACCTAAGTCTCTCCATGCTATAGTTAAAATATTGGAGAGACTATGCAACTGACCACCTACCCTTTTATCAATAAACTTGAACCTGATGCATTGGTATTTCTGCAGACTCACTTAAAACCTGTACAAGTACCCAAAAACAATCTTCTTTTTTACCAAGGTGATGTCTGTGATACTATTTTATGGCTTACAAAAGGTGAAGTCCGTCTTTTTACTCAGGCAGACGGGATAGAAGAGATTACACTCTATACCCTCCAGGCAGGAGAACAGTGTATAGTCAATACTGCTTCACTGTTTTCACAGAGCCAAGCCATTGCTTCAGCACAGACTGTAACAGACATTGAGGGGTATCTTATTGATGCACAAAGTGTTAAAACATTGGCTAAATTGAGTGATGTCTATCAAAGTTATCTTTTTTCCTTGTATCAACTACGATTTGCTTCTTTAACAAACCTCATTAATGACATTAAATTCAAGCGACTGGATGTTCGTATCTTGGAGTGGTTGCAAAAACAAAACAACAAAATAGTTGAGACTACACATGAACATATTGCCAATGAGCTGGGAACATCCCGTGTTGTCGTAAGCCGTGTACTCAAAGAATTGGAAGAAAAAAAGAATGTGATTTTACACAGAGGAAAAATAGAACTTTTATAAAAGAGTAAAATTATCTTAATTGACATATCTCTTGGCTATAATGCCTTATGAAAGAAAGCTTGAAGATATTTGCAGGAGATCTTAAAAATGCTTTTAAAGACCTTCTCCCCATTATCATTGTAGTCGCACTTTTCCAGGGACTGATCATCCAAGCAGTACCTGAAAATCTCATCTCTATCATTATAGGATTGAGTATCGTGGCTGTCGGACTTGCACTTTTTATCCGTGGTCTGGAACTGGGCATCTTCCCTATAGGTGAAGGTCTTGCTGTGGACTTTGCCAGAAAAGGCTCTGTCTTTTGGCTTCTTACTTTTGCCTTTACTATAGGATTTTCCACGACTGTGGCTGAGCCTGCACTCATTGCCATAGCAGACAAAGCAGCACTCATATCACATGGACTTGTAGATGCTTTTTGGCTTCGTATGACAGTAGCATTCTCTGTAGGTTTTGCTATTGCATTGGGGACACTTCGCATCTTACTTGGACACCCTATTGCCTACTACATCATTAGCGGATACATTTTAGTGGTCATCATAACATTTTTTGCACCCAAAGAGATCATCGGACTGGCATATGACAGTGGTGGTGTCACTACCTCTACGGTAACTGTTCCACTTGTAGCAGCACTGGGTATCGGGCTTGCATCAAGCATTAAAGGTCGTAATCCTGCTATTGAAGGGTTTGGTCTTATTGCATTTGCATCACTTACTCCTATGATATTCGTACAGGTTTATGGCATTATTGTATACCATTTCATGGATACTCCTAATACAGTACAAACAGCTATTACAGCAGTAGTCCAACATCCTAAAACAGTTAGTTATACGTTCTCTGCCTATGAGACTTTTATGGAACTTATCAGTGTTATTAAAGATGTTGCTCCTATTTTGATAGTGATCTTCTTTTTTCAATATATCATTATCAAAAAACCTGTAGCACACTTACACAAGATCATTACCGGTATCATTATGGTTATTTTAGGACTTTATGCCTTTATTATTGGATTGGAAATGGGACTTTTCCCTATAGGTGAGACAATTGCGTTTCAGCTCACAGAGATAAAAAACAACCTGCTTATCTATCTTTTTGCATTTCTTATAGGTTTCTCTACCACTATGGCTGAACCTGCCCTGCTTGCTATTGCTATTAAAGCTGAAGAGATCAGTGAAGGTAATATTAAACAAAATATACTTAGAATGGTAGTAGCACTTGGTGTTGCCATTGGTATAGGGTTAGGATCATACCGTATTGTTGCAGGTGATCCTATCCATTACTATATTGTTGTCGGGTATATATTTGTCATCATCTTTACCTATTTTGCACCCAAATACATTGTACCTATCGCCTATGACAGCGGCGGAGTAACCACATCAACCGTTACAGTACCTTTGGTAGCCGCATTAGGTTTGGGACTGGCAGAAAATATTGAAGGCAGAAACCCTCTCATCGACGGGTTTGGGCTCATTGCCTTTGCATCACTCTTTCCTATGCTGACTGTCATGGGGTATGGTATACATGCAGAATATTATAAACATAAAAAAATCAAGAAAAAGGAAGAGGTATGAAATTTATAGCACTTGTAGCAGTCATACAGGATAAAGATGAAGAAGAGGCTATTAAAGTAGCCAAAGAGGCTGGTGCCGGTTCTGTTACCATTTTACATGGTAGGAACATTGGGCTTGAAGAGAAAAAAGTCTTTTTCGGTCTTACCTTGGAAGAGAATGTTTCTGCCTTGCTTTTTATCCTGCCAAGAAGACTCTCCATGAAAGTGATGAAAGCGTTAAGAGTAAGTTTTGACCTGGACAATCATGAGAACAGCGGTTTTGCATTTACTATACCGCTAAGCCATGTTGCAGGACTTGATACTGAAGAGCTTCATAAATTTGAAGATAATATAAAAACAATGATTTAAGGAGAGTAAAATGTTAGTAAAAGAGATCATGACCCCAAAAGAAAAACTGGTAAGTATATCCCCTATGGCAACGGTAAGAGAGGCTCTTAAACTCATGAGAACACATAAAGTACGTTCTGTTGTTGTAGAAAAATCTTCAGCTTCGGGAGCTTACGGATTGGTGACCTTTAAAAATATCCTGCAAAGCATTGTTGCCCAAGACGGTGATATTGATCTTCTGAATGTTTATGATATTGCTGCAACTCCTGCGATCTCTGTCTCCGCTGAACTTGATGTGAAATATGCAGCACGAATGATGGTGACCAGTAGTATCAAACGTCTGCTTGTTATAGACAATAATGAACTTTTCGGTATCTTGACTATGTCAGATATCATCGGTATCTTGATGGACAGCGTAGAGTAAGATTATTTTTTTATTTTTGGAAAAGTAAGTATAAAGGTACTTCCTTCTCCTTTTTTAGACTCCAGTCCCAATTTTATTCTATACTTCCTGCAAATAGACAGAACAATACTCAGTCCTATACCAAATCCTCCGCGTTCATCATTGGCACGGTTATACCGTTTGAAGATATCTTCCTGTACTTTTTCATCTATCCCGATACCTGTATCTTTTACACGCAAGATATTGTTTTTTAATGTAATCGTAATACTGTCATCTACATCACTATATTTGATCGCATTGGAAAGCAAATTATCAATAAGACGATGGGCTGAACTTTTCGGCATAAGTACTTCTGTAGGCTCTAGGTCAAGCACTACATGCAAATGTTTTGAATCTATAAGCTCTTTGACATAGCCGACACGCTCTTTGACTATATCAGAAAAACAGAGCAGTTCAGAAGGTTCAACTTTCCCTTCCAGTCTATAGGTAAGTGAACTGTACATTACACTTAGGCGCTTGGCACTGGCTTCCAAACGTTTCATTTTTTTAGGTTCTACTTTTTTAAGAGACTGTGTTGTCATCAAGATAGCAGAGATAGGAGTATTGAGTTCATGGGTCGTATCAGAAATGAATTTGTCCAAAGACTCTATCTGTTCTCTTACCGGTTGCAAGAAAAGCCTTCCAAGAAAGTATCCTACTATCCCCATTAAAAGAAAAGAGAATACCAGATATCCTATGATCCTTAGACGTAATTCATCCAGTGTTTTTGCAAGATTATTCTCTTTAAGTACAATATATCGCACCCCCAAATGTTCACTTTCATCCTGAGTAACGGTATAACATTGCATATTCTCTATGAAAAAATCCGTATCGAATCTTTTGACTTTATTTATCTCTGTATAGTAAGGTTTTTTATCTTTATCATAATATCCTACCTGAAAACGGCAATGTTTCAGAGTTTTCAGAAAGTCTTGCGGAGGAGATACTTCTTTATTCTTCATCGCTTCCATAATGATTTTAGATGAAAGCATACGTGCCTGATACATCATTTCAAATTTCATGGCACTCATCATAGCAGCACGGTTATTTTCAAAGAAAAGATACCCGATAATGGCGAGTAACACAAATACTGATGAGAGATAAAGCGTTAAAAAACGGAAAAGTGATCTACGCTCATAAGACGTTAAAACGATAACCTTCTCCTTTAATATTGTCAAAATACTCTTTATTGAACATTTTTCGCAAATTTTTTATATATGTACGTATCGTAGCATGTGTGGGAACATGTTCATCATCCCATACATTCTCTATGATCTCATCACATGAAATGATCTTTCCGGTATTTCTGACAAAATATTCCAGTACCTGTGCCTCTTTTTGTCTCATCTCTATAATCTCATCTTCCAATATGATCTGATGTGCTTTAGGGATGAATTTCATACCGTCAAACTCAATCTCCTCCTGTAATCGGTGTACTTTAACAATATGCTCTATACGTGCGTGGAGTTCTTCAAGTTCAAAGGGCTTTTTCAGATAATCATCCGCACCCAGATCAAAGCCTTTTTTCAGATCATCTATCCCGGCAAGGGAAGTAATATAAATCGCCGGTGTAGTATTACCGATCTGGCGTAAATAAGAGAGTATTTCAAACCCGTCTATATTTGGAACATTCACATCAAGAAGTAACATATCATAAGAGCCGCTTCCAATAGCATCTAATGCTTTTTCACCATCAAAAAAACTCTCAACTGTATATCCCTTCTCAATAAGAAACTCTTCTATGATCTCTTGCAGTATCACATCATCTTCGAGCAATAATATCTTCATTATTATCCTTTTCTCCTATTATTGTAGCATACTCTTTGTGTACCAGACTACACAGAGTGCTTACCTAATAGATATGCTATAATGCCGCCATGAAAAAATTAACAATACTTTTAATAATAGTGATGGTTTTAATGTCGGGATGTACGCAAATAGTAACAGCCCCTATCAAAATAGCAGGTGCTGCAGTAAGTACAACGATAGATGTAGCAGGTAGTGCTGCACATGCAGTTGTCGGTTCAGATGATGATGAAAAAGAGGATTAAAGTTTAAAAACTCTTTGCATTATTAAACTCTTTTAATTGATCTCTCTTGTATAAGAAGCAAAGCTCCTTATACAACTCTTCAGCAGAGGGCTCACGCAATATTCATTGCTTTATAGCTGAATTTAAAAACTCTTTGCGTTATTAAATTCAGCTATCTCACTCTCTACCATACCATCGATCATACGGACATAGAGATCATTGATAAGGTTTGGAGAGAGATCCAAGGAGATCGCCTGTTCTCTTACTCTTGAAATCACTTCAGAGATCCTATCTTCAGCTTTCACTTCATCTACACTCGTTTTAAAGTGTGCTATTTGTTTAATATAGTCATTACGTTTCGCGATCAGTTTGACTATCTCATCATCTACTTTATCTATCTCATTTCTTGCTTCTTCTAGTGTATTGCACTGTTTGGCTTGCATCTTTTATCCTTAGATAGTTATTGAAGATATTATAGCTTAAAATGGATTAATTGGGGAGGAAACGCGTATGTAAAAAAGAGTTCTTAAAAGAAAGTAAGAACTCTTTAAATTTTATGCCAAAGCAGAGGTTTACTCTACTTCAGCATCGATGACATCATCATCGTCTGCTTTTTTTGCACCCTGGTCAGCACCTGGTTGGGAACCTTGCTCTTTTGCATACATTGCTTCAGCCAGTTTGTGTGATTTTTCAGTCAATGCTTTTACTTTTTCTTCGATCTGCTCTTTTGTTGCAGAATCATCTTTCAGTACTGTTTCAAGCTCTTCAATCGCACTTTCAATATTTGCTTTTTCTGTAGCATCAAAGTTCTCACCAAGATCACTTAACGATTTTTTAGTCTGATGTACCAGTGCATCTGCCTGATTTCTTGCTTCAACTACCTCTTTTCTTTTTTCATCTTCAGCTTTGTGTGCCTCGGCATCCTGTACCATTTTTTCGATCTCTTCATCAGAAAGTCCTGACGAACCGGTGATCTTGATCTCTTGTGATTTACCTGTACCTTTATCCTGAGCAGATACTGTTAAGATACCGTTTGCATCAATATCAAATGTTACTTCGATCTGTGGCACACCTCTTGGTGCAGCTGGAATATCTCTCAGCTCAAACATACCGAGTGATTTATTGTCTTTTGCAAACTCTCTCTCACCTTGAAGTACATGGATACTTACTGCCGGCTGGTTATCTTCTGCTGTGGAGAAGACTTGTGATTTCTTTGCCGGGATCGTCGTTCCTTTTTCAATGACTTTAGTTGTTACTCCACCAAGTGTTTCAATACCAAGGCTCAATGGTGTTACATCAAGAAGCAATACATCTTTGACATCACCTGCAAGTACACCACCCTGGATAGCAGCTCCAAGTGCAACTACTTCATCAGGATTCACAGATTTATTAAGCTCTTTTCCAAAGAATTTCTTAACCTCTTCCTGTACTAGCGGTACTCTTGTCGAACCACCGACCATTACAACTTCTTTTACATCATTCTTACTGAGACCTGCATCTTTAAGTACAGCTTCGATCGTTGTAATAGTACTTGCAACAAGATCTGAAATAAGTGACTCGAATTTTGCTCTTGTGATCTTCGTTACAAGGTGTTTCGGTCCTGATGCATCTGCTGTAATAAATGGCAGATTTATCTCTGTCTCAGTTGAACTTGAAAGCTCTTTTTTTGCTGCTTCTGCAGCATCTTTGACTCTCTGAAGCGCCATGACATCAGCTTTAATATCTATCCCTGTTTCAGATTTGAACTCATCTGCTACAAAATCGATCACACGGTTATCAAAGTCATCACCACCAAGGAATGCATCTCCGCCTGTAGCAAGTACTTCAACTACACCGTCACCCGTTTCAAGTGCAGTAACATCAAAAGTACCTCCACCAAGGTCATATACTACGATCTGCTCAGCATCTTTTTTATCTAAACCGTATGCTAATGCTGCTGATGTAGGTTCATTGATGATTCTAAGTACATTCAGCCCTGCGATCGTACCTGCTTCTTTTGTTGCTTTTCTTTGTGCATCATTGAAGTATGCAGGAACGGTAATAACTGCATCTGTTACAGTTTCACCGAGATAAGCTTCTGCATCTTCTTTCATTTTCATAAGCACTTTTGCAGAGATCTCTTGCGGTGTATATGTTTTACCTGCTACCTCGATCGCACATGCACCGTTTCTGTCAATGATATGGTAAGGAAGTCTCTCTTTTGCTTCTGAAGCTTTTTCTTCATCACACATAAGTCCCATAATTCTTTTAATAGAATAAATGGTCTTTTCCGGGTTTGTTACAGCCTGTCTTTTTGCTGATTCACCAACAAGGACTTCACCTTTGTCTGTAAACGCTACAATAGAAGGTGTTGTATTCTTACCTTCTTTGTTTGCAATGATCGCTGCTTCACCGTTTGTATACACTGCCATTGCAGAGTTTGTTGTTCCTAAATCTATTCCTAATACTTTTCCCATCTTCTTTTCCTTTTTATATTATTTTATATTTTCTAAATTTACTATGCAAGTATAGTAGATTCTTTTATTTTTCAATGCTACTTAAGTTGCATGGCCCGTTTTATTTACAGGTGCTCTCCAGCCTCCGCGGGTCGCTTTGCTCTACCGCGTCGGTTTCACACCGTAATAACGTGAAACTATTCACGTTATTTACAGGTGCTCACCATAGCAGGTCTTAAAACCCTGTCTTTTATCGTATAACCTTTTTGCATCACTTGTACAATATCACCGCTTTTATGTTCATCACTCTCAACCTGCATGATCGCCTGATGGACCTCCGGATCAAATTCACCTTCACAGACTATCTCTTTGATATGATTCTTTTCCAAGACCTTTTTAAGTTGTTCATATGTAAGAGATACTCCCTCTTTCATCTTTTCCAAAACTTCAGAGCTATGCTCTTCATCAGCACCTTTAATTGAATCCAATGCATTTTCAAAAGAATCGATCACTGCCAACATGTCTTTTGCAAAACTCTCATTTGCATAAGCTACAGCATTCATTTTGTCTTTTTCCAAACGTCTCTTGGCATTTTCAAAGTCTGCATGCGCTCTTAAGTACTTATCTTTATACTCAGCAGCTTCAGCAAGTGCAGCTTCCAAAGGATCAACCTCCTGGGCAGTCTCTTCAGTTTCAACTTGCTCTTCTTGAGAAGTTTCTTCACTCTGAGACTCTTCAAGATTTTCATTTTCTTGACTCATAAACAAACCTCCTTTTTATGATGTTTGCACCTAATTTTCTAAATGCTTGGGAGCATTATACAACATTGAGTGAATGTTTGTCAAGTATGTACTTTATATCTATAACTGAATAAACTTTAGTCTATATTACTAAAGTTTAGCTTTGGGGGATCAGGCAATATATTTATTGGATTTTTAGTAAGTTGTTACGCTGTATGTGAAAATCTATTTTAAGTTTAGATTCTTTGAGTTGTATTTAGATTTAAATGTTTGAATAAAGGAAGTTATATTAAGTATATCCCGCAAACGCTTTAGCGATAAGGGGTATCGACATCCACTGCCGGAACTGCATCCATCATTTAAAGATGAATGCAAATTTGGGAAGAAAGCGTATTAGTTTCTGATTCCAAGATCTGTTTTGATAGTATTCCATCTTGCAAGATCTGTATTTTTAAGATATCTCATAAGTCTTCTTCTTTGACCTACCAGTTTAAGTAGTCCAAGTCTTGAAGAGTGATCTTTCTTATTTGTTTTAAGGTGTTCTGTAAGGTAAGTAATTCTCTCTGTTAAAAGTGCTACCTGTACTTCTGTTGAACCTGTATCGTTTTCGCCTCTTGCGTATTTAGCAATAATTTCTGCTTTTTTCGCCTGATCTAAAGCCATAATGACCTCCTGATTGGTATTTGATTCTCGTAAATGAGTCCGAAATCATAGCATAATAACCTTACCTACCCCTTAGATAACAAAATTGTTAGTATTAATGTATATTAGAGTAAAATACTCCTAATTGATAATGAAGGTTAAATAAATGTTATTAACTCGTGCAAGTGAATATGCCCTACTCTCTTTAGACAATATACGAAAATCAGATAAACCTATCGGTGCGGAACAGTTGGCAAATGAACTCAATATTCCTAAAAGTTTTTTAGCTAAGATCCTACAAAGTTTGGCAAAACAGGGAATTTTAGAATCAAGAAAAGGTGCACATGGCGGTTTTGTGCTTGCACAGAAAGTTGATGAGATCACTATTAACAGTGTCATACTTGCGGCTGAAGGCAAGCCACCTGCAGTCTTTGACTGTGTAAGTTACTCTGAGACTTGTCCTCACGGAGCTATCGGAACATGTGTTATCTCCCCTTTCTTGGCAAATTTCCAAACAAAAATAGATGATTTTCTTAATGGTCTTACACTAGGGGATATACTATAAATATGCAACAACATGTTTACCATTTATCCCATATAGATCTTGATGGCTATGGATGTCAATATCTTACTACCCAATGTTTTGAAAAAACTGAGTGCTACAATGCCAATTATGGTCCCGAGGTGACAGCCCGTCTTGAAGAGCTGGTCAAAAAGATCGAACAAGATAAATTTTTGTTTGGGGATACCTTTGAAGCACTTATCCTTATCACTGACTTGAACCTTACGACGAAAGAAGGCTCGTGGATAGAAAAAGAAGCAATCCGTATAGGGGCAAAACTTCAACTGCTTGACCATCATGCAACAGGATCAAATGCTGCAGAACGTTTTGCCTGGTACAAACTGGACACTACACGCTGTGCCACACTTATTACTTATAACTGGCTTCAAAAACATTATGACTTCGATAAGGAAAACGCTTTATCCAACATAGTTAAAGCCATCAATGCCATAGATATCTGGGTAAGCAATGATACACTTTTTGAGTATGGGAAAGTCATGTTAGGGATGATTTCCGGAGCCAGAGAGATAGGACGTATACTTTTCCCGGATCAGGACAGAGCCTTTAAACTCTCTATGATTGATGCTGCTAAAAACAGAGTGAATGAAGAGGATGCTCCCATTAAACTGGATGATGACCTTCACCAGATCAAAAAAGCTTTTTTCATGAAAACAAAAAATGATACAAAAGACAATCTTGTTGCCTATTATGTTGCTGATCTGCTTACAACAGACAGACAACGTCTTACTATAAATTATAAAGGATACAAGGGTATCTTAGGCTACAATGTAGGCAACTCTTCTCTCATAGGTAATGCCTGTATGGTTGCAAACTCTGATTATGACTTCTATATGGATGTCAACTTCAGAGGGAACTTTTCCTTACGCAGTAACAATAAACTGGATGTTTCCGAAATGGCAGCCCTCATTGGAAACGGCGGAGGACACCCTAACGCAAGCGGCGGGAAAATAGACGGGTATAAAGACTCTTTTGTCTATGCAGATGTTCGTAACTTTATACAGAAGTATATTGATGGGAAAATTAATATAACATAATTTAAATACCTATATTTTTTCTTTAAAACTTACATAAATTCCACGATATCCAATAAAATATATTTTCATATTACTTCTCTTCAAAAGGAGTAATACTATGGTAATGTTTTTCAACTAAAATACCAAAGCTAAACCTATCGTGAGATAGGGACAGAAAGCTATGGGTCTTTTGTCTGTGCATAGTAAAAGATCGCCAAGTTGCCTATAAAAACATAGTACTTAATTTTAATACTTCTTTTTCTTTAAGCTCTTACTGCTTTTGTCCTACTCTCTGCTATTAGCCCCATATCAAACTAAAGGATTTTCATGCCCAATTCACATGCTCTTATAAGATGGATATCGATCCTCTTAATCTCGTTATTTTTAACAAACTGTGGAGGTGGTGGTAGTTCTGCTACAGCTGTCGGAACTACAGGTGGAACTACTGGCACAACTGGTGGAGGTGGAACTACTTCAACAACTACTGATGATGAGTTTTCACGATCAGAATATAAAGGTCTTACCTTTTACTATAAGAATATGCCGTCATCCGACTATACATTAAAACAGCTGACCAATGCTGACTTCAATGCTTTGAATGCATCACAAAAACTGCAGGTTGCAGATAAACTGCTCAGTACCCTCTTTTTCGGTTATCCTCTGAAAGCACTTCAGGAAAAAATTGATTCCGGTAATTTTATTGACAGTGTTAAAAATGGTTTAGATGAAGATACTACAGACAAAGCATGGCTGGAAAACTATATCTTGGATGAAGATAAATTCAACCAGTACAGCAGATGGAATGAACCGCAAGCTATTAATATCCTAAGCCGTTTCTATGCAATGAAGGATCTTGACAGCTACTTCTTGAAAAACTGGGTTGCATATATATTGACTCAAACGATCATGTTCTCTCCGGCTTATGAACTTGAAACAACCCATACACCTAATATTTCCAGAGTGTACAATCGCCTTGTAACCATGTTGAATGTAGACAGCGGAATGCGTTATATTGCTTATGTACATATGATGAGTGAAGACAACTGGAGACGTTTCAGAAGTCCCGAAGACAACGGTAGAGAGATGTTGGAAATATTTACATTGGATCAAGATGACAAACATGTACCTATAGCAGGGCAGGCATTGAAAAACTGGAAACTCAATACAGACAGTGATACACTGGAAGTAAGTCTCAATCAAAACAGACAACCGTTACAACTTTTCGGTACTACAATCTATAATGGTGACGACTTTTATCGTGAGCTTGCAAAATCTGATGCATTTACCAAAGGGGTAACAAGCAGACTGGTTCATTTCTTCTTCCCTGAAGCAAGTGATACGAAAAAACAGCAGATCACAGATACGATTGTTGCAAGTAAACCGGAGACATGGCAAGATATTTTATTGCAGATCGTTTTCTCCGAAGAGTACCTGTTGCATACACATCGTGCAAAAAGCGCGGAAGAGACTTTTTACTCATTGGCTAAAAAAATAGATTATAAACATCGTAAAAGTACTATTGCATACTTCAAAGAAGGACTGGAAGAGATGCATCAGGCAACCATGAAATACAAGCTTGGAAAATTAGAACGTGTACCGTTGGATACTCTCTCTTTTGCACACTATCATCAATTTATTAGAGAACAGGTATTACTGAGAAGATCAAATCCTGATGCAATCAATGACTATGCTTCTTGGTCAAGATCAGGATGGAGTGATAGTTTTATTTCATTTGATAATTTTACATTCGATAGTAACAGTGATACTGCTAGCCTAGATGCTTTTGTACAGTATCTTTTCAAATCTATTATTAGTAGAAAAGCAACTTCCGAAGAACTTAAACTTTTTAGAAACCATATGATAGAGGAGAGAGACGGTAAACAACTATTCCGTTATGAATTCAATATGTTTGTTACTTATGATGAGGGAGAAAGACAAGCAAATGAAAGAGAAGAACGTAAAAGAAATATTGCATTTATCGTATTGGACTATATTTCAAGATTAGATGATACATATACACAAAGAGAGGTAAAATAAGATGAAAAGAAGAGAATTTATAAAACTATCGTTAGCTACAGGATCAGCGATATTATTACCTGATTTTACATATGCTGCAGACTTGGATGTAAATCAAATTACTTTTTCCAGTGCTACCTATCAGGCAAACAATGCACAGACCATCATGATATTCATGTATGGTGGTGCAAGTCAGCTAGCTGGGAATATTACAAATATCGAAGAAATAGAGCGTAAGTCTCAGAGTAGTTACGATGATTACTTTAGAGGTATGACTAAAACAAAAAGTGGCTGCTGGCAGGAAGCTGGCGGTACTGCAATGGAAACACTCATGGATAACAGAGATATGACACTTTTCAGATGTTGCTATTCTGCAGTAAGAGAAGAAGCCGGGAATAAAGCACATGGTGAATGTACAGCACAAAACCAAAAAGGTACATTTGATGAAGATGCTGGAGGTATGCTTGCGAATTTAGCATTAATCCTAAAAGAAAATGGAGTTGTTGATGAGAATACCCTTATGCCATTCGTTACAATGGAAGGAGAATCCAATTTTTATGTAGAAGGGAGTAACCCGCTTCCCGGTTACTTGAAACCTGTAGGTATCAATGAGAATTTTGACAACCCGTACAAAAGAAATGTAAGAAGATGGACTTACTATACTGATGCAGAAAGAGATATAGAGAATTACAGTGATGATGTAAATGGTTTTGATCCTGCATTGGATGGAAAAATGAATAGAATGGCACAAAAGCACAATCAAGAAGGTAAGATAAAAGATGCCTTTGAACGAAGAGGTCAGCTAAGCAACTTTATTGATTCTATCGCTGATTCCGTAACACCGGATCTAGGTGAGGATGCCTATCCGGAAAATACTTTTTCTGAAAAAATAGAAGCTGCTATCAAGCTATTGGTAAAAAATCCTGATACTAAAGTAATCACTATCGGTACAGGTGGTCTCGGCGGATGGGATGACCATAATGAAGCAAGAGACTATGTAACACGGATGGAAAATCTTTTCGGTTCGTTAAAATCTGCTATGGCTCACTTAAAAGCTGCAGGGAAGGATCAAAATATCAATATTATGGTCTTTGGTGAATTTGGGCGTAATGTCAATCTGAACTCTGCAAAAGGCTGGGATCATGGAAATCTTCAGAACTTCTATGTACTTGGAGGAAAAGGATATTTTAACCACAAAGGTGTAGTAGGTGAAACCATAGTTGATGACCCTGGAAGCATCAATAGACTCTGGCTCAAACCTAAAAACGGTACTTACTGGTTTGAACCGTTGAGTATCGCAGCAACACTCTATAAAATTTACGGTATTGAAAATCCGGAAATCTTAACCAACAACAATCAGGCTATCGACCAGCTATTCAGCTGATCATATTTTCACTCTCGCTTCCAATGCACGCGAGAGTGACATGACATCAATATTCTCCAATTCTACTCCCGTAGGAACACCTTGTGCTATCTTAGTAAATTGAATATCTAATCCTGTCAGTTTATCTTCAATATACAATATCATTGTATCTGTAGCAATGCTTGGAGGGAAAGCAAAGATCACTTCATCTACTCCGCCAACGGCATAAAAAAGATGTGCTTCATCAAGATCACGTACTTCTGAGATCACATAGTATACACCGTCAAACTGTCCACTCTCTTCAATAGTCAAAATATCTTTTGCGCTTTGGACGATGCAGAGTTTAGAACTGTCACGGTATGGATCAGAACAAATACTGCATAATTCATCTTCACTCATATTGTGACATTTACTACACTTTTGAATCGTGTTGATCCCTGTTTCCAATGCATGTGCCAATTTCATCGCAGCAAAACCGTCTTCCATCACTGCATGGTAAGCCAAACGGATTGCTGTTTTTTTCCCTATGGAAGGCAGAGAGCCAAAAGCATCCACGAGATTTTCAAAAGCTTCTATTTTATATTTTTTCATAATCCACGACTTTGGAATATTCCACAACAGTTTTAATGAAATCTACTACCCTAAGATGCTCCGGATGTACGGCATAGGCATCTAGTCCTTCTTTACTTTCAAAGGTAGTAATAATACTCAAATCCATCGCTCTGCTTTCTGTAGAAAAATTCAGTCCGACATCTATGCTTCGCAGTGTAGGCACTGCTCCCATAAGATTCTCCAACATCTGTTTCGCTTGGATCATATTGGCTTTTTTATGTGTTTCCTTAAACTGAAACATGACGATATGCACAACCATACTTTATCCCCTTGAAAAACTTTTCGCCATTATAACAAAATTATGGTAGAATTCGCCAAAATTATTCCTTATTCAGGAGATAGACAATGACAGAAATGAGTTACTATGAAGTACTGGAAGTAAGTAAAGATTGTTCCGGTGCAGAACTTAAAAAAGCCTATAGAAAACTGGCACTCAAATACCATCCGGACAGAAATCCTGATGACAAAGAGGCTGAAGAGAAATTCAAGATCGTCAATGAAGCTTATCAGGTACTCAGTGATGACGATAAGAGAGCCATTTATGACCGTTACGGAAAAGCAGGACTTGAAGGTCAAGGCGGTATGGGAGGCGGATTTGGCGGAACCAATATGGATGATATCATGGATATCTTCAACTCTATGTTCGGTGGTTCAAGTGGTTTTGGAGGTTTTGGACGTACAAGACGTGACCCTAGTCAGAAATATGCCCTGGACTTTGAGATCGAACTCCCATTGGCTTTTCATGAGGCTGTATTTGGATGTGAAAAGAAAATAGACATCACTTATAAGACACCATGTAATGACTGTAAAGGTACCGGTGCAAAAGATGCAAAACTGGAGACCTGTGAATACTGTGGCGGTCAAGGTCAAGTACTGATGAGACAAGGGCCTATGCAGTTTGCCCAAACCTGTCCAAAATGTCAGGGAGAAGGGAAAACTATTGCTCAAAAGTGTACCAGTTGTAGTGGGAAAGGTTATCATGAAGAAGAAGATACAGTTACTATCAAAATTCCTGCCGGTGTGGACAGTGGCAACAGACTGCGTGCGCAAGGCTATGGTAATGAAGCCAAAAACGGACAAAGAGGAGATCTTTATCTTACTTTCTATGTAGAAGAAGATGAGAACTTCATACGAAATGGAAATGATATATACATTGAAGTACCGGTATTTTTTACTCAAGCCATTTTAGGAGAGACTATCTCCATCCCTGCACTTGATGGTGAGCTGGAACTGGAACTCAAGCAAAGTACCAAAGATAAAGAACAATTTATCTTTGAAAAAGAAGGTGTACCGGATGTACATAGCGGAAGAAAAGGTCGTCTCATTGCTCAAGTAAGTATGATTCTGCCTAAAAGGATCAATGAGGAGCAAAAAGAGCTTCTTGAAAAACTCCAGGAGAGCTACGGGGTAGAGAGCCGTCCCCATAAAAGTACTTTTGACTCAGCTTTTGACAGAGTCAAGAGCTGGTTTAAGAATTAAATTTTCTTCTCGTATGGACAAATTGTCCATACACTGCATTTAAGACTATCTATTTTTCATTGACTTTTTTACTCTATACTAGAACATGAGATAAAACTTTTTACTTTATAAAGGATAATTATTTTCCTTTAAGTTTAAAGAGGCTATACTTCCTAAAGGATAATTTTTATCTTTAATAAAATTTAAAAAGGAGTTATGATGGCACGAAGAGGAAATTCTATCATCAAAGGGTTAGAGATTAATGAGATCATTACCCTGCTTAACAAAGCATATGCAGATGAATGGTTAGCATATTATCAATACTTTATCGAAGCAAAAGTGATCAAAGGTATCATGAAAGATGCAGCTATTGCTGAACTTACTCAACATGCAACAGATGAACTGAGACATGCGAATATGGTAGCTGACCGTATTCTACAATTAGGAGGGACCCCTCTGCTCAATCCTCAAGATTGGTTTACACATACCAACTGCGGATATGAAGAACCAAAGGAGTTTGATGTTGTTAAAATACTGGAAGACTCCATTAAAGGTGAGCAGTGTGCTATCTCAGTCTATTCCAACCTGGCAGAGATGACCAGAGACAAGGATATAGTAACCTATGACATTGTCTCTGAGATACTGGCAGATGAAGTAGAACATGAAGAAGATCTACAGGCGCTGCATGATGATATCACAGAATTTATCACAGATATCAAAAAGCAAATATAATTCTCACTAAATGCAATACTTCGGTGAGCTGAATTGATATAAAGTTTTTCTTTATATCAAGAAAAAATAAATAAAAACAAGGAAAAAATAAAATGAGACAATATGAAACTTATAAATGTAATAAATGCGGTAATGAGATAGAGGTACAAGAAGTCGGAGGAGGAACATTGGTTTGTTGTTCAGAAGAGATGGAGTGCATCACCCAGAACCTTACAGCAGTAAACTTAATGAAAGCCTTTGCAGGAGAAAGCCAAGCCAGAAACAAATATGAATTCTTTGCCGATATTGCATATAAAGAAGGTTTGCACCGTATTGCAAAACACTTTCAGGAAGCTGCAGACAATGAGAAATACCATGCTATGGCAGAATACAAGGCCTATAATAAATTGGTAAAAAATATAGAACTGGATAGCACACAAAAGAATCTTATGTATGCAGCAGACGGTGAACGGTATGAACATGAAGAGATGTATCCTAATTTTGCTGCTATTGCCAAAGAGGAAGGCTTAAATGATATTGCCAGACTTTTCAGAGCCATAGGTAAGGTGGAAGTAGAACATGAAGCAGAATATTTGGAACTTAAGCGTATTCTTGAAGCTGAAGGTTTCTTTGACAGCCAAAACAATGAAGAGTGGATCTGTGAAGTCTGCGGCCATGTACATAGAGGCAAACGTCCTCCTGAACAATGTCCATTGTGTAAAGCGGACAAAGAGTACTTCAAGAAGAAATGTCAGGACTCAAGTAGAGGGTAACAAATCCTCTATCTACTGTACCTTCTGGTGCAGTATGATCTTACTCTCAGATGCTTCCAAACTTGAATTATCTTTAGTTTTATCATAAGCGATCACATACACTTCATCACCATTTTGCAAATAATTCTTTTCTCCAAACTCGGCATAGGCTGTTGCCCCTATAGAGATGAGTGCCTGATCAGGATAGTGACATGCTTTCAGATGCGCTGCAATATTCTCTAATGGACCGAAATCAGCTTGCGTATTCATTTTATCTATAAGCCATGATTTAAGCTTACTATAGAAATAAGAGTAGCCAAGCAGTGGTGCGTCAACCCCATAAGGATGTAAGACCCCTTTACGCTTTACAAAAGAGCATAGATGATAGTCATCCATTACTCCACCCTCTTCAAATTTATCTATAATGATCCATTTATCACCTATACCTTTGGAGTTAGAACCCCATGACTTCTTTTCTGAGATCTTCTTTGCACCCTCTTTTCTGATCGTACAGTCATTAAATGTTGTAAACTTTTTTGCTAGTAGATCAATTACCTTCTTCTTTTCATTATAGACAATATCAAATAGTACGCCTATCTCCGGTTCAACCTGGGCATTGGCTTCATAGCTTGGCAGTTCAAGAAGATCTGTTCCTATGGGATATAGACCTAAAAAGGATTTTGATCCAGGTAAATAGAAAGGAAATATTCCTTTAGGAGCATCCGGTTCAGCCGTTACTACATTTTCAAAATCTTTAAGTTCCCCTGCCTGTTCCAAATGGTGTGCAAAGTTCCCTGCCACACCTAATCCTATTACCGTATTTAAATTCATATAGACTCTTTTTAGTTTTATAAAAGTATATCATGTAATCACTATCAAACTAATGCACACACAATACACAAAAAAGTTTTATACTGGTATATTCTTTCCCGTAAAGGAGTGAACATGGCACAGAAGAAGAAGGATAATAAAAATATGTTATTAGTCAGTATTATCATCGGTGTATTTTTAATTTTTATGTTAGGTACGGTGATCTATGTAACAAGTCAGGTTGCAAATTGTTCAAGTGGGAAAAAACTAAGGAAACAATGTACTGTAATAATTTTTGATCATAAACTAACTTCTGTACATGTTTAGAAGGAGTCAATAAAGTATGAATAATAGGGAAGTATCTTTAATTTTAAAAAATTTATGATATATAAAAAAGGGCAACGGTTACCAAATAAATTCAGTAACCGAAGAGATAAAAACTTATTTACCCGCAACTGCGTCTTTAAGTGTTTTACCGATTTTGAATTTAGGTGCAGTGTGCGCTGCTTTTGTATATGTTTTGTTAGTTCCTGGTACTTTACCGCTTTTTTCTGCTACTTCTACTGTAGAGAATGTTCCGAAACCTACCAATGATACAGTCTCTTTTTTAACTAGTGCCTCAGTTACCGAGTTAATGAACGCTTTTACTGCTCTCTCTGCTGCTGCTTTACTCTCAAACTCACCATTTTTTTGTACTAATTCTACAAATTCTGCTTTTGTCATTCTTCTTCCTTTTTTTAAGATGCAGTTATTATAACACAAATCAATCTTAAAAAAAGATAAAAAAAGTAGAAAAAGCCTTATTTTAGGGGTTTTTTTGGTTTTTTATAAAATAAATTTTTAAAATGATATATAAATTTATAATTTTATGAGGAATAATGGTGCGTCAGAGAGGATTTGAACCTCCACACCCGTAGGGCACTACCCCCTCAAGGTAGCGTGTCTACCGTTCCACCACTGACGCACTGTGGATAATAGTTTAAGTACTATTGAACTTTAAAAATGAGGGTAACAAAAAGTTGTGACGGGATTATATCCCCCACAACCTTTTAGCTTCTTTAAGATTATCCGATGAATGGGTTAGCGTAAAGAGCAATAAGCGCAATTACCAATGTATAGATAACTTGTGCTTCGATCATTGCAAGAGCGATGAACATTGTAGTCATTAGTTTACCACCAAGACCCGGGTTTCTAGCTGTACCAGCGATTGTTGCAGCAGCAGTATGCCCCATACCGATAGCTCCACCAAGAGCAGCAAGACCAAGACCAACACCGGCAGCAACTACTGAGTATGCTTTGATCATAGATTCACCTTCACCGGCGAAAGCAACAGCACCAAGTGCTAAGAAAAGTAAGAAAAACTTTTTCATTTTATATCCTTTAAATTAATAGGTTTTAAGTCTCTTTGACTGTTCATGAAGTCCGTTCGGATAGCGTAAACAGTATAATACTGCCAACCGACACATAAATGCGACCGATTTCCCTACTTATCACTTCATATAAACGGCGAAATTATAACTAAAATAATTTTAACTTACGCTAAAAATTCCGGTGTAGCCAGTTCAACTTTTTTACCTTTTTGCTCCATCACCACAACTGTGATCTCATCACCTTCATGATATCTCTCTGTTAGATTATTGACTCTCTCTTTTGCTACTTTTGAGATATGCAAAAGTGCATCAAAACCATCCGGCATCTCTACAAAGATCCCGAAATCAACGATCTTCTTGACTTTTCCCTGATAACTTTTCCCCACTTCATACGTCATCTGCTTTTTCACCGGTGCATCTGCGATCTTTTTAATATGCTCCTTAGCCGCTGCTACTTTGTCCTTATCTTCACCGGAAAGTTTCACTCCACCTTCATTACGATCAATATCGATACTGACTTCAAACTTTTCAATAATATCTCGTATAGTGGCACCTGCCTTTCCGATGATATCACCTATTTTACTTGGATGTATATTGAAAAACTCCGTACTCGGCAATGCACCACTTTCAACAATATTGGATTCCGCCTCTTCCATAATTTTCAAAATATGATCTTTGCCTTTAGTCGCCTGATTAAGTGCATCTCTTAATACTTCAAGATCGATACCTCCAAGCTTGATATCCATCTGCAGAGCAGTGATCCCCTTTTTTGTTCCTGCAATTTTAAAATCCATATCCCCATCATGATCTTCAAGTCCCATAATATCACTAAGGACCGCATACTTATTACCTTCACTTACCAATCCCATGGCAATACCTGCAACAAGGTCCACCATATCAACATCTGCTGAACGTAATGCCAAACATCCACCACAGATTGTTGCCATGGATGAAGAACCGTTACTCTCTAAAATCTCTGAGACCAAACGGATCGTTCCGTCATAGTTCAAAGGAATAGCCGGTTCCAATGCCCTTTTTGCAAGATTTCCATGCCCCAATTCCCTACGTCCCGGTGCACCAATGAATTTGGCTTCTCCTACTGAATAACCAGGAAAATTGTAATGCACCATAAAGTTTTCTGACTGACTGTTCTTTTGGGTAATAAGCTCATACATCTGTGCATCTTTTTTATCACCCAGTGTAGCTGTAACCAATGCTTGGGTCTGTCCACGGGTAAAAAGACATGAACCGTGTACCGACGGTAAAAGATTCGTCTCAATACTGATTGGTCTTACTTCATCCAATGCTCTGCCGTCTGCACGGATATTCTTCTCCAGGATCATTGCTCGAACAACTGTTTTTTTGTACTGTTCCAATACTTTGGAAACGATGCTTTTGTCTGCCTCTTTGCCTTCAGACTCTAATGCTTCCATGATCTTGGAACGTACTTTTTTAAGTTCTGTTGCACGCTCACTTTTCGCCATATGTGCAATAGCATTCTCTACATCATCAGTATAGTTGTTTTCTATATAAGCATAGAGTACCTCATCTATTTTCTCTTCGGCAAACTCTAAAACAAGAGGTTCTCTTACAATGGAAGTGAACTCTTTTATATAGTTTTGGGTTGCTTTATTAATAGCCTCTCCTGCCAAAGCGATAGCAGAAATCAAAGATGCTTCATCCACTTCATTACACTCTTGATGCTCGAGAATCAGAGGAGTTGCACCCATCATAGGGTCTACCATATCTACTTCAATATCATCTATAATCTCTGAGGCCATAGTACGCATCTCGATCATAAGGATATCTTGCCCCGAACCGACAACGAGAAGATCCAATATACTTTCATCCTGTTGGCTTAATGTAGGATTAATGAGAATTTTATCTTCTATCTTTCCTATTCTGACTGCTGCAATGCTTTGGGTTACAGGGATATCTGAAACATATAGTGCAGCAGATGCAGCATGAAGTGCAGCTACCTGCATATCTACCTCACTGTCACTGCTTACTACCATAACCGTAATGGTTACAGGATAATGAAAACCTTTAGGAAACAGCGGACGTAAGGAACGATCCACAATACGGGAAGTCAATGTTTCAAAATCACCCGGTTTCGTCTCCCTTTTAATAAACCCTCCCGGTATTTTTGCTGCGGCATAAGACTTCTCCATATACTGAACAGTTAAAGGAAGAAAATCTTCGTCTACTGCCTTTTCATCTATAGCAACTGCTGCAATAAGTACGGCTTTGCCTTGACGATACAGCACTGCACCGCTTGCCTGCTTTGCTACTTTGTCAAATTCATATTTCTCTTGAAGATTATTGACATCTATTTCTATAATTCTCTCTTGCATATTAATTATCCTTGTCCTTTTTGTATTTCAGTTTCCTGTTCTTTATTTTTGATTTCATGTGCACTAATTATTTCAGAGATCTGTTCAAAATCCAACAGTTCGAAATCTTTATAGTAGTACTCTATTGAAATATAATCTTTTATTTTATGGGGGCAGAATACCCCGTCACATACCGAAAGTAGATTCTGGTAAACCGTTCTATCCAGAATAGGGGTTGCAATATAGATATTTTTCGCTTCTCTTTCGATCACAGATTTAAGTGCGACCATCATAGTAAGCCCTGTTTCTATACATTCATCTGCAAGAACAACATACTTCCCTTTTAGCGAAATCAGATCTTTTCCTTTTCGATATTTATAGACATATGCCAGTACCTCTTCTTCATATTTGCGATGTGCTTCACTGTAGATATAATCTTCATTGATACCAAAAGCATCAACCAATGCTTTGTGCATCACTACCTCTTCTGTTTCTGAAACCATTGCTATTGCCAGCTCCGGATTATTCGGAGCCATGATAGGTTCTGTCAAAAGAATATCCATTTGGGCATTTACTTTTTTTGCGATTCTATCAGCGAAATAGACTCCGCCTTCACTTACACCGATCACAACCGTTTCATTATTCTGTAATAATTCAAGAGGCAATGTCTCAATAAGCTTCTGTGCGGCATCTTCATTATTTTCAAAATAATAGTTATGGTTTAAATCGCTGGGCATGATCGGCTCCTGGAAATTGTTTAGAGATCTCTTCTTCATCAAAAGTATAACGAAACTCTTCTATATACTTCATCAAAAATTGATAGGCATGGTTTATCTCTTCCATCTTTTGAGCACTTCCTCCTAGGTCAGGATGGTATTTTTTAGCCAGGAAATGATACTGTTTTTTGATGTCATCTTTTGTAATGAGTTTAGGCAATCCTAAAATATCCAATGCTTGTTCTATCTTTTTTATAGGACTTTGCATTATTTTTTATCTCCTGTTCCTATACCACCAAAAGGAATAAAATTCAATTGTATATAAAAGCTATTCTCTTTAGTAGAACCTGTCGGTCTTGGTGTGATATCTTGACGCAGTGCAACATCCATACTCCAACAATCCTGCTGATATTTTCCACCGACCCTCCACTGTGTACTGGCTGCTTTATCAAGACTGTAAGTAACACCCCCGTTAATTGTTACTCTTTGGTTAAATGTGTATCGAAAATTAAAGAGAATATCGTTAGCCGGTACAAAACTGCTTATGTCATCAGGAAGTTTTTCTTTATAGGTATGTCCTAAAGAAAAAAAATAATCTGACTTATATAAAGAGACAAGTGTTGAAGACTCTCTTAATTTACCGAATTCATAAGAATATAACAGGTTATTGTAAAAACGCCAACTTTTCCAATTGTATTGCATCTCATTTCCTAAATCTGCCCATTCATACTCTCTTTTTGGATAGTACGTCTGGTAGAGTCTCTGAAAAAATTTCAAGTTTATTACATTATTATAAAAGTATTGATTAAATGCTATTCTATACTGTTCTTCCGGCAAACCTACAGCAAAAAGTTTTTTCTGTTCAGATCCGAGTACATCAAAAGTTACGGGCTGTTCATTTTCATTACCCGGCTTAATATACTCGATCGAAGGCTGCATGACATGAATAAAATCATTATATTTCTTTGTTAGATCCATAAACAGTTTTACTTTATGAATATTACTGTAATATCGAAATGCACTGTGTTCATAACTGCCGTTACCAAAAAAGAATTTACTGTAATAAAGTTCTTCCCCTAGCGAAATATTTAAAAAATCATCAAAAAATGAAGTAGTGAATTCCAACGGTACTTTCAATTCTGCCTGCTTAAGTGTTGCACCTTCCTTTCTATAAAAATGATTCAGATGGAGATCCGCACTGTACGTTAGATTATCCCATAAAAAGTGATCCAAGTATTTATGGAGTTGAATAGAGGGAAGTATCTGAAGGGTATCGTCATTATGTTCTTTTCGTGTATCAATGAAATATTTTGCATTTACACCCATATAATAGTCATTATTATATAAAAAATAATTCAATTTAGATTCTTGCAACGGTGTTAATCCGAAATGCTGAAGGTGTGTTTTTTGTAAATTAAGGTAATCAATATCTGTTAAAAACGTAGTATTGACATACAACCCATCGGTGAACCCCATAGGAAGGAACGCTTTAAATACTTTAGAAGAATCATACAAAAACTCCAATCCGTAGTGATTCCGATCTTTTGTATTTTCTCTCTCTTGATATGCTCTACTGTCTCTAAAATACCCCATCCTCAATTTTCCTGAGGAGTGGGCACTGTCTACAAAACGAAAGGTAGAATAGAGTCCGACACTACGATCGGTTCTGATCTGCGGGTTGAATTCCATATCCATACTTGGAGAGATAGCCCAGAAAACAGGCTGTTCATACACAAACCCTTCTTCTCCTGTATAACCGAACAAGGGGAACAGCAAGCCGGAACTTCTTTGATTATTTGTAGGAAATGCCAAATAAGGGAAGTAGAAAATCGGTATATCCCAAAAATAGACCTTTGCATCATATATTTTCATATACTTTTCATCACTGTCATAAAGTGAATGTGAAAAAACCATTTTCCACAAAGGATCATTGATATCACAAGAGGAAAGGACTGATTGGCCTAAGGTATAGTTACTTGCATTACGGTGTGCTTTATCAGAAAAAAGCCATATATCATTCTGACTGACAAAAAAAAGCTGTTCAAAATTCACCTCTTTGCTGTCAGTATGTATCTCCATATGATTGGTATGCTCTTTGGTACCTTTATACCCTATCATCTCTACTTTACCATCCAGAACAAGTATCTTGGTCTCTTTATTGTAAGATGCAGACTCTGCTTTAATAACAGAATCTTGATAGTACACAACAACACCGTCTGTAGCATTCACTGTTGTTTTAGTACTCGCTAAATGTTTGGCAGTTACTTCTATTTTATTTTTCTCTTGGGCTGCACTGAGTGTCTGAATACTTAACAGCAAGCCTAGAAAAAATAAAATTTTATGCATGAATAGTGATCACAACGCTTAAAGTGCCTGGTAGGCAATATCGGTACGACATTGCTTCCCGGCAAAATGGACTTGTCCTACTAGCATATAGGCACGTTTCTGTGCCTCTTTAATACTCTCTCCAAGCCCTACACATACCAGCACTCTTCCACCTGTTGCATAGAGTTTCCCGTCTTCTCCACGACTTACTCCTGCGTAAGAGATATGCGCATTTCCTTCCAACTCATCATGATGGATATCATCAACGATGATCTCTGCAGCCGGTGTACTTTTGTAAGGATAATCCTTGCTTGCCATGACTACACCTACCGCATATTTGTCGTAAAACTCTATCTTTGCACTTTTAAGATCACCTGTAGCAGCTTTATAGAATAGTTCACTTGCAGGAGATTTAAGAAGAGGCATCAACTCCTCACACTCCGGATCTCCGAAACGTACATTATATTCAAGGATTACAGGCTCACCTTTTACTACCATCACACCAATAAAAAGTACTCCTGTAAACGGCATACCTTCAGATTCCATACCTTTTAGTGTCGGTTCTATCACCCTTTCATTTAACTTATGATAGATCTCATCATTTACAAGAGGTGTAGGGGCATAGGCTCCCATACCACCGGTATTTGGTCCCTGATCATCATTAAGCAGTCTTTTATGATCCTGGGCCGCAGGAAGTACGACATAATCTTTCCCGTCACAGATGGCAAAGACTGAAAGCTCATATCCATCAAGGAATTCTTCTACGACAATAGAAGTTCCCGCATCACCAAAAGAGTTACCTGAAAGCATTTCACCCGCAGCCTTCTTTGCTTCATCATGACTCTGTGCGATGATCACACCTTTACCTCCACAAAGCCCGTCTGCTTTTACTACGATAGGCGCTTCAAGTGTCATGATAAAATCATACGCATCCTGAAGAGAATCGGTTTCTATATATTTAGCTGTAGGTACATTGTGACGAGCAAGGAAGTTCTTCATGAAAATTTTCGACCCTTCAAGCTGTGCAGCCTGTGCTGAGGGTCCAAAAATAGTAAGTCCACGCTCTTTAAACACATCTACAATGCCATCTACAAGCGGTGCTTCAGGTCCGACGATGGTAAGATCGATATTATTTGCTTCTACAAAATCGGCTAATGCGTTAAAATCACTGATAGCTACGTTCTCACCCAATTCATCCGTTGCTCCGTTTCCCGGTGCAAAGTATATCTTTTCAACATTCTCATCTTTTTTTAATGCCAATCCAATAGAGTATTCCCTACCCCCCGCACCAATGATCAATACATTCATCTGTTCTCTCCGAAAATATAATTAATATACCTAAATTAAATAGAGGATCTAGTAGTGGTAATAGTTGTGCGTAGAGAGTTTTGTAAAATGCTTGAAGGCGAACTCCAAGTTCGTCGATGGCATTTTGCAAAGCTCTATGCGTGCAAAAATTGCCGCTAATAAACCCCCGAGTGGCCGTTCTGTTTCAAGTCGGCCCTAAAAAGCCAACGGTGCAGGAGAGAATCTCTCTTTAGGGGATGATTTCTCGTATAAATCTACACTCAAACGAAAACTTCCACACACCAAGAGACTACATGTCCCACTAAGATTAATGTTGGACCCCATATACAGTAATCGAACCACTTAGGTTAAAACAATTATAACCTATTTGGAGTTAGAAGTCAGTAAAAGAGATATTAAAATGAAGAATTTGCTATCTCTTTGGCTTTTAGTATACAAGATGATATAAGAGGTTCATCTGCTACGACATATTTTGCATGCGTCGGCAGATGTACTTTTGTCGCATTTCCAATAACTATTGCGATATAACTCTCATCCCATTTAAAATTCTTTAAAAAGCAATGTATCGTAGAAGGAGAAGTAAAAATAATGATAGATCCTGTTCCCGGTTTCTCCTTGGAAGTATAGTAGACACAGGAAGTTTCATAGATGATCTGCTCTTGAAGATGAATACTTTCCTTTTCCAAAAAAGCTTTTGAATCAAAAGAGACCTCTTTAGGACGGAGATAGAGAAGTTTTTTATCTCGAAAAAAAGAAACAATATCTTTATTTAACTGCTCTCCATAAAATGATCTGGGGTGGTATATAACTTTACCTCCTAAATCCTCTATCTTCTTTTTTGTCGCACCTCCAATGGCAATACAAGGGTATTTTTTCCAGGAAACATCTATTTTATCAACTGCAACAACTGCCTGTTTGGAAGTGAATATCAAAGTATCACAATTTGTAAAATCTATTGATTTTGCGGTAATACTGAAAGTGATCATCGGCAGTGCGATTGTATCTTTTTTGGGTGTCGGGGAGAGTAGGTAAATAGATTTTTGTTTTTGCATCAGTGACTAACTTTTTCCAACTCTACCAAAGGTTTTCCATAAAGCATTGCATCATTGACCTCTTCGTCATCATACGGATCAAAATGCGGAGTAATGATCCATTTTTTATTGGGTTCAAGTAACATGATCTGATCTTCTACTTCATCAGCGATACGGTGTGCTTCAAGTAAAAGCATATTGGGTCGCAGAACCATATGAAACTCTACAAAATTCGCATTCCCGTCTGTACGGGTTTTGAGCCAGTGGTAACTTGTAACCTCAGGATGCCCGGAAATGATCTCTCCTATCTTGGCAACCGTCTCTCCATCAAGCGCACGATCAAGCAATATCTCTATCCCCTGTACAATGATCTCATAGGCAGAATAGATGATATATATCCCTATACCTAAACCAAAAACAGCATCAATACTGTCTAATCCTGTAAGCCAGACAAGTCCCAATGCAACCAGTACTGCCGCATTACTCCAGAGGTCAGTCTTATAATGCAAAGCATCTGCTTTGATCACGATACTGTCTGTCTCTTTAGCTACTTTCAATAGATACTCTACTAAAAAATAGGTCACTATAATTGAAAATAACATTGCAAAAATTGAAGGGGTCAGCAGTGTAGTCACAGTTCCCTCATTTAATTTTTTAAGTGCTACATAAATAATATAGATACCTGAAATTGTAATGACTGTCCCCTCGATCACAGCAGCGATCGCCTGTATCTTTCCTTTTCCGTACTGATACAGATCATCAGGCTGTTCTTCAGATTTTTTAATGGCAAAAAAATTAAAAAGAGACACTGCCATATCTAAAAGAGAATCTATTGCAGAAGCAAGAACAGCTACTGAACCGCTGGCAATGCCAATTATCAATTTAACAAAAACCAACACTGTTGCAACTGAACTTGATACCATAGTGGCACGTTTTTGCGGAGAGTTTTCAGACTTCAATTCTGCTCCTTGACATTAAGTTAAATTTAGAAGAATCATATTAACACAAATAGAGTATATCTTTGTTAAAAAAATCACTTCTTATATAAGATTTTAGGTAACCTCAGTTATATAATACTTATGTTATAGTATTCAACAAATTGCAATCATATCTAAAACTTTAGATAATACAAAAATAAACTTACTGGTATATTTAAAAAATGAATCACATTGAGACAGAAATAGAGATAGAGGATAATGACTTGAGCCAAGCAATTGACAATACGGAAATATCATTTAAAGAACGACTCACTTACGATAAATTAAGCTTTTATTATATTTCATTGCCCATTATGCTTCTTGGGAACATGATGGGTGCACTGCTCTTAAGTGCCATACAATTGAATGTTGTTGATCTGCGTTCAATCGGTATTTGGCTATTGATCAGTATCATCATGTTCTTCTATGGACTGTACCATTATTCCTTATTTAAGCATGAGACAGAAGAGAATAAACTCAAGAACTCGGATATATGGTTCGATAAATATTATACGAATATTCTAATCAACGGTATTGTATGGGGAAGCAGTGCTTTCTTACTCTTTCCCGAATCAAACCTTCTTAATCAGATGATCGTTATCTTTTTCCTTTTTGCCATCGGTTTTTCGGCTATGGGGATCCTCGCTTCCAAGCGTGACCTCTTACTCACCTACATTTTAGTAACTTATGCCCCTATACTGCTGCGTCTGTTTTTTATGGAAGATGAACTTTATAAAACCATTGCGTATGTTATACTTGCACTTATACTCATCATGATACTTATTGCGAACTATTACGGAAAAGTAATCAACAATGCTCTTAGCAACCGACAGCATTTCATTACTATTAAACATACCCATGAAAAACTCAAAGAACGTTTCTTCTCTCTGTTTGAACGCGCTCCTGTAGGGATCTATTATTATAATGAAGAGTTGGAACTTGAAGATATCAACACACACTTCATGCAGATGAATAAGGTAGAAGAGAAAAAAGATCTTATAGGAACGAATCTTCATACTTTGAGTAATAAACAGATCGTTTACGCACATGAAGATGTATTTAAAGGAAAAACTGGGAATTACCGTGGTCCCTTTGAAGCACTACATAACGAAAACCTTTATGTAAAACTCTCAACTGTTCCTATGATCAATGCTGACGGTAAGGTTGCAGGAGGGATAACGATTATCAATGATATTACCAATGAGGTAACAGCCAAAGAGAAAATGATAAGAAATGCCTATTATGATCTACTTACCAATATCCCCAACCGTACACTTCTTATGGATAAATTAAAAGGATTCATTGCTAATAAAAGAGATCATGAAGAGTATGCCGCATTACTTTTTTTAGATATTGACAACTTTAAAAAGGTCAATGAAACATTTGGACATGATGTAGGTGACAGTCTTCTTAAGCAAGTCGTACAACGCATAGAAGATGTAGTAGGAAGCCGTGAGACTTTTGCAAGAGTAAGCGGTAATAAATTTGTTATTTTGATCCCCTCTCTACATATGGATAAAACACTCTCTGAAGAGATGACAGTTAAATATATATCCACTATCAACAATCATTTTATGCAACCGCTTAATGTCGCAGGAGAAGAGTATCATTTAAGTTTTACTATCGGTGTCGTTCTTTTCAATAACAGTGATGCTTCTGCTTTTGATCTTCTTAAACGTGCTGAGACTGCTATGTATGAAGCAAAGAAAAATGCCAGAGGGACAAGCCAGTTCTATAAGAGTAGTATGAGTGCTGATACAAAAGAGCAGCTTATGCTTGAAAATGATATTCATAAAGCTATGAAAAATAATGAGTTATCTATCTACTATCAACCACAATTAGATGTACAGGAGAACCGGATCATAGGAGCTGAAGCACTAATACGATGGAACCATCCAAAAAAAGGTTTTATTGCACCTTCAAAATTCATACCTGTTGCGGAAGAGAGCGGTATTATCATTAAACTTGAAGAGTGGATCTTTGATAGAACTTTAAGTGAAATAAAGTCGTTAAGTGAAAGTGAACAGGGTTTTAATTTGGATCATATTGCGATTAACGTAAGTACCATCCATTTTCTGCAACCTCATTTTGTAGAACAGTTGATGCTACTTGTCAACAAACATAAAGTAAAACCGGAATGGATCGAGTTGGAGATTACAGAAAGCGGTATTATGCGCAATATTGATGATGCTATAGCAAAGATCAAAGAGTTAAAGAACTTTGGTTTTAGCTTTTCCATTGATGATTTCGGAACAGGGTATTCCTCTTTGGCTTATCTCAAAAAACTGCCTGTAGATATGATCAAAATAGATCAGTCTTTTATCTTTAATATGAATCAAAATAAAGGTGATGCCATGATCGTTGAATCTGTTGTTGCGATAGGACAGAAATTTGATCTGAAAATTTTGGCTGAGGGAGTAGAAAATGATGCTACATTAAATTATCTTAAAATAATAAAATGTGATCTTTATCAAGGAAACTTCGGATATAAACCGATGCCTCTGAAAAACTTTATGGAAATTCTGTAATGAATCTTCAATACTATACCTCCAAAGAGGTATAGTATTAAATTGCTTTTGTTGCCAAAGTTGCAACTCTGTGTGCAAATGCTCCCTTATCTTTAGGCTCTAATCCCTCCGATAATTTTGCAGAATCCAACAGTATCCATGACATATCCTCAAACAGGGACTTGTCTTCAAGTTTATCAAGCTTTTTGATCATTTCATGGTCCGGATTGATCTCCAGGATCAATGGGACCGCAGGCACCTCCTGTCCCATTTGAGCAAACATCGCAGCCATCCCTGCCATAGGGTCAGAACTATCTTTGAGTACACATGACGGGCTGGAAGTCAAACGTGTAGAGATCTTCACCTCTTTTACCTCATCACCAAGTACCTCTTTAATCTTATCAGTCAAAGGTTTAAACTCTTTGCTTATCTCTTCTTTCTCTTCCTTGGTTTTGGAATCAGGAGCATCTATGGTCGTAATATCTTTGAGTATCCACTCTTTATAGCTCCCTATCATAGGAGTAACAATACTATCTACTTCTTGATCATCCATAATGAGTACTTCAATATTCGCTTTTTTATAGGCTTCAAGCAATGGAGAGTTTCTTAATACTTTTTCATCTTCACCTGTGATATAGTAGATCTCTTTTTTCTCGGAATCTCCACGACTGATATACTCTTCAAAACTTACTAACCCTTCTTGGGTTGAAGACTTATACTTCACGATGTCAAGCAATAATTCTTTATTCGTATGATCCGTATAGATACCCTCTTTGATCACTCTATTGTACTGCTCGGTAAAGGTCTGGGCATCTACACCTTCGAGTTTTTTGATCGCTTGCAGGATCTTTTTGGTTGAATTCTGTTTGATATTTGCCAAGATCCTGTTCTCCTGAAGTAATTCACGGGAGACATTCAACGGAAGATCTTCAGAGTCTATGATACCCTTGACAAAACGAAGATAAGGTGGTAATAACTCTTTATCATCATCTGTAATGAATACACGTTTTACATAAAGTTTTACACCTGGTGTATAGTCTGCTCTATAGAGATCCATCGGTGCCGTTTTAGGAATATAGAAGAGTGTTGTAAACTCATTGGCTCCTTCTACTTTGTTATGTAGATAAAGCAACGGTTCATCACTGTCATGAGAGATCGTTTTGTAGAACTCTATATAATCCTCTTTTTTTAATTCACTTTTTGGCAATGTCCAAAGTGCTGTAGCCTCATTGATCTGTTCACTTTTTTGTACTTTTTTCTCTGTTTTGTTATCACCTTCACCCTCAAACTCTACATCAGTATAATTAAGCATGATCGGGTATGCAATATGGTTAGAGTACTTTTTGACTACCTCTTGTGTACGCCATTTGTCCAAGAACTCTTTCTCATCTTCTTTGAGTTTGATGTAGATCACTGTTCCGTGAGACTCTTTAGTGACTGGTTTGATTTCGTATTCTCCTGTACCGTCTGTAGAGAACATATATGCCTGCTCTTCTCCGGCTTTTTTAGAGATGACATCTACTTTTTCGGCAACCATGAATACAGAGTAGAATCCTACCCCAAATTGTCCAATAAGATTTGAATCTTTTTTTGCATCACCCGTAAGTGATTCTACAAATGATTTCGTACCAGATCTTGCAATGGTTCCGAGGTGATCCATAAGATCTGCTTCATTCATACCAATACCGTTATCCATGATACTCATAGAACCATCTTCTTTATCCAGTTTGATTGTGATCTTTCCAGACCAATTCTCTTCTTTAAATTTCTCATCTGTAAGTGAAAGATAATTGAATTTATCCAACGCATCACTCGCATTAGAGACAAGTTCACGTATGAATATCTCTTTATTTGAGTAGAGCGAATGTGTCATAAGTTTGAGCAGTTGCCCTATTTCTGTTTGAAACTGATGTTTAGCCATGCTATTTCTCCTAATACTATTATTAATTTTTGGGATTATATACTATTTTAGTAAATATTTCAAGTTTTTTTGTAAGATAGTTTAGTGCAACTGACTAAAGTTTGTATTCGAGCTTCTCATAGTTGATTTTTTTATTATCAAACGGTTCAACTATCGCATCGATCTGATCTATTGAATAGTGTAAAAGAAAACCGACTTGTGAACCTTCTGCAGTACTTTCCAAAATATAATACTTTTTCCCGTCTAACCAAAGCCCTTTTTTTGTAGAAATCCTACTATCCTCTACAGGAATAATCACAAAAATATGTTTAGGCACCAATACAAAATAAGCCTCTTTACCTAAAGCATGAAGCATAGAGATCAACAGATTACTTTTATCATCACAGTCACCAAAATTGTTTTTAATGGTCTTTTGCGGAGAGTGTGCCTGAAAAGGGTTTATCTGATAAGGGATATGGGTGACATAGTCTAATATACTCTGGATTTGGCATAAATCACTTTTACAGGTTTTAGTCAGTTCAAATGCCTTATCGGCTATCTCTTGTGATGTTGTTACCTTATTGGTATAAATACCGTCACTGGTACCTATCTGCGTTCTGTCTACTATTTGTATGGCTTTGACAGTACCATAAACAAATGCTACAAGAGCAATGATGATAATAACAAGAGAGAGATTTTTACTAAATTCAGATTTCATTAAGTGGATTATACTCTAATAAGAATTTACTTAGTGATGAGAGTAGACAAACTTTTATAAAAATAAAAATTTGCTTGCCTTTAGTTTATGTCAGGTTCGGATGTTTGTGCGAAAGAGCTTTTAATAAAAATAAAAAATCACTTTCTCTTATTTTACTTTAAATTTAAGGGTTGTTGAGAAGGTGCATACGATTAAGTATGTGACTGAACAAACTCCCTTAAAGATGAAGTAAAATAAGAGAAAAGTTTACTCCCATTCAATGGTTGCTGGCGGCTTTGAAGATATATCATACACCACCCTGTTGATCCCATCAATTTCGTTGATGATTCTTCTGCTCATACCCTCTAGTACGTCATGAGGTACATGAGCAAAAGTAGCAGTCATTCCATCGACTGACTCTACCATACGGATACATACTGTATTATCATACGTACGGTTATCACCCATCACACCTACAGACTGCACATTAAGCAGTACTGTAAAGGCTTGCCATACTTTATCGTAGTAGCCTGTAGCTTTGAGCTCTTCCTGCATAATGGCATCTGATTCTCTTATAAGGTGTAATCCTTCTTCTGTTACTGCTCCCATTGTACGGATAGCAAGACCCGGTCCAGGGAACGGGTGACGCCCTATCATATCTTTTGGAAGTCCGAGTTCAAGCCCGAGTTTTCTTACCTCATCTTTAAAGATCTCTCTAAGAGGTTCTACAAGTTCGAATGTCATCCAGTCCGGAAGGCCACCTACGTTGTGATGAGACTTAATGGTTTTTGACGGTCCTTTGACTGAAACCGATTCGATCACATCCGTATAGAGTGTACCCTGTGCCAAGAAAGCTACATCTGTATGTTTTTTTGCTTCAATATCAAATATCTCTATAAATTTCTCTCCGATAACTTTACGTTTTGTCTCCGGGTCACTTACATCTTTAAGTGCAGCCATGAACTCTTTTTTGGCATCCACTGTAATAAGCGGGATATCAAGCATTTTAAACATTGCCTGTACCTGTTCCGCTTCATCTTTGCGTAAAAGCCCCTGGTCTACAAATACACAAATGAGTTGCTCTTTAGGCAGAGCTTCATGAAGCATAGCAGCAACTACGGAAGAATCAACTCCTCCGGAAACACCGCAAAGTACTTTTTTATCTCCTACCTGTGCTCTAATCTGTGTAATTTTCTCTTTCGCAAAGCTTCCCATGTTCCAGGTACTTTCACATCCACAAATATATTTTGCAAAATTCTTAAGCAGTTTTGTTCCCTCTACCGAGTGATGTACTTCCGGGTGGAACTGAAATGCATAAATATGTGCAGTTTCATTAGCTATAGCTGCGTAAGGAGAATTTTCACTTGTACCGACTACTTCAAAACCTTCAGGCAATCTCTCAGCTCTGTCACCATGACTCATCCAGACAATGGAGTCTTGTTCAATATCTTTAAAAATAGGAGAATCACTGTTTTCTATATGCAGTTTTGCTTTACCGTATTCATGATGATCTGCAGGAATAACCGATCCGCCAAAATGCTGTGTGATCAACTGCATACCGTAGCAGATACCCAAAATCGGTAAGCCCAGATCCCAAATACCTTCATTGGGTTTATATGCATCTTCTGCATACACTGATGCAGGTCCGCCTGAAAGAATGATCCCCTGAGGCTTTCTAGCTTTGATATCTTCAATACTCTCACGATACGGTACAACTTCTGTATAGACACCTGATTCTCGCAATTTTCTTGCAATGAGTTGTGTATATTGTGACCCGAAGTCCAAAACTAAGATAGGTACTTGCTTCATAGATAAAATCCTTATATTTGTATGAATAAATTTTACAGTTAAAACTTATTCATTCAAATAAAGGTGCATTGGTAACTAAAGATCTTTTCTTTAATCACCACACACCCTATTTTTACATATGATGTGCACCGATATGAAGGATCTCAAATTGTACATACCATATAATGATAGATACGATATACCCTACCAGTACGGTCCATGCATATTTCATATGTGAAGCGAAAGTATAGATACCGTGCATCTTACCCATCACACCGACACCTGCTGCTGAACCGAATGAGATAAGACTTCCCCCGACACCTGCCGTCATTGTAACAAGCATCCATTGAGACTGTGCATCCGTTCCCATATTCGGATCTGCTTTAAGTACTGCTGACATCACAGGTACATTATCTACGATTGCTGAGAGGAATCCTACTCCAACATTGACCACAGTTGCTCCAAACTGTTCATAAAGTGCTGTAAAGTATTCCAGGAACCCTAAAAAATGAAGCCCCCCGACAGCTGCCAAGATACCGAAAAAGAAAAGCAGTGTATCATTTTCAATTTTAGCGATCCATGAGAATACATTGACAGTAGTTGGAGAACTGCTCTGATTGAGTTTGTACACATACATTTTAAGAATAGCCAAACCGAACATCATACCCCACATTGCCGGTAAATGCAATACTTGGTGAGATACAACTGCCATGGCTATCGTCAAAGCGAAAAGACCGATGATTGTTTTCCCGCCTTCAGCTATCTCTATTTTTTTCTCATCTGCATGGAACGGCGGTTTCCCTTCAGGTACAAAACGGCTCAGTAAAAATGCTGTGATCCCCCAACCAAGTACTGCTGCCGGGAACAAAAATAGGAATTCTGTAAAACTCCCTTTCTCGGCTACCCATACCATCAATGTCGTAATATCTCCAAATGGCGACCATGCTCCACCGGCATTGGCAGCGACCACAATATTTATTGCACCGGGTACCAAAAATGCTCTGTTCTCTTTATCAATCGTTAAAAGTACTGTAGAAAGGATCAGTGCGGTCGTAAGGTTATCTGCAACAGGAGAGATGAAAAATGCCAAAAGACCTGTGATCCAGAAAAGTTTTTTGTATGTATAGCCTTTTGAGACCAGATTGTAACGCAATGCAGAAAAAACACTTCTATCTATCATTGCTTCGATATAGGTCATCGCGACCATTAGAAAGAAGAAAATACCGGCGATCTCTACAATAAGATGCTCTACTTCTTTTTCAAGAGGATGCCCATCTATACCATTTACAGCAAAATAGAATCCGATAAGCATAAAAATACCCGTTCCCGCGAGCAGTGCCGGTTTTGCTTTATTGATATGGTATTTATCTTCTGTAGCGATAAAGTAGTATCCTACGATAAAAACAATAAGTGAGAGTATCCCCACCCATGTGGTGGTTAAGTGTAGTTGGTCGTGCATTTTTGTCCTTGTAGTAGTTAATTTTCCATATAGTGTGAGCCTAAAGACTCTTTTCTGGCAAGTGCTGCCTCAACAATAGCAGATGCTGTATTGAGCCGTAACTGAAGCAGTCTTCCTATCTCATGATTTTTCATATCATAAATAAGATTTTTTGCTTCATGCAAGCCTTTGGTTGTCCTAATGATACCTATATCATCCCACATCACCTGACGCAGTTTTTGCTTATAGGTTTTATCATTTTCTTTGTGCAGAATATTACCATAATCCTTCTCAAAAGTAGGTGTTTTAACTGCTTGATGTCCTTTACCCAAAAGATGATCAACTGCACGTTTGGCAAAAACCACACCTTCAAGCAGTGAATTCGAAGCAAGACGGTTTGCACCATGTACGCCTGTCCGTGCCGCTTCACCGATAACATAAAGCCCTTCCAAGCCTTCAATACATCCGTTTGTATCACATTTGATCCCACCGTTGGCATAGTGAAATGCCGGAGATACAGAAACTCTGTCTTTAGGGAAATGGTAACCCAATGCTTCAAAAGTACGTGTAATATTCGGGAAACGATGTTCAAACCACTTCTCTTCAAACATCGAAAAATCCAAATAGGCATTTTCACCTGTTTTACGTCTATAATCAAAAATACCGCGTGCCACAATATCACGACTTGCCAATTCTCCCCGTTCATCATAGTCAAAAAGGAATCTGTTTCCTTTTTCTCCTACAATATGAGCCCCCTCACCTCTAAGTGCTTCTGTTAAAAGAAGTTTTCTGGCATATGGAGTATCTACAAAAACTGTCGGGTGGAACTGCATGAACTCCATATCGGCAAGCTCAATACCCTTTTCAACACAAATACCGTGGATATCTGCAGAAACCGTACGTGAGTTGGTATTGTACGCATAGAGTGAACCTACACCCCCGCTGGCAATAATGACATCATCCGCATAAATGGTCGTAGGCTCATAATTCACCGTTGCTTTTACCCCGTAACATCTGCCATTCTCGATCAGCAGATCATAAACCAGTGTATTTTTTTGGAGCTGATGCTTGTTCTGTACCATCATAAAATAGTGCATGTAACGACCTGTAGCATCTCCTCCTGCATGGACGATCCGTGCTACAGAATGAGCTGCTTCTTTGGTATAAAGGATATTCCCCTCTTCATCTTTGTCAAACTCCATTCCTTTGGCAATGATATCTGCCGTTGTCTCAAGTGACGTTCTAGAAAGTATTTCCACAGCTTCTTTGTTATTGTGATAGGCTCCAGCAGCCATTGTATCTTCAACATGTACGGGAATATCTGCTTCATTCAAGGCAGTAACCATTCCTCCCTGCGCATAGAAAGTATTACACTCCCAGGGAATATCTTTACAGACGACCAGTACTTTTTTACTTTTGGGCAACTGCATTGCAGCGTAAAGTCCTGCGATCCCGGCCCCGATGATCAGTACATCATATTTTGGCACATCTTATCCTTTTACTGTCGTATTATTATCAGGTACATAGACCGGATTTGTTTTATGTCCACAACCGGACAACACTATACAGCAAACAGATGCTATAATGACGGCATGAAAAAAGTGTCTGTTATTTTGTCTCATCTTAGCGATCAACCTCAATTTAAAATTTTAAAGCAGCAGCACTGTTATAAGAAATATATATCTCTTCTGGGAACAAAATGGCAAAAAGCCATTGCATTTGTCTACATTAAGAATGATACACTTTTTGTTGCAGTGACACATCCGGGCTTCAAAATGGAACTTAATTATAATAGAGATTTATTAAAAAGCGTATTAACACAGCTTACAACCCATGATCATAAGTGCGAAATGCTTCAAGCTCAAAAAATAGTAGTCTTTCACAGTAAATATCATACCATAGAAAAAAATAAAGGTGACACTGCAACCGTACCCTATTACAATGAACTGGCTTCCAGCTATTTTGATATTCAAAGTGAAGATGAAGACCTCAAAAAAAAATTTGAAAAGATCAAAGAACGTATTAAAGAACAACTTCAATGAAACAGACCCTCCAAGATCTTCCTGCCTCTGCCGGAGTTTACCAATATTTTGACACACATGGCAAACTACTCTATGTAGGTAAAGCAAAAAATCTTAAAAACCGGGTCAAAAGCTACTGGCATTTTACTCCAGAACTCAAACCAAACCCCAACCAAAGTTCCCGTATTATCAAGATGTTACATGAAGCACAGAGTTTGGAATATATTGTTGTGCAAACAGAAGAAGATGCACTGATCCTGGAAAACTCTCTTATCAAACAGCTTAAACCCAAGTACAATATTCTATTGCGTGATGACAAAACCTATCCCTACATTTATATTGATGAATCTGTTGATTATCCACGATTTGAAATTACAAGAAAAGTAGTAAATGGGAAGAATATTACCTATTACGGTCCTTTCCCCACAGGAGGGAAAGCTCTCTATGATGCTCTTTATGAAGTCTACCCTTTAATACAGAAAAAATCTTGCCTCAAAGAAGGGAAAGCCTGTCTCTTTTACCAAATCAAAAAATGTTTGGCCCCGTGTGAGGGGAAAGTAACTCCTTTAGAGTATGGGGAGATAGTCACACAAGCAAAAGAGTCCATATCCAAGCGTAAAAAACTCATCGGGCTACTTGAAGAGAAGATGACAAATCTTGCCTTACAAGAGCGCTACGAAGAGGCAGGAGCTATGAGGGACTCGATCCAAGCTATTTCTTCACTTACGATTTCATCCAATATTGATCTTGCCAATGCACTTAACTTGGATATCTTTGCCATAAAAAACGGTGATGAACGGGGTGTGATCGTCAAACTCTTTATGCGTAAAGGGAAAATCATCTCTTCTGCCTATACCTATTTCAGGCATACCCATATTTTTGATGAGAATGAAGCCTATAAACAGGCTCTACTGGAATTTTATACGGTAGATACACCCAATATTTCCAAACAGATACTCACTGCCCATCCTTTTGAAGACAGCCAACAGGTAGCCCAGACACTTAGCAGACGTTTTGATAAAAAGATAAAGATACTTACCCCTCAGCGAGGAGCAAAAGCCAAACTTGTCTTACTTGCCCTGCAGAACTGTGAAGAACTGCTGCGAAAAAAACAGAGTGACACACTTATGGAACAGAAGATCGCTGATCTTCTTGATCTTTCAGTGATCCCATACCGCATAGAGACTTTTGACAATTCTCATATGATGGGGGTAGCCACAGTAGGGGGGATGGTGGTATGGCATGAAGGGAAATGGGATAAAAGTTCTTATAGACGTTATGAACTTGAAGCAAAAGATGAATATGGACAAATGAAAGAGATGCTTGAAAGACGCATAGCCAAATTCTCTGAGCAGCCGGCCCCTGACCTGTGGATACTTGACGGAGGACAAGCCAACCTCAATCTTGCCAAATCACTTCTTAAAGCTTCAAATGTCAACCTGGATGTCATAGCCATCGCTAAGGAGAAACTCGACAGCAAAGCACACCGTGCAAAAGGTGCAGCAAAAGACATTCTCTACACATCACAAGGTATTATTGAACTTAAACCCAATGATAAACGGCTCCATTGGATACAGAGGCAAAGAGATGAAGCACACCGTTATGCCATCACCTACCATCAAAACAAAAAAAGGAAAGAAGATACACAGATCTCTCTACTCAATAAAAAAGGAATAGGAAAGGCCACCGTCAAAAAACTCCTTGATTATTTTGGTACCTTTGAAGCAATAGAAAATACATCATTTGAAAATATTCGACAAGTCACGAATAATAAAATCGCTACTATTTTAAAAAGTAAAGATATTGATTGACATTTTTTGACATTTTTTTGATAGACTTACCCCTAGAAATATCGTTATAAAATCTTTTTCATATTTTTTACTAAAAAAACGATCTTTTTCATGCTATTTTTAGTTTATTTGTTATAAGGTTATAGTAGGAAAGTTATATCAAAGCTTATATTCACTGAAATAAGATATTTGAATTATTATAATTTACGAGACAAAAGCTAAACTCATTGTGAAGTGAGGACAGAAAACCATGGGTCTCATGAAGATTGCCAGGTTACCGGAGTAGAGTTATTACTTCTTCTGAATCCCTTTCTTCATTTTAACTTGCTTAAAGGAGTATCCGGTGAACAGACCTGAACCTATAGATGAAGAATATACCTTTGAAAAAGGTCTGATCGTGAGTTCGACAGATCTTAAAGGGATGATCACCTATGCCAATCGAAAGTTCTGTGAAATTTCGGGATACAATAAAGATGAACTTGTAGGGGAAAACCACAATATCGTCAGACATCCGGATATGCCAAAAGCGGCATTCAAGGAAGTATGGGAAACTATACAGGCAGGTAAAGAGTGGTCAGGCATTGTAAAAAATCTTCGAAAAGACGGGAGATATTATTGGGTATATTCACATATTGCACCTATGGAAACCGATGGTGTGATCACAGGATATACTGCAGCAAGAAGGCCTGCTTCTGAAACAGAAATTGAAGAGACCATCCCTGTATACAGGGATATGTTAGAAAATGAGAATCATTCATAAAAGGAGTTGTACACATCATGTATTATATAATCAATCACAACCATCATATCATTGCTGCTGACAGTAGCCTTTTAGCGTTACTCAACATAGGGACTATAGACGAACTTTATACAAAAATTGCATTAGGTGATATTACATTTACATCTCCTTTGGAAAATAAGATCACTATCACAACATCTGAAGGTCAGGAGTCCTACAATACGCAAAGCAATACTCTCAGCAGTATCTTGGGAGAGATGACATTAATTCAGGTAGAATTATCTGAAGAAGAGACGGTTTCCCAGGAAAACAATACTATTATGGAAGATCTTCTTGTGATAGGAAGCAGTGAAGAAAACGATATATTTATTTCAGATAAAACAGAAGAAGATATCATTGAAGAAAAGCAGAAGGTTGAAGAGCACCTTCCCGAAGAAGACCTGCTTTCTCTCAAGGAGGAGACAACTACTTCGGAAGCAGATACTGTTATACCTGATGATCTACCTATTTTAGAGAGTGAACCTATATCTTTTAATGATACTGTTGCCGAAACAGAAGAAGAAATATCTCTTCTGGATGACACCCATATTGATCTTCAGGAAACAGAAACAGCCAAAACGAATTACGAAGGAGTAGTGGATAATGAGACAGAAGACACTGCTGAACTTTTTGATCTGATCCTGCCTAATGCTCCTGAAGAGACAATAGATGAAATATCTATCCAAGAATCAAATGAGCAGAAAGTAGCATCAGAGGAAGAAGATACTACTCCGATCCTGATAGATATCGAACATATCAGTAAAGAGATCGGTATCTCTACAGAAGATTATAATAACTTCCTCAATGAATACATTGATACCGCTCTTACATTAGAGAAAGATATTCACAGTGACCAGGAAGAGAAACGTTCTCATGCTATTGCTACGCTTTCTCATCTTGCAAGTGTTCTACATTTGCCTATGATCAGCAAGATCATAACAGAGATCAAAAATCAATCTGTAGAGACTCAAGAGAACAGTGTAAGATCTTTATATGATACATTATCCAGACTTACAACAACAAAAGTTGATGTAACGGAAGAACTATCCATTCCGGTACAGGAAACAGAGACTATAGTTGAAGAATCCACTACGAAAGGTTTTGGAACGATCAGTCTTGATGATGTCAAACCTATCCATTTTGATTTTCAACTGGAAGAGGCGGCAAATGATCTAAGTCTCCCCGTAGAACTTATAGAAGAGTTCGTGCATGACTTTATAGAACAAGCTCATACAGAAACAAAAAAAATGTTGGCGGCCTATGAAGAAGGTAACCTGGATGCGATCCAGAAAATAGGTCACTTGCTGAAAGGTGCATCGAGTAACCTGCGTATCAATGCTCTTTCAGACACCCTCTACAAGATTCAATTCTGTGAGGACAGCAGTCAATTGGAAGAGTTGATCAAAGAGTACTGGGGTCACTTTTTGTCTTTTGAAACTCAAATCAATCTCATATCAAAATAAAAAGGAAATAAACAATGACTATACGAAATAGACTTAAACTAATTGGTCTTGTACCGATTATACTTCTTATTCTATTATCAAGTTATTTCTTTGTAACTTCATATTTGAATTTCGAAAAAGCACACGCTTTAAAAACTGTTTTAAGTAACAATGCTCACCTGGGGAACACATTGGTACAAATAGGTAAAGAGCGTGGGCTTACAGCTCTTTACATGGGAAGCGAAGGAAAAGAGTTTACTGATTCATTAAAAAAACAAAGAAGTAATACAGACAGATCTTTTCAAATACTTAAACAAAACCTTGTTGTTGAAGACACCAGTTATATTCCTTTTCTTCTTAAACTCTTAGGAGAAAATCAATCCATAGATAAAAGTAAATACCAAAAATTACTTAATAATCTTGGAAAAATATCTGATCTTAGAAAAACTGTAGATACAAATAGTAAAGATTTTAAAACTGTCTTTTTTGACGGGTATACAAAAACATTGGCTACACCTGTACTTGACAATCTTTCACAGATCAATAATTTTGTATTGAATACTGAAATGTCCTCCCTTATCTCAACACTCTCTCAACTTGCAATTGCAAAGGAGAACAGTGGGCTGGAAAGAGGCTTTGTCTCTTACTATATGACAAAAAAAGCCTCTATGTCATTTGAAGAGATCGCTTTATGGGATCAATTCAAAACCAAAGCAAACGCTTTTGATCTTAAACAAGTAAGCAACCCTGTTCTTTATAAAGAGTTGGCAAAGATATTCAATGATCCTAAAGCTAAAAAACTGCTTACCGAGTTAGCAGAGACTTCTTCTGCCATTCAGACAGATGTTGATAACGGTGATTATGCAGAAGAAGCTATGGACTGGTTTGCACTGCAGACCCAAAAAATATCTTTACTCTCAAAAGCTGAGCTCATCACTTCTAATGCATTATGGGAAAAAAGTGATGCTTACCTTCAAAAGCAACTTCTTTTACTTGCAATTGCTACGGCTATCTGGTTATTGAGTTTTATTTTAGCATTCCTCGGATATGCTACAACACGGGATATTTCGAGAAACATTAAAGAACTTGAAGATGTATTGAACAAAGCAGTCGACGAGATGAAGAACAGTGAACACTATCTTGCATCAGATACTGCAGCGATCGAAAACATTGAACTTGATACCCATGAAGGGACAAAAGAGGCCTATAGATTTCTCGAAACACTGGTAGATAATGCGAAACAGGATAAACTTACAGCCCTTCAAGCCAATGAAGCCAAATCTCTCTTCTTGGCAAATATGTCCCATGAAATCCGTACGCCTCTCAATGGTATTGTCGGTTTTACTGAGATATTAAGGAGTACTGATCTCACTGCAGAACAGGAAGAGTTCCTTTCTATTATTGATAAAAGTTCAGAAAATCTTCTTAGTATTATCAACAATATTCTTGATCTTTCCAAAATTGAAAGCAATAAGATCGAGATTGAGAATATCGTATTTGATGCAGAAGAAGAGTTCGAAAGTGCTATTGAAACTTATTCTGTCGGTGCAGCTGAGAAAAATATCGATCTAAATTTCTATATGGATCCTAAAATCAGTAAAAAACTTAAAGGCGACCCGACCAAAATCAAGGAGATTCTGATTAATCTTCTCTCAAATGCAATTAAATTTACAAGTCACGGTGGAGAAATAAATCTTGAAATAAGAAAAACACAAGCAGAAGATGATCTTAATCCTAAAATCACATTTTCTGTTCAGGACAACGGGATTGGTATGACAAAAGATCAACAATCACGTATCTTTGATGCCTTTTCACAAGCAGATGTATCTGTTACGCGTAAATATGGTGGTACCGGACTCGGATTAACGATCTCCAGCCAATTTGTTGAGCTTATGGGTGGACATTTAGAACTTGAAAGTGCAAAAGATCACGGTACAACATTCTATTTCTCTTTACCTCTTGAAGAGATCACGTCTACTGATATGAACTATACACATGCATTCAAAGATATGACTATCGGTAAATATGAACAGGATATTCCTACAAAACTCGACAGTTATCTTGAAACATATTTTGAATACTTCGGACCGACTGTTAAACATTTTGAATCTGTTGCCGATCTTAAAGAACTGAATGACAATGACGTATGTAAAAGTTACTGGATAGATATTGATAAGGCAAAACAGAATATTATAGATGCTGTTACCAATATTGATAAATCCAAACTGATCGTAATTGCAAATGTAACCAGCCGTAATAAGATAGAAGAGATGGGTATACCTCAGGACAATGTCATATTTAAACCTGTAACACTCTCCAAACTGAAAAATATCCTCAGTAACAGTGCCAATACGACTCCTCAACTTATTGAGGAAGCATTACCGGCACATGCTACAAAATTTGATGCACACATTTTGGTAACCGAAGACAATATCATTAATCAAAAACTTATCAAACGTATTTTGGAAGAGCATGGTATTACCGTTGATTTGGCAAATAACGGTCTTGAATGTTTTGAAAAACGCAGAAACAATGACTACGATCTTCTGTTTATGGATATACAAATGCCTGTTATGGACGGTATTGAAGCTACTCATGAGATTCTTGACTATGAAGAGGATGAGGAGATCCCTCATGTGCCTATTGTCGCACTGACTGCCAATGCACTTAAAGGTGACAGAGAGAGATTCCTTGGAGAAGGAATGGATGAGTATATTACAAAACCTATCGAGACAAGTGAATTACTTTATGTTCTTAATAAATTCCTCTCGGACAGATCAAAAACTGTATCATCTGAAAGATCAGTCTTGACACAAACAAAAGAGAAGGCAAGCAAAGCAAGCGATGAGAGTAAAAAAGAATCTACTCCAAAAGAAATGTCTAAAAAAGACAACATAATATCTCTAGATGAAACCATATCAGAGGACCTTACTTCCGAGAAAAAGATATTGATCGCTAAAAAACTCTTTTTAGAGAGTCGTGTTCTAACAAAAGTAATTGACAATCTGGGGTATGCATATGATACATTAAGTAGTGTGGATCTTCTAGAAAATGAACTTTCATTAGGAAAATATGACATACTCTTTACGGATGAAGAACTCATTACCGACAGTATCCGTCAATCTAATGATAATCTGGCTATAATCACGGCCGGAAATTCAAAAGAAGAGATTGAAGATCTTATTAAAAAACATAGAGGATAACACCAATGGCACTAAAAGTACTCATTGTTGATGATGACTTCATTAACAGAAAATTATTACAGACTCTTCTTAAAAAGAATCCGAGCGTAGCTGATATTTTAGAAGCTGAAAACGGTTCAGATGCTCTGGATAAATTAAAAAAGGATCCTGATATCAATCTTATTTTATTAGATATTATGATGCCCATCGTTGACGGGATAGAGTTTTTAAAGATATTCAGATCAGATATGGCAAATGCACATATACCTGTTATTGTCCTCTCTACTGATGATACAAGAAAAACTGAAGTCTTTGACAATGGTGCAAATGATTTTTTAAGAAAACCTATTAAAGAAGATGACCTGTTCGGTAAGATCGAACAGTGGTCTTAGAAATTTTGACATAGTCCTTTTGGACTTGTCAATCATTTTACAAAAACTTCTTTAAGTACATCATCTACAGTTACGACCCCTATGATTTTGATATGATCTTTCACCTCATTAGGGATATCATCAAGATCCCGTTCATAATTCTTCACAGGGATAAGTGCTTTGGTCACTCCAGCTTTATACGCAGCAATCAGTTTTTCTTTTAATCCTCCAATAGGCAATACTTTACCGGTTAAAGTGACTTCACCTGTCATTGCAACTCTGTTATCCACTTTTTGTTCACTCAAAATAGATGCAATCGCGGTAACCATTGTGATCCCTGCGCTTGGACCATCTTTTGGTGTTGCACCTTCAGGTACATGTATATGCAGATCATAACGTTTATAGACTTCACTCGCATCTACTGGGATACGTTCTTCTCTCTCTTTGGCAGTATGAGGTATGATAGAGGAAGAGATGGCTAACTTACCTTCGTCTATCAATATCTTGACTACAGAGTGTGCAATACGTACAGACTCTTTCATCACATCACCCAGACTTCCGGTAAGCTGCAATGCACCCTTGCCTTTGATCTTGATCGCTTCAATAGTCAATACATCTCCGCCTACAGCAGTCCATGCAAGCCCTGAAACCACACCCACTTGAGGTTTGGTATCGACCAGAGAAATTTCAAATACTTTTTTATCGGTATACTTCTCTAAATTCTTTTTCGTAATGTGTATCGCATCTTTACTTCTGTCTTCCAAGAGTTTTCTTGCACATTTTCTCATCAGTGAAGCGATTCTTCTACGAAGATTTCGTACCCCTGCTTCCCTGGTATATTCATCGATGAGTATTTTCAATGCTTTATCTGAAATAGAGAATTCTCTGCGTTTTAAAGCATGTTTCTTTAATTCCTGAGGGATAAGATAACGTTTGGCAATCTCAAATTTCTCTTTAGGTGTATAAGAATTGAGTCCTATAAATTCCATTCTGTCACGAAGCGGTGCAGGGATACGTCCGACATCATTAGCAGTAGCGATAAATATCGCTTTACTCAGATCAATATTGAAATTGAGATAATAATCACGGTATTTACTGTTCTGTTCAGGATCAAGTATCTCTAACAGTGCTGCTGTCGGATCCCCTCTCATACTGCGGCCTACTTTGTCTATCTCATCCAGTACTATAACAGGATCCATACTTTTAGCTTCTATCAGTCCCTGCACTACACGTCCCGGCATCGCACCCACATAGGTTCTTCTATGTCCTCTAAGTTCATTCACATCTTCCAGTCCACCCAAAGCCATACGAACAAGCGGTCGTCCAAGTGCCGTAGCAATTGAATTTGCAAGAGAGGTTTTACCGACACCTGGAGGTCCTGCAAAACAGAGGATCACCCCTCCAATTTCTTTTTGCTTCACACCTCTAAGCTGTGCAAGTTCACGTACTGAGAAAAACTCTACAATACGTTCTTTTGGTTTTTCTAAAGAGTAATGGTCTTTGTCAAGTTCACGGGAGACATCTTCGACCGATAGACTTTTTTTACTCAATTTTCCAAAAGGAAGTTCCAGTACCCACTCTAGATAACTCTGAATTACGTGTGCTTCACTGCTCTCAGGATGCATACGTGCAAAGCGGTCCAGTTGCTTACTTATCTCTTTAAAAGCATCCTCTTGCATATGAGGTTTCAGTGCTTCTACTTTTTCTCTAAAATTTGCAATCTCCTCTTCACGCTGTGTATCCATCCCCAATTCATGCTGTATCTCTTTGAGCTGTTCTTTGAGAAAATACTCTTTATTGGTTTGCTCTATTTTAGAATGTACTTTTGTACGTATCTCTCTTTGTACTTTTGCAGACTCTATCTCTGACGTAACCACGTCGACCAGTTCAAGCAGTCTTTTTTCAATATTTGGCTCGATATAGAGTGCATATGCCACCTCCTTGTCCAACTTTAGCATAGAAGAAACAAGATCTGCAATACGGTGTGGCTCATCATTCTCATCTATAGTACGCACAAGATCCGCAGGGAAATGACTATTCATAGAAGAGAGGATCTTTATTTTGTCTCTTAAAATCCCCATCAGAGCATCTGCTTTCAATTTATCATAACTATCCAATTTAACAATGTCTATAACCGCTCGGTTAAAATCACCGGGAATCGGTTCGATGATCTCTCCTCTGGCAAGTCCCTGGAAAAGTATTTTAACCCTTCCGTCAGGTATGTGTACTTTACGCATGATGGAACCGACCACCCCTACCTTATACA
>Ga0256828_1000118_pt1 | contig 52447 bp, 54 predicted proteins | sample CV88metaG_FD_185993 | JGI IMG/M metagenome (GOLD analysis project Ga0256828, IMG submission 185993) | Hydrothermal vent microbial communities from East Pacific Rise, Pacific Ocean - CV88 | ecosystem: Environmental > Aquatic > Marine > Hydrothermal vents | place: Pacific Ocean: East Pacific Rise...
CAAATTTCACATTAAGTCTTTTTTCTATCTCTTTTAATGTATCTATTGCTATACCTTGCATATGATTTTGATCCCCATTTTTAGCAAACTCTATTGGTTCCCAATTTGGATTATTACACATACGGATAAGTTGATTAGTTTGTAAATAAAATTGTTCTTTTTCGGTTAGTTCTAATTTTTTATCTATATTATTTTTAGAATAAAACCATTTTTCTTGTAATTTTATCCTTTCATTTTGAGAGATTAATTTTAACCCTTTATTTAAAATTGAAATAGCTTCCTTCCAATCTTTTCTAACAGCAAATCTAAGTTTAAATCCTTCTCCTATTTTAAAAGCGTTGTCCATATATGGCAATCCTAACATACTTAATGTATATTGGGTAGAACTATTTCCAAATGTTCCATCAGCTTTTCCAAATATTACCATTTCTAACATCTCTTTTGTGTTATTTGCATAAATAATATTAATGTTTTTAAACTTTTTAGCTAATTTTATATCTGCTATATTATCTTTTTGTATAACAACTGTTTTCCCTTGAAGATCTTCTAAATTATGTATATGAAGTGGATTTCCAGGTTTTACCATTAACATTTTTTGTAATACAATATAACTATCAGAAAATTTAAACCATTTTTCTCTTTGTTTTGTTTGGATTAAAGCTGCTAATCCATCTATTTTATATTTTTGTGCCTCTTTTTGTATTTTAGACCATACACCAATTTGTTGTGTAAAGTTTGCACCTGTAAGTGTATTGATTTTTGATAATATATCTTGATTAAATCCACTTACTGTACCATCTGGATTTTTTATAGCATAAGGTTCCCAACCTGCACCTGTACCAAGTACAATTTTAGGATGCTTTTGTAAAAATTCTTTTTCCAAAGAGGTTAATTTAACCATATGATTATTACTATTAGTATAAGTATTAGGTTTATATTGCCATAATAGAACAATACAAATAACAGCTATAAGAAAAAATATTTTTTTAACCATAATTTATTATACCTTATATTTACTAATAGTATTTAAAATCATATCTATTACATATTGTTGTTGTGTATCACTTAATGTTGGATAAATAGGTAAAGAACAACACTGTTTTATATAGTTATCCATTATAGGAGTTTTTTCATTGCCATATCCTATTTTTTTATAATATGGTTGTTTATTTATAGGTTTATAATGTATTTGTAATCCAATTTGTTGTTCTTTCAATATATTTATAAATTGTTCTTTAGAGATTGTTAATTTATCAAAATTGATTAATAAAACAAATAGATGATAATATGAATAATTACTATATTCATACAAAGGATTAATAATATCATGTTTATCAAAATATTTATGATAATTTTTAGCTATTTTTTGCCTTGCTAAGATAAATTTATCTAATTTATTTAATTGAGAAATTCCCAAAGCTGACAAAATATCATTTAAACGATAATTAAACCCCAACATATTCATATTGTGATTTTGATCTTGTCCATGATTTCTCAAACTTTTGATTTTATCATACAATCTTTTATCATTTGTTACAACCGCTCCACCCTCTGCTGTTGTGATATGTTTAACAGGATGAAATGAAAAAACAGATATATCACTATGTAGTAATTTTACCCCCATAGTGTGAGCATTATCTTCTAAGATTTTTATATTGTATTTTGTTTGCAATTTGTAAAGTTTATTTTGATCTAAAATTTTTCCAGAAAATGAAACTGCAAAAATAGCTTTTATAGATGGATCGTTTTGTAAATAGTGTTCACAAATATCCAAATCTATAGAGCCATCAGAAGTGATATCAACAAAAATAGGTGTAGCATTGGCATATAAAATTGAATTTGAAGTTGCTAAAAAAGAATTTGGTGTAGTTAAAACTTTATCCCCTGGATTCAAAAGTGCCAAAGCTGCCAAATGTAAAGCAGCTGTTCCATTAGAAACTGCTACACAATATGAAGCATCACAATATTTTGCAATTGCACTTTCAAATTCTACAACTTTTGGACCTGTTGTTAAAAAATCTGATTGCAAACTATTAATAACTGCATCTATATCATCCTTATCAATAGTCTGTTTACCATAAAAGATCATAATACAACTTTATATATTATTTATCATATCCAATAATTGATTACTACTTAACCATTGGGTATTATTTCCTGAATTGTATTCAAAACCTTGTGGAACTTTTATACCCACTTCATCTAATTTATTTTGTTCATATTTTTGAAGATTATTAAAAGTAATTGTTGGAGTGATCACATAATGATCGTCAAATTCCAAAGTAAGGTGTGAATCATCAGATGGACACATAATCTCATGCAACTTTTCACCCGGTCTGATTCCTATAATCTTATGAGGTAGATCAGGAGCAATAGCTTTTGCCATATCTACGATTTTCATAGATGGAATTTTTGGGATAAATATTTCTCCACCTTTCATTCTGGCAAAATTTTTCAATACAAAATTAACACCATCCTCAAGTGTTATAAAAAATCTTGTCATCCTTTCATCTGTAATAGGTAAACTAGTAGCCCCATCTGCAAGTAGTTTTTTAAAATAAGGAACTACAGAACCTCTACTACCTACTACATTTCCATATCTTACAACTGAAAATGATGTATCTTGTGTACCTGTAAGGTTGTTTGCCGCTACAAATAACTTATCACTTGCTAATTTTGTAGCTCCATAAAGATTTACAGGATTGGCAGCTTTATCGGTACTTAGAGCTATAACTTTTTTAACATGACAGTCAATAGCAGCATCAATAACATTTTGAGCCCCGTTTATGTTTGTTTTGATACACTCCATAGGGTTATATTCAGCTATTGGAACATGTTTTAAAGCAGCTGCGTGAATTACATAATCTACATCTTTCATAGCTTTTTTAAGTCGTGGTGCATCTCTTACATCACCTATAAACCATCTCATACATTTCTCGGTAAATTCTTGTGCCATTTCGTATTGTTTGAGTTCATCTCTACTAAAAATAATAATTTTATTTGGTTTATATTTTTCTAGCAATATTTTGGAATATTTTTTACCAAAACTACCTGTTCCACCGGTAATAAGTATATTTTTGTTATTAAACATTATAGTATCTCCTTACTATTTTTAGGTTACAATCCATTTAAATTATTTTTTAAAATAACTTTACCATTTTCAACTCCGGGCTGATTATAAGTATCAATCTGTAAAAATCTACCAATAACAGATGTAAGCAATTCATAAGTAAACATCAGTTTGGCAATATTGTATTCATCTAATGTTCGTATAGTTACCACATCACAAGGTATATCTTTTTGGTTTTGAACTGCTTGGATTGTAGCATCAGCTTGTTGATCCAATAATGTTGCAAAATCAAGATTATTGATATAATCTAGCTCCTGAAAATATGGTAAAGTTATATCTGGTATTTTGGTATCATCTTTAAAATTTGCTATTTTGATAAAAGTAACTGTTTTGTCCCGTTTACCATCCATAATAAGTTGCAAAAAACTATGTTGGTCAATAGGACCTATAAGACCAATAGGGGTTAAAGCCTGTCTTGTACCGTTTATGTTGATTTTACCTAAACTTTCTCCCCAAAGCTGTACATACCATTTGTTGAAACTTTCTAACAAAGATGAATATGAAAAAAGTATATTTATATTAAATCTGTTTTTATTTTCAACCAAAAATCTGGCTTTTTGCATAATAGGTTCATAATATTCCCCTTGCTCAAAAAAGCTGTTGTATAATTTTTTGGCTCCATTTAGTAAATTATCTATATCCACACCAATCATCGCTAAAGGCAGCAATCCAACATTGGAAAACACTGAAAATCTACCACCAACATTTTTTGGTATCTCAAACTGCTTAATCCTTTTTGAGTTAGCATATTTAGTAAGTTTGCTATCATTTTCACTTACAACAACACAGTTTTTGTCATCTATATCGACTAATGTATGGATATATTTAAAGTTACTTATTGTTTCTATTGTTGTTCCTGATTTACTAATTACAACAAAAAAGCTATCATTTATATCTATTTTATTTAAAGTTGCTTTTAATATAATAGGATCAGTAGATTCCAAAAAGTATAATTTTTTTTGATAATTATTTGTATGTTTTAAAAAATCATAAATAGCTCTTGTACCTAAACTGCTCCCACCAATACCAATTACCACTATATATTTTTGTTGTACAGTTTTGGCAAACTGTTTTATATCTGAAGTATCCACAAAAGGTAGTTTATAATACCCTATATGATCAAGTTCGTTTTGTATATCTTGAAATATAGTTTCATTTGATTTTATTTGATAAAAATTTTTACTATATTTCATATTGCTTAACCTTTATTATAAAAATAATTATTGGCTTCCATAAAACCATCTATAGATCCACAATCAAACCTAATACCATCAAATTTATACCCTAACACTTTCCCTTTTTTTGCCAAATTCATAAGGGCATCTGTAATTTGTATCTCTCCACCTTTTCCTGCTGGTGTTTGTTCTATAATATCAAAAATCTCAGGTACCAAAATATATCTACCAATAATCGCCAAATCAGAAGGAGCATCACAAGGTTCTGGTTTTTCTACCATAGTGTCTATTTGATATATATTTTTTTCGATTTGCTCACCTGCTATCACACCATATCTGTTTGTATGGGTTTTTGGTATCTGTTCAACTGCCACAATACAGTGGTCTGGGTATTGGTGATGTAACTCTATCATTTGTGATAAAACACTTTTACCGTTTGGATTATCACATACATCATCAGCTAAAATCACAGCAAAAGGTTCATCTCCGATCAAACTTTTTCCTGTATAAATAGCATCGCCCAAACCTTTCATACTAAGTTGTCTGGTATATGTGAAAGTTGTAGTTTCTATAATCTTATTCAAAGGCTCCAATAAGCTTTGTTTTGATGAATCTGCTATACTGTTTGATATATCTGTATGTGTATCAAAATGATCCTCTATAGCTTTTTTATATTTGCTAGTTACTATACACATAGTATCACAACCACTGCTTATAGCTTCTTGAACTCCATATTGGATTAATGGTTTTGTCCCCAAAGGCAACATCTCTTTTGGGATAGCTTTTGTTATGGGTAAAAATCTAGTGCCATATCCAGCAGCTGGAAATAAACATTTTTTAATCATCGTTTTTCATACCTTTTAAAAACTCCATAAAAAATACTATAAATATACTCAAAATCAACCCTGTAACAAATGCAACTATCACTATTAGTTTTTTCTTTGGTTTTGCAGGGTAATCGCTTTTAATAATCTGTCCTACAATATGACTATTTTTATAATTATGAGGTAACATTAAAGATTTAGCAATTAATCTATCCTCTTTTAATTTATTGATAGTTGTTGTCATAAGAGTATCTTTATCATTTTTCATTTCTAATAATTTATTATTAATATCACTCATAAAAGTTGTAAGATTTTGTTTTTCCATTAATTTTAATGCTGCTAAAGATGGATTTTCATTTTCAATTTTTTGTAAATTTTTATTAATATCTTTTATTTGTTTTTCCAAATCTGCCAAAATATGTTCATTTGACTTTATTTTTTTTGTTAATAATGGTATAGATCTATGTTGAATATCATCAATTTTAGCATCAATATTATGCAATCCCATTTCTCGTTGTTTTTTTATATCATCAAGGATTTTTTGATGTTTAGAACGAATATATGTAACAACCTTTTGAATCTCATTCACAGCTAATTCATTTGATATTCCACTAGCTTTTATTTGTATAAAATGTTTTGATTTTTTTGGTATTGATATAGATTCAATTTTTGATTTTCGATTTTTTTGATTTTTAAACATATCTATATATAAAATATTTAATTTTTGCACTAAAGAAGAGGCATCATCCAAACTAATTCTATTATCCCCTGTATTACTGTTCCCATGTACTTTATAATTTCCTATTTCAATTAAACTATTTACCTCATAGGTTGGTGTTTTTAATAAAGAATAAACTATAGCTAACATTGTTATTATTGTGGTAAAAATTATAATAAACTTTTTATGATCCATAATTGTACGAAACAATTCTCTTAAATCAATTTCATCCTCTTGCATATACTGTATATTATTTTGTGATTGCACTAATTTCTCCTAATAAAAATATACATTATTATACAAAAAAAGAGTTTATTTATAGGTTAAATCAAAAAGGGAGATATATCTGTTCATTATTGTTGTATTTTATATATAAAACATAACTTTTATTATCAGTTTTATTTTTAGCAATTTTAAATTTGGATATATTATAATCTACTATATCAATATAACTATTATCTATAAAATTATAAATTTTATTTTTATTAAATTTATTTTTACTTTCTAATCGTAAAAGGTTATTATTTTTTGAAATCAAATATGTAATATTGGTATAAAATGGATTATGATATGTATTTGATGAGTTAAATTGCAAAATTGTATTTTTGTTTTTATCAATCTTCATAGTGATATTATTGTCTTTATTTAATATATCTGTAAAAATTAATTTTTTTATATCACTTTTTGCTTCAAATTGGATAAGTTTTTTATTATAAAATTGATTTGATAATTTTGTTATATCCAATGCCTTATATAAAAACACAAGAACTATAGAAAACAATGTAATAGATATAATCATCTCTACAAGTGTAAAAGAACGCTTCATTTATTGTAACCTAAATTGATAAAACTTTTTTTCATTTTTACTATTATATTTATATATCTGTTCGATAATTTTGATTTTTAAATTATACTGATCTGTAGAAAAATCAATATCATCAAGTTCTTCCTCTTTTAATGAAATTTTTATGTTTTTTAAATCACGTCTTATATCGTCATCTTTAAAATCTACAATTTCATCAAGATATATTTTTCTATTTTTTAAATTATCATTTTTAAATTTTTTTATTGTTGCCAAAGCGATATACTGATCAACTTTGACACTATTATTAAATTTATGCAAATAAAACAAATTATTTTGTTTTATTTGAAAAATAACAGCTATAATTACACTTAATAAACCTATAGATACTAAAACTTCTATAAGGGTAAATGATCGTTTCATAATCAATGCAACCCTATTCTTATTGCCTCATCAAGTGAAGTTTTACCATCTATTAATAATTGTTGAAGTTGTTGTTTTAAGCTAATCATTCCATGTTTTAAAGCGTGTTTTTCCAATTTTGCATCATCAATATTATCTTTTAATAATAATTTTATTTTTTTATCCAATAAAAACAACTCCCCAATAGCTACCCTGTTGATATATCCTGTAAAATTACATTTACTACACCCTACACTTTTATAGATTTTTGTATCTTCAGATATTTCAAAATGATTAAGGTGTTGTTGTGCAATATCATCTTGTTCTTTACAATCTTCACATAAAACTCTAACAAGCCTTTGTGCCAATACTCCAAGTAAAGCAGAAGATATTAAAAATTTTTCCACCCCCATATCAATCAATCTAGTAATAGCAGAATGAGCTCTATTTGTATGTAAAGTTGAAAATACAAGATGCCCTGTAAGTGCTGCTTGAATAGCGATTGTTGCTGTTTCATTATCTCTAATTTCTCCAACCATAATTACATCTGGATCTTGTCTTAATATACTTCTAAGTCCTGATGCAAATGTAAGTCCAACTTTACTATTTACTTGTATTTGATTAATATTATCACTTTTGTATTCTACGGGATCTTCAACTGTAAGAATATTTTTTGTAGGATCTTCTATTTTTTGTAATAAAGAATGCAATGTAGTAGATTTACCAGAACCTGTAGGACCTGTGACCAATATCATTCCATGCGAATACTGTGTTAAATTTGCTAAAGAAGATGTAATAGAAGAACTAATACCAAGTTGTTCTAATGTCGGTATATCAATACTATTCATTAAAATTCTCATAACAACCCGTTCACCATAAAAAGTTGGTAATACAGATACCCGTATATCCAATGTTTTACCAGCTAATTTTATAGCAGTTCTTCCATCTTGTGGTATCCTTTTTTCACTAATATCAAGATCTGATATAACTTTGATACGACTAATTACAAGTGTCATAATCTTTTTATCTAACTCAATATGTTTTGTTAAAACACCATCTATTCTATATCTTACTTCCCCTTTAAATTCATGCAATTCTATATGTATATCACTTGCTCTTTTTTTTATAGCTTGATAAAAAAGTGAATTTACAAATTTGATAATTGGTGCAGATTCTTCACTTGTCATAATATCTGAAGATGTTTTTAAAAATTCTGCTATACTTATATCATCTTCATCAGCTACAGCCTCTTCTTGAGCCGTAGCAATATCACTCATTTGTCTATCAGCTTTAAGTTCTACAAATTTATTATATAATCTATCATAAGAAACCTCATCAACACATATTACTTCATAAGGATAATTTTGTTTAGATATAAAATCAAAAGCTATAACTAAATGTTTATTTGTAACGATAATCTTTGTTTTATTATCTATTTGTGTAAATAGAACAAAATTTTTTAATGCCAATTCATATTGTTCTACTTCTAAAACTTCTAAAGATAAATCATGAATTTGTGGTAACGAAATCATTTATATACCTAAAATTTCTTGAACTCTTTTTTCATGTTCAGATAATTGTTTTTGTTGTTTTTCATCAACTTTAGGATTAATTTGTTGATCTACTTTATCTGTTTCTATTTGTCGTTGTTTATCCTCTTTTTTCGCTTTAAGTTTTGCTTGTTTTAATTTTAAAATCGCATCTTTTGTATATTTATCTTCCAATAATTTTAATTGTGCCAATTGATTTCTAATATATGTCAAATCTTTTGATTTAGGGACAATATAAGGAGTAATAATTATAACTAAATTGATTTTATCTTTCACTTCACGATTATTTCTAAATAAACTACCCAATAAAGGAATATCCCCAAAAAATGGAACTTTATCTTGTGTCATACTTTTGGTTTGTTTGATATATCCACCTAAAATAACACTCTCTCCATCATTAACTATAGCAGAAGTTTCAAGCTCTTTTTTTGAAGTATCTGGTTGACCATTTGCTCCATCACTCTTACTTACATCTTCAACTTTTGTTGAAATTTCAAGCAACACTTTATTTCCTGTTGAAATTCTTGGTTTAATTGATAAAGTAAGACCAACATCTTCTCTTTTAAATGTATCATTTGCAACACCTCCTGAAGATGTTGATGAAGCTGTTTTTATAGATACAGTTTGTCCTGCATATATGGTAGATTTTTTATTATTAATACACAATAAAGATGGTTCAGACACAATATCAGCTGCTCCATTTTGATTTAACAAATTAATACTAACTCCCATAGCTAATATATCTTTATTGATAACATTTCCAGAACTACTTACCAAAGGGATTGCTGGTATTACAGAATTTTCACTTAAACTTGCAGAAAGACTAGCTATACCATTTGATTGTTCTATTGTACCACTTAAACCATATTTAATCCCTACATCTCTTGTTCTTTTTTCGCTTACTTCAATAATTCGTGCTTGAACATATACTTGTTGTCTATCAATATCCAATTTTTTAATCAACTCTTTAAAATAAGCAAGTTCCTCTTTTTGCCCCATCAAAATTATAGCATTTGATTCATCATCACTAGAAACATAAGGTTTATTATTTGGATCTTTATATTTTTTATTCGATATAATCCCCTGCAACATTTTAATCACATTTTTTGATTCTGCATTTTTTAAATATATAACTTCAACTGTTTTTGCTACCAAGCTCTCTTGTTTGTCAATATTTTCCAAATAATTTACAAGATATTCAACATTTGGCTTTTTACCTACAAACATAATTGAATTAGTATCTTTATTAACTAAAATATCAACTTTTTCTTTTAAAATTTTTTCATTATAAATAGTTTTTGCAACAGCTTTTAAATCTGTTGCTATAGTTGGTGCTTTGACATTTTTAAGTTTTACTACTTTGATATATCGTTTTGAATCTTGTGAAATTATTTTAATAACTTTTTTAACAGTATTAATATTTGATACAAAATCTGTAAGTACAATAGAGTTTGAATCTTTATCTGTCACAAGCTTTGCACTTTTACTAATTAGATGTCTTATTTTTGAACTTACATAATCAACATTTGCATTTTTAACACTAAAAATTTCTGTTACCATCTGATAAGTATTGGCTTTTTTATTATTAATAACAGGCATATTATATTTAGAAGCATCATTTAATCTAACTATTCGCAAAATTCCATCATTGTCAACCAACGTATAACCTTTGGATTCCAATACATATATCAAAATATTTACTATTTCATCTTTTGATACAGGTTTATTGGATATAAAATCAACTTTACCTGTAATTTTATGCGTCAAAAGAATATTTTTATTAATAATTTTTGATGTTACTTTTATCAAGTCTATAATTTGTAAATTTTTAAAATTTATATTTATTTTGTCATCATTTTTTGCATATATGTTACTAATTGTAAATATCAATAACAAACAAATCACTAAAATTTTATTTAATTTCATATATCATCTCCTGTTCTATATTATTTCTTAAAATAACCATATTAATCACTTTTATCATATCTATTTTTTTATATACTTTAAAAGCATCATTATAACTTTTTAATTTGATATTATTTACACTTTTTATAATATCCCCTTTTTTTAAGCCCAATTTGGCAAATACACTTTTTGGATTTATTTTAGTTACTTTAAATCCATCAATACCATTTTTACTTTTTACTTCATCTATAGATATATTATCCCATATTTTATCAAAATTTTGAATATAATCATCTACTAAATCCCGTTTTATAGATACTTTATCTTCTTGCACCTCTATTGTTTGTTTTTTGGGTTTGTTTTTTAATGTTGTATATTGTATCTCTTTATTATTATGCAAAAGAGTTACTTTGTATTCTTTATGATTTTTTGTAAATATCACATATTTAGGAAATATTTTTTTTAATTTATATCCTTTAAAACTTTCATTTATACTTAAAATATAAGTTTTACTTGCACCTTTTTCCATCACAATAATAAATCCAGATTGATTTCCTAAATCATAAATTGCATTTAAAATAATATTTGATAAAAATGGATATTCTTTTTGTTTTACCACTGTTGTAGTTGTTGATTTTACAACTTTTTTAGCTTCTTTAAAACTACTATGTATATTATATATCTTATATTCCAAAGTTGTATTTACTTGCGGTATATATATAGGGGGTTGTTTTGGTAAGTATATATATAATATACTATTGAGTATATATCCAAATGATACAATAAACATCATAACAATAATATTTTTTATTATTGTATTATAATTTGTATTCAATTTGATACTCCCCTGTTTTTAATTTTTTTGCTTGAGATAATAATTTACCATATAATTTAACAAATTGTTTTGATCCTTTTATAATCATAGTAACCTTATTTGTTTTTATGTCATATACTCCATGAGCAGTTGCTTGAAACAGATCAGCTTTTATTTTTACTTTTAACGGATCTGCTATATTATGTGATATTATGATATATCTGATTTTAGATGGTAAAAACTTTTTCAATGAACTATCAATTTTCAAATCTGACAACTCCACTTTTGATAGTAAAATATATGTTTTTGTATTGATACTTTTAATATTTATAATATTAAGATTATCATAAAATATTTTTAAATCAAAGATAGAAAAACTAAAAAATTCATCCTTTAAACTACCTTGTGTTGTATTTATATGTCGTACTTGGAGTTTATTTAAAATATAATAATATAAATTTGTTTTTGGAATAAATACTACTAAAGATTCTAAAAACAATACAATAAAAACAATATATTTAAATAATCTTATCATCTAATATACCCTATTTCCACATATACACTGTCTTTTTGTATATCAAGTTTTATTATATTAAATTGATTATTAAATAGTTTATTAATAAATTTATGTGCCGTTACCAATGATAGTTTTTTAGCTTTAAAAATAATTTTTTTATCTTGTGGAATAATATTTCCATTTGATATATGTGCAGTTTTTATAATATGTTGCAAACTATTTAAAATCTGTTTTTTATTGGAATAATAATCATATTGTGCATTGTAATGCAATGCCAAAGCTTTATATTCAGTATAGTTTACAACTTCTTGACTAAATTTTTTATTTGTTGTATTAAAACTAAATAATGCAATAAAAAATATAACCATAGAAGCAAATAATAAAAATATAGGGTTTATGGCTCTCATAGTTTTATCCCTATTTTAATTACATCACTATATTTTTGCATTGATATATTTTTGTATTTATTAGTAAAGTAACTTTTTAATTGATTGGATGATGATTCTTTAAAATAACAGTTTACAATACCATTTTTTAATTCAATATGTTCTAAACGCCCTTGAGCCTGTTTTCTAAAATTGGTAATATATTCTAATATTTCCCTTAGTCTAATATATTTTTTAGAAATTTTATCATACTGTTGCAATATAGATTTTGTTTGTATTTTAGAATTCATAAGATGATATTTTGTTTGCAATATCTCTAATTTTTTAGGAAACTGTTTTAATTGATTATTTAAAATATATGTTTTTGTAAAAATAAATAAACTTAATACAATAAATAATCCACTTAATAAAAAAGCAGACTTATTATCTAAATATTTTGATGATCTATTTAATAAAATTTTATAATTTGATAACTCTAAATGGTTTATATCAAATTTATCACAATCAAGAGTTACACCAATATTAGAAGGAATTTGTACAAAAATATCATCTTGATATGTATAATATGACTCTTCTATTGATATAACACTATTTATAGTATGAAATTCATTTTGTGCAAAATAAATATAACCTATTTTTTTATAATCAATATTATTTTGTTTTAAATATTTAATAATTTCATCTTCATTATAAGCAAAACTCAAATATTTATCATTATCAAGTTTAATAATATAAAATTTATAATTTGTAGTATCAAAAAATTCTTCAAACAAATTTGCAACAACAGTTATCGCTTCTTTTTTTGAACTAATTGGCAAATCAAATACTCTAACCCAATATAATTCAGGAGATAAAATAATATCAATATCTTTTTCTACTACTATATTATTATGATTTTGCTTAGTTAAAAAAAACTTTTTACTCAAACGACACTACCTTTTATAATTTCTTATATATTATATAATAAATCCCATTAAAAAACCTATAACAAATCCTATAAGATGTGAATACCAAGCAATATGCATACCAAATAACAAAGGGACAAATGACATAAGCATAATCCATGTTATTAGATTAGTTCTTTGTTGTTTACTTCTTAATGCAATAAATCCAAATAAAACACTAATAGCACCACTAGCACCTACTACATTTGCCCATGCATCAAAATAATACATATAAGCCAATGTTCCAGCCGATGTTAAAATTCCACCTATTATATAAATAACTAAAAATTTAATCTTACCTATATAAATTTCCAGAAAATTACCAAACTGCCACAATACAAACATATTCATAACAATATGTGTCATACTTCCATGTGTAAATATAGAAGATAAAACTTGATAATATAATTGATTAGTAAAAAAATATATATTTAATCCTAACCATAATGAACCATTAGGGATACTAATTTGTATAAAGTAAACTATAAAAGTTATTGCTATTAATATATTTGTTAATGTAAGTTTTTTATTATTTTCTATCATTTTTTAACTTTTTATGTAATTTATGAGATAAACGAATTTGTGCTTCTCTTTGTTTGTATAATCTTTCTTGTTCTAATCGTTTGGCTTTTAATTTATTTTGTTGTGGTAAAACATAGTTTACATACCATATAATAACCACACACATAATAATAATTGTAATCAATGAATAAAAATTATTTACAACTATACTTGGTTTTTTTAGAGCTTTTATAGAAGGTATTTCTATAGGCTCTAACTCTTCTTGATCCATTATACCAACCCTATATCTAAAACCTCTTGTATATTAGTCACAGCAACTATTTTTAATTGATCTTTTACCTCTTGTGGTATATCTTTTAAATCCATTTTATAATTTTTTTCAGGTATTAGTGCTACTTTCATTTTTGCTTTTGAAGCTGCGATTAATTTTTCTTTCAAACCACCTATTGGTAAAACATTCCCAACTAGTGATAATTCTCCTGTCATACAAATATCTGAATGAACTTTTTTACCACTTAAAATAGAAGCAATAGCCAATGCCATAGCAATACCTGCACTTGGTCCATCTTTTGGTGTTGCTCCTGCTGGAATATGTATATGGATATCTTTATCTTTAAAACTACTATTTTTTAATTTATTATTATCTATAAGATTTTTTACCACACTATGTGCAATTTTTGCACTTTCTTGCATTACATCACCCATATTTCCTGTAAGAAATAAATTACCTTTACCATCAAATTTTGCTGTTTCAATTTTAAGTACATCTCCTCCAACACTTGTCCATGCAAGTCCATTAACTATACCTATATGATTTTTTCTATCAGCTTTTTCTATTTGAAAAATTGGATTATCAAGATATTGTTTAATGTTTTTATTATTGATTTCAATTCTTTTTATATCTTTATTTTCTAATAATTGTGTTACAGCTTTTCTAAATAATTTATTAAAAACTCTTCTTAAATTTCTAACACCAGCTTCCCTTGTAAATTTTTCAATAATCAATCTAATAGTGCTATGAGATAATTTTATCTCTTTTTTAGATAATGCATGTTTTTTCAACTCTTGTGGAATTAAATATTGTTTTGCAATTTGAAATTTTTCACTAGGTGTATAAGAATTAATCTCTATAAACTCCATTCTATCTCGTAATGGTGTAGGTATATTTGCCACATTATTTGCAGTTGCTACAAATATAGCAGAACTAAGATCAATATCAAAATTTAGATAAAGATCTCTAAATTTATCATTTTGTTCAGGATCCAAAATTTCTAACATTACAGCAGTAGGATCCCCTCTATGATTTTGTCCAACTTTATCAATCTCATCCAATACAATAACAGGATTCATTTTATTGGCATTAACTAATCCAGATACTATTCTACCTGGCATTGCACCAACATATGTACGTCTATGTCCTCTTAATTCATTGACATCCTCTAAACCTCCAAGTGCAATCCTTACAAGTGGTCGCTTTAAAGCTTTGGCAATAGAATTAGCAAGAGATGTTTTACCAACTCCAGGAGGTCCTACAAAACACAACACAGTAGAATTTTTAGATGATTCTTTAATATTTTTAATTCTTAAATGTTCTTTTACTGCAAAATATTCTACAATCCTTGTTTTTGGTTCAATCAACGAATAATGATCTTTATCCAATCGTTTTTTTACATCTGTAAATTTTATATCTTCGTTTGCATATTCTCCAAATGGAATCTCCAAAACCTGTTCAATATATGTTTGTAACATAGCAGCATCGCCACTTTCAGGATGCATACGGTTTAGTTTGTCTATTTGTTTATCAACCTCTTTAAAAGCAAGATGATTCATAAAAGGTTTCTTTTTTTCTAATAATTCCCTGAACTCTTTAATCTCTTCCTCTTTTGTATTATCACCAAGTTCTTTTTGGATTGTTTTTAATTGTTCTTTTAAAAAATAATCTTTATTAGTTTTTTCTATTTTTTTATTAACTTTTTTTGTAATTTCACTTTGCAATCTAATAGCTTCTATCTCTTTTTTTACAAATTCTATAATTTTATATAACCGTTTTGAGATATTAGTTTCCCTTGAAAGTTCATACGAATCATCTTTTGATAATTTCAGTACTGATGATACTAAATCTGCAATACGATTAGCATCTTCATTATCCTCAATAGTTTTAATCAAATCTGCTGGAAATTTAGAATTTAATGATGCTAATTCTGCGATATTAGATCGCAAAATATCTAAAATCACATTTACTTCTTGAGGATTATAATTATCCATATGTAATATATCTGCAACACTTTGTAACGGATCAGTTGATACAACCTCTTGTATAATAATTTTTGTTAATCCTTGAAACAAAACTTTAATTCTACCATCTGGTAATGCAACTTTTCTCATTACATTTCCTGCTATTGCTACATTATAAAACTGTTTGTTTTCTTTCTTTTTTTCTTCTGATTCCAAACTTATTGCAACTATTAATAATTTATTATTATCTATAGCATATTGTACAGCTTTCTGATATTTTTGATCTTCTATAAATAAAGGAGCTATCATAAATGGATACAAAAACATACTATCTTCTATAATCATAGGTAAAGTATCTGGAAACGAATCATAATCTTTTAATTGCATATTGCCTCCTATTCAAAAATAGCTTTGTACCAAGGTACATCTACTTTTTTTATATTTTTTATATCACTCCATGATTCTTTTGCTTTGGCAAAATAAACTTTAGCACCTTTTGGTTTATCAATTCTATTATATAATTGAGCAATTTCTATATCCAACATCGCTTTTGACATATACAATCTACTTTGAATAGTTTTAACAATATAAATATATGAAGAGTTTGGATATTTTGCAATAAACTCATTGGTATCGTGTAATGTATCATCTATAAGTTTTTGATCTCTAAACTGTTCTTTAAAGGCCAAAAATTTAGCTTTGATTTTTAAATATCTAACATAATCTTTTAATCCACTTTTTTCAAATCGTTTTATATACTGATCAAAATAATACACTGCTAATTCATACTCTTCATCATCCATATGGGTAGTAGCTATTATCATCAATGCAGAAGGTAATAATGGTGAATTACGATGTTCTGATTCCAATGATGTAAAAGTATCATCTGCTTTATCATACTGATATGTTGCTATTTGTTGTAACATTTTATTATACCAATACAAAGCAGGTTTGTTATACTCTTCTGTTTGTTTAGAAGAACATGCGTTAAAAATAAAAATTATACTAATTATTAATAAAATATTTTTCAAATTAAATCCTTGTGTTTAAAAAATAGATTTTAGCGAATTTTATTTAATATATCTTGAACTTAATTGTAGTTGTGTATATTTTATGTTAGAATTATACAAAATTATCAATATAAGAAAGGCAAATATGAAATTTACAGGTACAAATGTATTAGTAACAGGAGCAAGTAAAGGGATTGGTGCAAGTATAGCAAAAGAACTAGCACAATATGGTTTAAAAGTATGGATAAATTATAGAAGTAAACCAGAACTTGCAGATAAAGTAAAAGAAGAGATTGAAGCATCTGGAGGAACTGCTGCCGTTATCAAAGGTGATGTATCTATTGAAGCAGATTGGGCAGATATGATAAAAACAATTATTGAAAGTGATGGTGCTTTGTCATATTTGGTAAATAATGCTGGTATTACAAAAGATAAACTAGCTTTAAGGATGAGTGTAGATGATTTTGATGATGTAATTAATGCAAATTTAAAATCAACTTTTATTGGTTGTCGTGATGCTTTAAAAACTATGAGTAAGAAAAAATTTGGGGCAGTAGTTAATATATCTTCAATAGTTGGAGAAATGGGAAATCCAGGTCAAACAAACTATTCTGCAAGTAAAGGTGGAGTTAATACTATGACTAAAGCATTTGCAAAAGAAGGAGCTGCAAGAGCTATAAGATTTAATGCAATCACTCCTGGTTTTATAGCTACAGATATGACAGAAGAATTAAAACAAGAGATAAAAGATGAATATACAAAAAATATCCCTCTAAAACGATTTGGAACACCAAAAGAGGTAGCTGATGCTGTTGCTTTTCTTTTAAGTGACCATTCAACTTATATTACAGGTGAAATTTTAAAAGTAAATGGTGGACTTTATACCTAATCAATAAACCGTTTTGTTATATCTCCATAACACTCAATACGGCGATCCCTTAAAAAAGGCCACCATCGCCGTACATTTTGAGAATGATTTAGATTAATATCAGCAAAAAGTATAGTTTCATCTTCTTGTGCTTTTGCTAAAAATTCCCCTTGTGGACCAACCACAAAAGAGTTTCCCCAAAATCTTATACCTTTTTGCATACCACTTGAATCGGATTCAAATCCAACACGATTAGCAGAAATCACAGGGATACCATTACCAATAGCATGTCCTCTTTGAACAGTTATCCAAGCATCAAGTTGTTTTTGTTTTTCTACTTCTGAATCTTCATCAAACCATCCAATAGCAGTAGGATAAATCAAAATTTGCGCACCTTTTAATGTCATAAGACGTGCTGCTTCACTGTACCATTGATCCCAACAAATAAGAACACCAAGTTTACCTATACTAGTTTGAATAGGTTCAAAACCCAAATCACCAGGTGCAAAATAAAATTTTTCATAAAATCCAGGATCATCAGGTATATGCATTTTACGATATTTTCCAGCTATAGTTCCATCACTATCAAATACAACTGCAGTATTGTGATATAAACCTGCTGTTCGTTTTTCAAACAATGAAGTTACCAATACAATATTATATTTTTTTGCTATTGTACTCCAAAATACAATATCATCTTCCCATGAATCTGCTAAATCAAAATTATCTACATTTTCAGTTTGACAAAAATAGTTACTTTGATGTAATTCCTGCAATACAACAAGCATTGCACCACTATTTGATGCTTGCTTAATCATATTCACACTATGGGATATAGTTTGAGATTTTGAGTTATAAAATTTTTGTTGAATAATAGCTGTTTTTAACATATTTATCCTATTTTTGTATAACAATCCCATCTGCATCTGCATATAATGTATCTCCAACCTCAAAAGTCACATTTGCAAAATGTAAAGTAATATTTTGTAATGAATCAGCTTTTTTAACACTTTTATACGGATAAGTACCTAAAGCAAACAATCCTACAGGGATTTGTTTTGTTTCATGAGTATCTCTAACATAACCATTAATAATAATTCCAGCCCAACCATTCTCATAAGCAAATGTCATAAGGTTTTCTCCAACTACTGCACAATAATCACCTTTTACATCTACAACACAAATTCTACCTTCCCCTTTAGTATTTTTTAAAAGTTTTACAAGATCTGTATTATCTTCGTTTAATTGAATTGTTACAATTTTTCCATGACACATAGAAACGCCTCCATAAGATTGGAATACAGGATCAGCTACCTCTATATTTGTATTATTATCACATATATCTGCTGTGTATGATTTCATTTTTATCCTTTATATAATAATCTCATCATCAATGTTAAGACCAAAACCATTTAATCCAACAAATGAATATTTACCTCCACTTGTAAGTAAATGAATATTTTTCACTCCAAGTTTTGTTAAAATTTGCGCACCAATTCCAAAATCTTTCATATTTGTATCTTTTTTATTATTGTTTTCTAAAAAAATCAACAATCCCCCTTGTTGTTTTAGGTAATCTATTGTTTTTAATAAAGATTGTATTCTACTATCTTCTAAAAACAACTCAATATCAGGTGCTATAGTATGAAATTTTACTGCTAAATGTTCATTTAGTTCACCAAATTGAAATACAGTATGAGTATTATCTAAATGATCTTTAAATATTATTTTTATAACATCTTGACCAAAAAATACTGTTTTTTCTGTTGATATTTCATTAACTAAAGATTCACAAGCCATACGATACTCAACCAAATCTGAAATATAAACTTGTACCATATTATGCTTTTGTGCAAAAATATCAAGATCATCCCTTCTAGCCATAGTGCCATCATCTTTCATAATTTCACAAATAACAGATTCGCCACTTAATCCTGCTAATTTACAAAGGTCAACACTTCCCTCTGTATGCCCTGTTCGTACTAATACTCCTCCATCTTTTGCTATCAATGGAAAAATATGTCCTGGTCTTACTAATTCTTCTTTATAACTTATTGGATTTGCCAATATTTTAATAGTATCATCCCGCTCTTTTGCACTAATACCTGTAGTGGCTTTTGCACAATCTACTGATACTGTAAAAGCTGTTTCATATGAAGATGTATTACTTGCTACCATAGGATTCAAATCTAATCTATTTGCCGTATCTTTTGTAACTGCCACACAAATTAACCCTTTTGCATGTGTAGCCATAAAATTTACATGATCTGGTGTACTAAATGTAGCAGAGTATACCAAATCCCCTTCATTTTCTCTATCTTCATCATCAAGCATTATTACCATATTGCCTTTTTTAATCTCTTCAATTGCCTTTTGTACTCGTTTTATCGCTGACATTTTTTTACTCTTTTTTATTTTTTTTAGTATTATATCAAAAAATTATAAAATTTATCATTTTTACTCTTGACATAAAAACATTTTTTCACTATAATTTCAACCACATAAACGATTGGGGTATCGCCAAGCGGTAAGGCACTGGTTTTTGGTACCAGTATTCGCAGGTTCGAATCCTGCTATCCCATCCATTCTTAAGTCGCGGAATAGAGCAGCACGGTAGCTCGACGGGCTCATAACCCGTAGGTCGGTGGTTCAAATCCATCTTCCGCAACCAATCAAACACCCTATTTTATTGACACTTTCAAAAAAATCAAAATTATTTTACTACTTTAAGTTTTGCTTGGGTGACACTAAAGGGTACACAAACTATATCAATTAAATTTCTTACCAATTCTAAACGCTTATTCTATCATTTTCATAAGTATAAATATTCATGTTCCCTTTTGTGTTCCCTGCTAAATAAAGCAATAAAAAAAGCCTTATTTAATCATTCTTAAAAGAACGATTAAATAAGGCTTTATAAATGGTACGCCTGGTAGGATTCGAACCCACAACCACCGGGGCCGAAACCCAGTGCTATATCCAGTTAAGCCACAGACGCATATAAAATAAGCGAAATTATATCCAAACAAACTAAGAGTTAACTAAAATAAAAGTTAACTCTCAACATAATTTTTCAGATTTCTTCCAACATTTGGATGTTTTAATTTTTTAATTGCAGATGATTCTATTTGTCGTACTCTTTCTCTTGTTACACTCAATTCATTACCTATCTCTTCAAGTGTTCTATCACTTTCATCTTCAAGCAAACCAAATCGCATACGAACAACGGCTTGTTCTCGTTCATTTAATTGTGATAAAATTTGATCAATTTGAGATTTTAAATCCTCTTTTAAAATATTATCTATAGGTGTTGGTGCGCTTACATCTGCTACAAAATCACCAAATTTACCATCATCATCAGTTCCTATAGGAGCATCCAGAGATACAGGTTCTTTTGTAATTTTTATAACTTGTTTTACCTTATCTACACTAAGTCCAACCTCTTTTGCTATTTTATCCACTGATGGTTCTTTCCCATCTTCTTGAATTCCGTTTCTTATTATTTTATTTATTCTATTGATTGTTTCAATCATATGAATAGGTATTCTAATTGTTCTTGCTTGGTCGGCTATTGCTCTACTTATTGCTTGTCTTATCCACCAAGTTGCATAAGTTGAAAATTTATACCCTTTTTTATATTCAAATTTATCAACAGCTTTCATAAGCCCAATATTACCTTCTTGAATTAAATCCAAAAATGGCAATCCTCTATTTGTATATCTTTTTGCTATAGATACAACAAGTCGTAAATTTGATTTTGCCATACGATTTTTTGCTTCATCAGTTATTTTTTTACCCAACTTAATTTGTTCTAAAACATCTTTTAATTCTTCTTCTTCAAGATCAAAGCCACCTTTACTAGCTTCTCTTGTTTGAAAAAGTTTTTTTATTTCCATATAAGTTCCAACCATTGTTGCTTCAGGAACCATACCTATAATATCAGCTTTTGAAAGATTTAAAATTTTATCTAACAATTTATTATGATTTTTAATTAATGTATCATTAAATAATGGAAGTTTATATTCTAGTCTTTTTAATTCCGAATCAAATCCTGCATCACTTTGTAATGCTGTTTCCATTGCTTTTACAATCTCCGTAATAAGCTTACTTGTAGGTCCAAGAGCTACTAAAGCATCTTTTAATTGTCGTTTTTTAAATGCTACTGCCAAATCAAATTGTAATAAACTAACTTCATCATCACCTTTTGCTACTTCTTTATCGCAAAATTTCAACCAATCTTTTTTTGCTTTTTCCAAAGATTTAAAAGCTTCAATTATTTTTTGAGCTCGTTTATCTAATTTTTTATTTTTATTTTTTTTCTTAGTTTCTTCTTCAGTTTCAACTATATCTTCTGATTCATCATCAATAACAACTTCTTCAATTTCCTCTTCTTCATCTTCATCATCAAAACTTTTAAAAAGTTCTTTAACTTTTCTTTCTCTATTTACAAGAGGTTCTTTATATTCTAAAATAAAATCAACCAAATATGGAACTGAACAAATAGCATCTAAAATTGCATCTTCACCTTGTTCCATTAATTTACTTATTTCAACTTCTTCCTCTTTTGTCAACAGATTTACTTTTCCCATTTCTCTTAAATACATTCTTACAGGAGAATCACTTCTACTCCATTCAAGCTGTTCTTTATCTTTAAGTAAATCAAATTGATCACTTTCTGAAGCATTTTTAAGTTTTTCTCTAGCTTCTGCTTTTCGTTTGGCATCTTTTAGATTTAATCGTTTTGCTAACTCTTTTGAGCTAACTAAAGTTACATTAAATAATTGAGCCTGAGCCATAATTTTTTTAATATTTGTTGCTGTTGGTGCCTTTGGAAATATTTTGATTAAACTTTCATAAGTCAAAATATTATCTTTATGCTCTTTGATAATCTTTTCAATTGATTTGTTAATATCTTTTACTGCCATTTTATTATATAACCTTCATCTAAAATAAGGATGTATTATACCCAAATTAGTTAAAATTTTCATTAGTTAATCTTACTTTTGTAAAATTTTAGATAAAATGCAAAAATATTTGTATATAAGGAAATAATAAAAATGGATAAAATCACAGGAAAAGTTTGGAAATTTGGAGATAATATTGATACAGACCTAATCATTGCTGCACGATATTTAAACAGTAGTGATCCACAACATTTAGCAAAATTTGTTATGGAAGATGCAGATCCTACATTTGCAACAAAAGTGCAAAAAGGGGATATAATAGTAGCAGGTGAGAATTTTGGTTGTGGAAGCAGTAGAGAACATGCTCCTATTGCACTAAAAGCTGCTGGAATTTCAGCTATTATTGCACCAACATTTGCAAGAATTTTTTATAGAAATGCGTTTAATATGGGATTGCCTATTTTTGAACTAGAAGAAGCAAATCAAATCAACGAAACTGATAATTTAACTATCAATTTAGATAGTGGAGAAATTATAAATAATACACAAAATAAAACTTATAAATTTACTCCAATTCCTCCATTTATGCAGGAATTACTTCAAGCAGGTGGATTAATGGAATTTGCAAAAACAGAAATAAACAAGGAACAATAATGAGTAAACAATATAATATTGCACTTATAAAAGGTGACGGTATCGGTGTAGAAATAGTAAATGAAGCTGTAAAAGTTTTGGATGCTATTGGAGAAAAATTTAATATAAATTTCAATTACAACGAATATCTTATGGGTGGAATCGCTATAGATAATACAGGAATTCCTCTTCCTCAAGAAACAATTGATGGTGTAAAAAATAGTGATGCATGTTTATTTGGTGCTATTGGTGGCCCTAAATGGGATAATAATCCAAGAGAATTAAGACCAGAATCTGGACTTTTACAATTTAGAAAAGAATTAGGTGTATTTGCAAATCTACGACCAGCTGTTGTTTATGATGAACTAACAGATGCAAGTAGTTTAAAACCTGAAGTTATCAAAGGTGTTGATATTATGGTTGTGAGAGAACTTATAGGTGGTATATATTTTGGAGAACCAAAAGGAAAAACTGCAACAAAAGGTTGGAACACAATGGTATATGAAACTTATGAAATAGAACGAATTGCTCATACTGCATTTAAATTAGCACAAAAAAGAGATAAAAAAGTTTGTTCAATTGATAAAGCAAATGTATTAGATGTAAGTCAACTTTGGAGAGATACAGTAGAAAAAATAGCAAAAGAATATCCAGATGTAGAACTTTCTCATATGTATGTAGATAATTGTGCTATGCAATTAGTAGCTAATCCTAAACAATTTGATGTTATTCTAACAGGAAATATTTTTGGTGATATTCTTAGTGATGAAGCTAGTATGTTAAGTGGTTCTATAGGACTTTTACCTTCAGCTTCTACAGGTGAAATTACCGATGTATATGAACCTATTCATGGATCTGCTCCAGATATTGCAGGTATGGGTATTGCTAATCCAATCGCTACTATTTCAAGTGCTTCTATGATGTTAAGATACTCTTTAGATGAAATTGAAGCAGCTAATGAAATAGACACTGCTATAAAAACTGCAATGAAAAACGGTTACAGAACTAAAGACTTAGCATCTTTTGATGCAAAACATATTGTTACAACATCTCAAATGGGTGATGTAATTGTAGATATTATTAAATCATAGGTTTTTTACACCTATGATTTAATCAAATGCCAATACATTATAATGTGTTAATACATACACTTTGTGTTCAGTTACTATTACTTGATGTGTAACATTATCTATCGCAAAATACTTTGAACCTTGTTCAATAGCATATTTTTTAGCTGCTGCTAATCCATTTTTTATATGTTTTAGTTTTGTATCATAAATATAATTTACTGTAGAAGTTTTTTGTTTATACAAATAAACTGACCCTGCTGATGAAGCATCATTTTCAGCATAAGAATAATAATTTGATACTTTTGTTTTAATATCTCCATAATAAGCCCCATATTGTATTGGATCAGCTGCAAATAAATTAACAGCAACAATTATTCCTAATAAAATTTTTTTCATATATTTTCCTTAATGTATCTTTTTATATAACTAGAGAGATGTGTTAATATCTCATAATTTACTGTATTATGTATTTTTGCTAAATAATTTGCATCATCAAATACGCACACACATTCTTCTTTCCCTTGTATTGAAAAACTATCCATAGATATTCTACCTAAAATTTGTTTTTTATTAGGCAAAAAAACTTTTTGTGTTTCATCAACTCTAAATAAACCATCACCATATCCTATATCATAATTGGATACTATAAAATTGTCACTTTCTACATGATATGTTGCTCCATAACCTATACAATCATTTGAGTTTAATACTCTAGTAGAAATTCTTTCTCCCCATAAAGATAATACAGGTTGTAATTTATTTTTAGCTAATGTACAATATCCATATATCCCTATACCAATTCTTGCAATATCATATTTATTGTTATCTATTTTATGCACTGCTGCACTATTGGCACAATGTATTCTAAAGTTATAGGGTATTATTTGTTTTATCTGCTCTACACAATCCAAAAATAAACTTTCCTGAGATATAGTTTTATCATTATTTTCATCTGCACAACAAAAATGTGTAAAAACACCATATAGTTTTAATTGTTTTTGTTTGATAATATCTATAGCTTCATCAAGTTGATTAAATTGTATGCCATTTCGTGACATACCACTATCAAATTTTAATTCAATACAAGTTCCACTAGGATAAGTTTTAAGATTTTCAATAGAATTAACAGCAAAAATATAATTCGATGGATAAGTATTATTTGCAGGTTTATCATACAAAATCAATATTGTATGAAAATTATATTGTGATACTATTGAAGCTTCTTGTAAATTACGCACCATACAATGTTGTACACCATATAGGTAAGACAAATTTGAAATCTCTTCCAAACCATGTCCGTATGCATTATCTTTTAATACAATGCATACCTTATCAATACCACCCAAAAGGTGGCTATAATAATCAAGATTATTATAAAAAGCTTGTTTATTAAGCTTAATAAATCCCATTTATATCAATACTAATGATCTAAGATTTGTTCTAAGAATAATTTTAATCTATCACTTTGTGGATTATGAAAAAATTCTTCTGGTGTATTTTCTTCTACAATTTGTCCATCTGCCATGAAAATAACTCTATCTGCAACTTTTCTTGCAAATCCCATTTCATGAGTAACACAAATCATAGTTTTATCTTCAGTAGCTAATTCCATCATAACATCAAGAACTTCACTAATCATCTCTGGATCAAGTGCCGATGTAGGTTCATCAAAAAGCATAATTTTTGGATTTGCACACAATGCTCTTGCTATTGCAACTCTTTGTTTTTGACCACCACTTAATTGATTTGGATATTTATCTGCTTGATCTGCAATATTTACTCTTTCAAGATATTTCATTGCTGTATCTATAGCTTCATGACGAGGTTGATGATGTACATGAGTAGGTGCTAAAATTAAATTATCCAAAATTGTAAGATGTGGAAATAATTCAAAATGCTGAAACACCATCGCTACTTCACTTCTTACTTGTTTTATTTTTTTAACATCATCTGTTAATTCTGTTCCATCTATATTAATACTACCTTCTTGAAATGTTTCAAGATAATTCATACATCTAGTAACTGTAGATTTTCCACTACCACTTGGTCCACAAATAACAAGAATTTCACCTTTTTTTATATTAAGATTTATATCTTTTAAAACATGAAAATCTCCATACCATTTATTTAAATTTTTAATCTCTATAATATTTTCTTCATTCATTTTTTATCCCTTTTTATCTATTGTTTGTATTAAATCTATCTTCTAAGTATTTTCCATATTTTGATAAAGAAAAACAAAATATCCAAAATATCAATGTCACAAATACATATCCTTCTGTATCAAATCCCATCCATGACGCATCACTTCCTGTTAAATGAACCATAGCAAGAAGATCAAACAATCCGATAATCAATACTAACGATGTATCTTTAAACAACGCAATAGAAGCACCTACAAGATTTGGTATTGCAACTTTTAAAGCTTGTGGAAGTATTACCAATAACATTTTTTGCCAATATGACAACCCCAATGAATCAGCAGCTTCATATTGACCTTTTGGTATAGCTTGAAGTCCACCTCTTATAATCTCTGCCACATATGCAGCTTGAAACAATGTAATCCCTATTAATGCTCTTAATAACTTGTTAAAACTAACACCTTCAGGGAAAAATAATGGTAAAATAACAGATGCCATAAATAAAATAGATATAAGAGGTACTCCTCTGATAAATTCTATATATACAACACTTATATTTCTAATAATAGGCAAGTCAGATGCTCTCCCAAATGCTAATACAACACCCAAAGGGAATGCCATAACAATACCAACAGATGCAATAATAAGAGTAAGACTCAATCCACCCCATTTATCTGTAGGTACAGTTTCAAGACCAAAATATCCACCACTTATTAAAAAATATGCAACAATAGGATATAAACTAAATATTAAAATTTTAGTAATAAACGATCTTCCAAAATATTTAAATATAGCACCAAATACAAATGCTAAACCAACTGCACTATTAATTCTCCAATAATCATCTTGTGGATAAAATCCATAAATAAACAATGTTAATTTTTGATGAATAAATACCCAACAAGCTCCATCTCCTGTACAATCAGCTTTCGTAGTACCAACAAAATTTGCATCTATTATTGCCCATTGTATAAAAGGAGGTATTACCCAAAATAAAAATGCAATACCTAAAAATGTCAATGCAACATTTAATGGAGTTGATAATAGATTTTCCAATACCCACTTAATTGGACCTCTTAAATTTGACGGTGCTTCTCTTGTAGGTTTTAAGTCATATACTGCCATTATCTACCCTTTATTTCCATTTTTTTATTTATAATATTTAATACAAACGATATTGTTAAACTGATTGTTAAATATACCAACATTGTTACTAAAATAATCTCTATAGCCTGTCCTGTTTGATTTAAACAAGTTCCTGCAAATACAGTTACAAGCTCTGGATAACCAATTGCTGTTGCAAGAGAAGAGTTTTTAGTAAGATTTAGATACTGATTAATAATAGGTGGAATAGCTATTCTAATAGCTTGTGGTAATATTACTAATTTTAAAGATTGATAAGATGAAAGTCCAAGTGAAGCTGCTGCTTCTTTTTGTCCTTTTGGAATAGCTTCTATACCACTTCTTATAGCTTCTGCAATATATGTAGCTGTATAAATACTAAGCGCAAAAGTTAAAGCCAAAAATTCAGGTGAATAACTCATACCACCTCTAAAATTAAACCCTTTTAACGCAGGATAATCAAAATGAAGTGGAGAACCACTTAAAAAATAAACTCCTAAAGGAAGTCCTACAATTATCAATACAATCCATGGTAATAAAAAGCTTTCTTTTCCTGTTTCTTCAAATCTTTTATTTGCCCATTTAACCAAAAAAATACTTACAAAAATAGCTAATACAAAAGCAATAATTACAAATGTAAATCCAGCTTCCATAATAGGTTTAGGTACAAATAATCCACGATTATTCAAAAACATATCACTCGCTAATTGAATACTTTGTCTTGGTTTTGGTAAAGCAGCTAAAACAACATTATACCAAAACAATATTTGAAGTAAAATCGGTATATTTCTAAAAAACTCAATATATCCCAATGATAATTTAGAAACAATGTAGTTTTTTGATAATCTAGCTACACCTATAATAACACCTAATATTGATGCAAAAAATATACCAACTCCTGATACAATAAGTGTATTTATAATACCTACTTTAAATGCATCAAAATATGTTGAAGTTTGGTCACTATATGGTATAGGAGATTCTGATATACCAAATCCAGCAATTTGACCAAAAAAATCAAATCCTGTAGTGATGCCTCTTTGTTCTATATTATGGAACATATTTGTCGTAATATACCACAAAAAAGCAACTAAGCCAATAACAGTAAGTAATTGAAAAAATATTCCCCTAAATTTTTGATTGTTTAATAAATTCAAAAAAAATCCTTTATAATAATTTTATTTTATCGCAATAAAAAAACTCAAGATAAAATCTTGAGTTTTTGTCCTATCTAAAAGGAGGAGAATATTGTAATCCACCTTGATTCCATAAAGCATTTAACCCTCTGCTAATTTTAAGAGGAGAACCCATACCTACATTTCTTTCAAATGATTCACCATAGTTACCAACTTGTTTGATAATTCTATAAGCCCATTTAGCATCTAAATGTAAATTTTCACCAATTTTTCCACTTGTTCCAAGAAGTCTTTTAACTTCTGGTTTTTTTGTATTTGTAGCTTGTGCATCAACATTTTTAGATGTTACACCAAATTCTTCTGCTGTTTTCATAGCAAATAATGACCATCTAATTACATTAAACCATTCATCATCACCTTGTCTTACAACAGGACCTAATGGTTCTTTTGAAATAATTTCAGGTAAAACTTTATATTTTCCTGGATTTGCCATTTTTGTTCTAAGTGCATATAATTGAGATGCATCAGAAGTGATTAAATCACATCTACCAGCTTCAAAACCTTTTGTTACTTGATCTGCTGTATCATAAGTAATTGGTTTATATTTCATATTATTTGCATTGAAGTACTCAGCAAGATTTAACTCAGTTGTAGTACCAGCTGTAATACATACTGAAGCACCATCTAATTCTTTTGCACTGTTTACACCAAGATCTTTAGCCACAAGGAAACCTTGACCATCATAATAATTTACACCAGCAAAGTTTAATCCAAGAGATGTATCTCTACTATTTGTCCATGTAGTGTTTCTTGAAAGAAGATCAACTTCACCACTTTGAAGAGCTGTAAATCTTTCTTTTGCAGTTAATGGAACAATTTTAACTTTTGAAGCATCACCTAATACAGCAGCTGCAACTGCTCTACACATATCTACATCAAGACCTTTCCATTTTTTATCTGCACCAACTTCTGCAAAACCTGGAAGCCCTGTTGAAACTCCACATTTTAAATACCCTTGTTTTTTAGTATTTTCTAGTGTACCTGCACTAGCTGTAATTCCACATACAGCAACTGCTGCAAGTGATAATTTTAATAATTTTTTCATAATCCCTCCTACAGAATATATTGAGTAATAAGTTTATAGGCTTTTTGTTTAAAACTATCTTAAGAAATTTCAAAATTGTTTCTTTTTTAATCTAAAACAATTATTATTTCATAGATTTAGCAAAATAAGATACAACTCCGTTTGCAATTCCATTTGCAACTTTTTGTTGATAAAGTTTTGTATATAATCTTTTAGACTCTTCTGGATGAGAAATATATCCTACTTCTACCAAAATCGAAGGCATTTGAGCACCTACTAATACCCAAAAAGGTCCTTCTCTAACACCTGCATCTATAATTTTATCACCATAGATTTTTCGTAAATTATATAAAATATGACTTTGAACATCAATTGCTATTTTTTGTGATGCAGTTATTTTAGTTCTATTTAATAAAGTTAATAAAATATTTTTAGAACTATAACTCATAGAATGAATATCCCCTTTATTTTCAAGTGCTGCAACTCTTTTTGCTCTATTACTTCTTGCCGGACTTAAAAAATATGTTTCAACACCTTTTGCGACTTTGATTCTTGCTTTTCGTGCTGCATTTGCATGGATAGAGATAAAAATATCAGCATTTTTTTTATTGGCAAATTTTGTTCTATATCGTAAACTTATAAATTTATCTCTATCCCTTGTAAGATAAACTGTAAAACCTCTGTTTTTCAAACTTTTATAAAGGTATTTAGCAATATTTAATACAACATATTTTTCCATTCTATGATGTGGTCCTAATGCTCCAGAATCTTTCCCTCCATGCCCTGCGTCAATCACTATGATTTTATTTTTATAATTTACATTAAAGACATTTGTTTTTTGTTCTGTTTTTTTTATTTTTATCTCTCTAAGATTATATAAATTTTTTTTAATATCTTGTTTTTTAGGATAAACTGTTATAATTAATTGACGCTTACCAATATGATAAACAGGTTTTATATCTGTTTTATTCAATAAAACAATTTTTAATAAATTTGTTTTAGCTTGAAATATTTTTATTTTATAAACACCATTAATTGATAATTTAGTAGGAGATGCATCTTTAAAATTACCTTTTATACTAAATATATATTTAAAATAACCAGCTTTTTCTTTTGAAAATCTAACATAAGACTTATAAATATGTTTATTAAAATTTACAACAATTGTATTTTTATTTGTATATACTGATGATATAGAATATTTTGATTTAATAGACTTTTGTTTTGTTATATGTAATTTTGTAGATTTATCCAATCTATACAATTCATATTTGTATTGGGTAATATTTTTATTTAATTTTGTACCATATTGTACTATCTGCTTAAGATATTTAATCTGTTTTTGTTTATTATTATGTAAAATTGAAGTTATATAATTTTTTTTGGCATAAAAAAACTTACTAGAAGTAGTAGAACCATATAAATTTGTACCGTTATTTAAAAATAATATAACGATACAAATAAGATAAAATTGTTTTAACACTTTAAAAATTAATCTGTTAATTGATCCATAAGTTCTTTTACAGATATTAGTTTATCTATTTTATAACCATTTGCACCTGTAAAAAACAATCCTGTTTTAGTATCACCTTGATACGCTGCACTAAGAGCATCAGCTATACAATACCCTACAACTTTTGCTTCTACACCTCTATTACAAGGTGCTACACAATTAGAAATACAAGAAACTTTTGGGGCAGTACCTTTTTCTATAGAATCTTGAAGGTTAGTTAACACTCCTCTTGCAGGTAATCCAACAGGAGATTTTAATAATTTTATATCTTCCTCTTTAGCATCTAAAATGACTTTTTTAAAGTCAGCATGAGCATCACATTCATAAGTACCTATAAATCTTGTACCCATTTGAACACCATCACATCCTAAATCTAAAAATTTTTGAATATCTTGTTTATCCCAGATACCACCAGCAGCAATTACCGGCATATTATCAGACCATTTTTTTGCTTCTTCTATAATCGGTACAACAATATTTTCCAATTGATACTCTTCTTGGAAACATTGCTCATAAGAAAATCCCTGATGCCCTCCACTTAAAGGACCTTCAACAATCACTGCATCTGGTAATTTACCATATCTTTTCCATTTTTTACAAATAAGCTTTAACGCTCTAGCACTAGAAACAATAGGTATCAAAGCTACATCTGGAAAATCTTTTGTAAATTCTGGCATATTTGTAGGTAATCCAGCACCTGTAATAATCATATCTACACCTGCTTCACAAGCATCTGTAACAATTCTTCCATAATCATTACTTGCATACAATACATTACAAGCAAGTGGTTTATCTCCACAAATTTCTCTTGCTTTTTTTACAATTTCATGCAAAGCATCTCTACTATAAAAATTTACTTCTGTATGAGGTTTATCAGCTATATTTTTTTGTGAAAATTGTTTATTGTTATAATACCCTGTTCCTACAGATGAAACAACACCTAAACCACCCTCTTTTGATACATTTCCTGCTAATCTATCCCAAGATATACCAACACCCATACCACCTTGTACTACAGGTTTTTCTACTATATGTTTTCCTATTTTTATACTTTTCATATTTTATCCCTTATTTAACAATGATTTTAACAAATTTTTTCTTACCTTTTTGTAAAACAAATTCACCTGCTTGTAACATCATTTTATCATCACTTATTTTCACTTGATCAATTTTAACTGCACCACCTTTTATATCTCTTCGTGCTTGAGATGTAGATGGTTCAAGTTTTGTATCAACTAACACTTGACAAATCCAGCTATTTAGTTCTATTTCAAACTCTTCTAAATCTGTAGGTATATCTTTTTGAGCAAAAATCTTTCTGAACTCATCTGCTGCAACTCCACCAGCTCCATTTCCGTGAAACCTATCAACAATCTCCATTGCTAACATCTCTTTTATTGCTTTTGGATGTAAACTTTTATCTTCTACACCTTTTTGTAATTGTTTGATACTATCTAAACTTTTTGTAGATAACAACTCATAATATCTCCACATAAGTTCATCAGATATACTTAATATTTTACCAAACATATCATTTGGTTCATCTGTTACACCTATGTAGTTTCCTAAAGATTTACTCATTTTATTTACACCATCAAGACCTTCAAGTATCGGCATCATTAAAACTGCTTGTTGTTTTTTTAATCCATAAGCTTTTTGAAGTTGTCTTCCCATAAGAAGATTAAATTTTTGATCGGTTCCACCTATTTCAATATCACTTTGAAGATGAACAGAATCATACCCTTGAAGTAATGGATATAAAAATTCACTTACGGCTATTGGTGTATTTGAAGCATATCTTTTACTAAAATCATCTCTTTCTAACATTCTTGCTACGGTTAGATTTGAAGCTAACATAATAATCCCACTAGCACCTAAATTTTCTAACCAATCTTTATTAAATACGATTTGAGTTTTACTTTCATCAAGTATTTTAAAAGCTTGAGTTGTATAACTTTGAATATTTTTTACAATATCCTCATCACTTAATACTTTTCTAGTAGCACTTTTTCCTGTAGGATCTCCAATAGTAGCTGTAAAATTTCCAATTAAAAATTGCACAATTCCACCATATTGTTGAAATGCTGCAAGTTTTTGAAGTAACACGGTATGACCAAGATGCAAATCAGGTGCAGTTGGATCAAATCCAGCTTTTACATAATAATTTTCACCTGTTTCATAATACCGTTTAAGATTTTTGACAATCGCTTCTTCATCTATAATTTCAGATGTACCTCTTTGAATTTCTGCTAGTGCTTCTTGAATTTTTTGTTCCATATTTGCCCTTTCGTTTTATTTACTTTTGTATGCATCTTGTGCCGAATAAAATTCTATAATTTTTGCTTTTTGAGAAACTATTTGTTTCACTTTTTCAATATTGCTATTTTTAATTTCAAAATCTATAGTACAGTATTGTACATGAGAGTGTTTATCTTTTCCGTATTCTATAAATAAAATAATAGCATCATTTGTATTTGATAAATGTGTTAAAAGTCTGGCTAATTCACCTCTAGTATTTGGTAAACTCACTACCATTTTATATACATAATATTTATCATCACTCCATGTACAATAAACCATTTGTTTATTTTCTTGCATCATTTTATAAGCATTTTCACACATTTTATGATGAATAATTACCTCTTTTTTATCTTTAAATGCCAATATATCATCACCTATTTTTGGATGACAACAATGATCCATACGAGCAGATGATATTGTAAAATTTGAATAAACTATAATATTATCAAATTTAAATTCTTTAAGTTTTACTTTTTGAACTTTTATACGAGCTAACAATCCATCTTGATTTCTAATTTTATTTTCAATATATCTTTTTGAATGTTTTAAATGATCTAGGTTATAAACTACTTTTTCTATTTTATTAATTTTTATACTACTTAAAATACTGTAAGTATATCTTGAAAAAATTGTATTTAAGATATTTTTACCGTTTGTTATATCTATTTGTTTAATTTTATTTACACACAATAACTTAATATTTTTTTTAGCTTTGGTTGTACGCACCATATCATACCATGAACATCGTTGTATAACTTCATCTTGTGTTTTTATATATACAATATCACCACTTTTTAATTCTGTTAAAAGTGGTTTTTTTATGTTATTAATAGAAGCTTCTACTGCTTTGTTTCCTACATCTGTATGGATCATATACGCAAAATCATATGCTGTGGAACCTTTTTGAAGTGTAAAAATATCGCCTCTTGGTGAATACACAATAACATCTTCACTAAAAAGTTCTTGTTTTGTATCTGAATAAAATTCTTCTATATTTTCATTATCCACTTCTAGTGTGTGTAACCAATTTAAATTTGGTTTTATAACCTCATCAGAACCTTTATATTTCCAATGAGCTGCCACTCCATATTCTGCCACATCATGCATAGCTTGTGTACGAATTTGTATTTCAAAAATTTTTGCATTATGAAATACTGTAGTATGAATAGTTTGATAACCATTTTCTTTAGGAATTGCTATATAATCTTTAAATCTTGAAATCAAAGGTTTATAAGTTGTATGAATTTTTCCTAAAATACGATAACAATCTAATTTATCATTGGTAATAATTCTTATTGCAAAAAGGTCTAAAACTTCATCAATATTAATACCTTTTCTTTGTGTTTTTAAATATATAGAATAATAGTGTTTAATACGACTAAACACTTTTATATTTGTATTATTTTCAAGGTCAAGGTTTTTTTTAATATCTATTAAAAAATTATCAAATATATCTTGTATTTTTGCTTGGTATTTTTTAATATACTCATCTATTTTATTATATTCTTGAGGATAAAGATAATAAAATGACAAATCTTCTAAAACATTTTTAATAGTTGACATACCAAATCTATGCGATAAAGGTGCATATACCACAAGTGTTTCTTCAGCTATACGCTTTTGTCTTTTAGCATCTAATGCATCCAAAGTAAGCATATTATGTGTTCTATCATACAGTTTAATTACAAACACCCTTACATCATCAATAGATGCAATTAACATTTTTCTAAAAGTTAAAGCAGATTTTATAATTCGTTCATTTGAAAATGAATTTTTATATTCATTATCTCTAATTTCTGTAATTTTGGTTAAACCATCAACAATATGGGAAACATCCGAACCAAATTTTGATTTAATATCTTCTAAAGTATATTGTGTATCTTCTACAACATCGTGTAAAAGTGCAGATAAAATCATAGCCTCATCATGACTATAATACGCAGTAATTGCAGCCACCAAAATAGGATGAACTGCATAAGGCTCACCACTTTTACGATATTGGTTACTATGGGCTTTTATACAAAAATCCATAGCTTCATCTATCGTATTAGATGATTTAATATGTGTTTTCAAACACTTAATAGCATCATCTATATTATTTATAGATTGTATTTCTAAAAGAAAATTTTCCAAAATAGTATTATTTTAATCCTCTTGGAAACCTTCTATATTTAATAATCCTTGTGCTATCTCATTGATAGCAATATCTGTATATTTCATATTTTTTAACATAGAGTTATCTAAAAGTGGTTTTGCACCTTTACTTAATTGGTCTGCTCTTTGACCAACTGCCAATGATAAGATATATCTATCATTTCCAACTCTTTGTAATGCTTGACTTAAAATCTCTTCTATTCTCATTTTTTCTCCTGATCTATTTTACTATTGAACATTTTGAATGATCACCATTTACTATTTTTAGTAAATTTCCTTGCTCATTCATATTCGCTACTACTATTGGTAAATTATTGTCTTTTGCAAGTGCGATTGCTGTATCATCCATAACTTTGATATGGTCTTTTAATGCATCATCATAACTAATTTGATCCAATTTTACAGCATCATTATATTTCATAGGGTCTTTATCATAAATACCATCAACTTTTGTTGCTTTAATTAACATAGAAGCTTCTATTTCTGTTGCTCTTAAAGTTGCTGCTGTATCTGTTGTAAAAAATGGATTTCCTGTACCTGCACTAAAAATCACAACTCTACCTTTTTCAAGATGTCTTTTTGCTCTACGAACAATAAAAGATTCTGCAATTTGTTCCATTTTAATAGCAGTTTGCAATCTTGCACAAACTCCAATATGTTCCAATGCTTCTTGCATAGCAATACCATTTACAACAGTAGCTAACATTCCCATATAATCGCCACTTGTTCTTTTGATAATACCATCAGCAGCAGCACTAACACCACGAATGATATTACCACCACCAATTACAATACCAACTTCAATATCGTTATCTACAAGTTCTTTTATCTCTTGTGCTATATAAGCAAGTATTTGAGTATCTATTCCATAACCACCATCACCAGCTAATGCTTCACCTGAAAACTTTACCAATACTCTATTTTTCATATAAGTTCCTATTCATAATTTCCGAATTGTATCTAAAATTTACTAATGATTTGTTTAAGTTAAAATTTCACAATATATTCTTTTATTGTTGTTTTAAATTTATAACCTCTTTTTGTATAAATATCTCACTTTTTATTTGTTCTATTTTTGCTTTTATTTTAGCATTATTTGCTATTGCCAAATTTAATTCATCACTGCTGATTAATTGTTGATTAAATCTCCCCATACTTAAATATAAATATTCATTTGAAGCTTTTAATTCTTCTTTAGCCCATTTTAAATTTTCTTGAAGTGAATTTAACTTTAACAATTCATTTTGAATATCTATTTTAGCTTTTATAATATAATCTTCAACAAAACTTTGACGAGCCAATAATTTAGCTTTTGCACTTTGAATATTGCTATTATTACTAAATCCATCAAATAAATTATATTTTAATTCAATACCACCATAACTCTCATTTGCATTTTTATATCCATTGCCATCCAAACTTAAACTATCTCCAACTTTTTTATAAGATGCAATTAAATTTATTTGAGGAAATAAAGATGATTTTGCTAATTTTATATCTAATTTATCTATAAAAAGTAATTTTTTTAATATTTGAATATCTGTACGATTTTCAATGTTGTTATGTTGTACAACCACTGTTGGTAATGATATTGCATCAGCTTTTATAGAAGTAAGATATTTGATATTATTAGTTAATATATTTATATTTTGATTTATTTGAACAATATCTGCTTTTATTTTATATAGATTTGCTTTGATATTCAAAAGTTCACTTTTTGGTATAAGTTCAACTTGATAAAACCCTTGTGCTTTTTTATAAGAACTATTTAAAGCTTTTTTAGCTTCCATTAAAGCTGTTTTTGATTTATTCAAAGAATACAAATTTCCATACAGTTTTACAAGGTTTAATGTTAAATTTCGTTTTAAATCAGATTTTTGCAATTTAACAATTTCACTTTTTATCTTTGATTGTTTAATCATATTAGATATAGCAAAACCTCTAAAAATAGGATATTTTAAAGTTATATCTGCCTCATAATTTTCTTTTGTTCCTGCATCAGCCCATATTTTAGGAGTATTTGGCAAATTAATAGCTATTTGTGGAGTTTGTTGTAAATGGATATATCTTAGAGTAAAATCAAGTTTAGGTAGATTTGATCCTTGGATAACTTTTAATTGTGATTTAGACCCTTCTATTTCATAGTTTTTTGATTTTAATAATCTATTATAATCCAATTGTTTTACCAAATCATCTAGTTCACTTCCATTTAAAACTATACAACCTATTACTAACAATACTACTTTAAACATAACTTTTTCCTTTGAATATAAATAATGCTATTACAAAAAACGAACCAATAACAGCCCATGTAGCAGCATAAAAAAATGTACTTGAAAAACCATAATTATAGCTCATAAACAACTCATAATTTCTAAAAATCTCATTTAAGATATTTCTACTCAAACCTAAAGTTTCAACACCTTTATTTAAAAAATCTTCTAAATATGTTGTATTTTGAATTTGAGTTAATCTATCAAAATTAAAATTTTTATAAAATTCCATATTATTTGTGGCAAGTGCTGTTCCAAAACTTCCCCCTACAAATCTAAAATAATCCATTAATACTATTGCAAGTTCACCTTTATGCGTAGGTACACTTTTCATAAGCAATACAGTAACAGGTGCAAAAAACATCCCCATTGCTATTCCAAAAGGTATAGTTAAAATAATAGCTTGAGATAAAGGGGTATAATAATTTAATTTTGGCAACATAAAAAAAGCTACAAACAAATATATACTTGCAGCTATAAGGAGTGTATATTTTGCTCCTATTTTATCACTTAATATCCCAGCAACAGGAGAAAAAAGTCCTATAAATAAAGCAAATGCAAACACTGCAATCCCTGCATCAAAAGTTGGTAACATTTTTATATGTTCATAATACACAGGCAATAAATAAAAATATTGATACATACTAAGACCTAAAATAAAAAAATATATCAATATACCATTTGTAAAATTGGCATTTTTAAATAATCCAAAATCTATTAGCTTATCTTTTGAATTTAATTCACTTAAAAAATATAATAGATAAAAAATAATTGAACCAAACAATAATGTACCAATTAAGATACTATTAAACCAACCCATTTGCTGCCCTTTACTGAGCATTACCAACAATAAAATAGTCCCAAAACTAATTAAAATAAAACTTTTATAATTAAATGGTACTTCTTTTAAATTATAATCTTTTGGCAAAAAACTAATCCCTGCAATAACAAGTAATAACCCAATAGGTACATTAATAAAAAATACCATTCTCCAATTAAAATATTCTGTTAAATATCCCCCTACAGTTGGTCCAAGTGCTGGTGCAAAACTCACTCCAAGTGCAAAAATACCCATTGCAAGTCCTTTTTTTTGTGGAGGAAAATAACTAAATACCATAATATGACTTGTAACCATAATCAATGCCTCACTGAAACCTTGAAAAACTCTAGCAATAATAATATTTTCAAGAGAATTAGATACACCACAAAATAAACTAGCACTAGCAAATATTGCAACCCCACTTAAAAATACAATTTTTGAACCATATTTTTTAATAAGATATTCACAAATCAATAACGCCACAGCAGCACTAACCATATAACTCGTAATAATCCATTGCACTCCATACATATCAGTAGAAAGTGGTCCTGTCAATTTTGGTACTATCACATCAACAACTGTTGTATCAAGGATAGCCATAAAAGCTCCAAGCATTACAATAAAAGTATATATTGCCCGTTGTTTAGATGTTATATCCCATGGATTTAATGCCATTAGTTTAATCCCTTTTTATAGCAACAGTTGCACCCATACCAACTTTTAATTTTTTAGTTGGATTTAATATTGAAATTCTCACAATAAATCTTTGATCTAATTTTGTAAATTCACCACTTGCTATATCTCTAGGAACCAAAGAAAATGTAGCAGCACTTGCTGGCAAAATAGATTCTACTTCCCCTTTAAAACTGCGATTATCAATAGCATCTATATCTATTTTTACTTTACTTCCTTTTTCAATACCATGTAATTTTTTCTCACTCAAAAGCACTTCTATATGTAAATTTTCAGGACTAACTATACTATATATTAAACTCCCTTTTTGTACAACCCTTTGTGTAGTTATAAATCTTTTTGCTACTATAGCATCTATTGGAGAATATAAAGTGGTATAATTTAATTGATTTTGTATCGCTTTTTTACTATCATTTAAAGATTTTATTTTTTTATCCAATGAAATAATATTTTGTTTTAATTCAGATATTGATTGTTGCTTAATATTAATCAACTTAATATTATATTGAATATCTTTATAATCAAGTTTCAATGCCATTAATTTTGAATTTAAAGAAGCAATTTTATTATTCAAACCTTTTAATTTTGTATCAATAGCCTCAAGCTTTTCTTTTTGGATCAGTTTTTGATTATACAATGTTGTAAATCTTTGTTTATCTTTGGTTAATTTTTCTTGTTGTGCTTTTAATCCATCAATATTATATTCAAGAGAAGCAATAGTTGGTGTTAGTTTTGCCTTTTTATTATTTAAAAGTAAAATTTGAACTTCCAATTCCTCTTTTGTTTGTTTTTGTTTTATTATAAGAGCCTCTTTTTTTGCTATTAAAGAATCTATTTCATGCGATATTTTATCTTTTTGAATTAAAAAATCTTTTGGGTCAATTTGTGCTAAGATTTCCCCTTTTTTTATCATTTCACCCTCTTTTTTAGTTAAAGTTACCACTTTTCCACCAACTTTAAAAGATAAAAATAGAAGATTATCACTTTTTACAAATGCTGCATCACTTATAGCATTATTACTACGATAACTTATATAACTAAATCCTGCTAGTATAAAACCTATTATTAATATTACTATTACTATAGAACCTGTTTTTTTCATTTTTCCACCTTTGTAAGTTGATATATCATATCTATATAGTTATTTATCTCATTTTGTAAACTATCTAATGAATTTGTTGTTTCATGGATTATATATAATCCTTTTGCTGTAGAAAACAAGCCATTTACCAAAGACAATACTTCTGGCTTGAGTTCCCCTTTGATAATCGCTTCATTGATAATCTGTTCCAACCAATTTTTATATTTGTCATAACATTGAGTTTGAAAATGTTTCATTTTATCATTTTCATTAATCAAAGCTATAGATATAAACTTTTTATATATTTCCCGTAATTGTATATCTTCATCACTATAAAAAAACTCTGCAAAAAGTTTAAGTTGTTCTTTGATATTTTTTGCATTATTAAGTTTTATCTCTGTTTTTTTGTTGTATTCATCCATCAAAATAGTAACAATATGAAATAACAAATCTTCTTTATCATCAAAATAATCATAAAAACTACCTTTTGCTATATGTGCAACTTGCGCTATTTGTGAAATAGTTATATCTTTGATAGAAGCATTGATTACTAAGTTTTTACAAGCTAATGCTATATTGTTTCGTTTTTCATCTTTATCTACAATAATTGCCATAATTACCCCTATAAATTAAATGACTGACGGTCATTCATTTATGAATTGTACTATGCACAAACTTAAAAAGATATAAATGATTTTAAAAATAAATATGAAAATACAATAGCTGCAATAGTTCTTATAAGGATTACCATAGTAAAATCAGCTCCAAATATCACAAACAATAAAGTATCTTCAATAATCGCATGGCAAATCATAAGAAATGTTCCTATATAAAACAAGTCTGCTTTGGATATGGTACCACTATTTGCTTCTTTGATTAAAATTCCAGCACCATACGTGATACCTAAAAATATACCCACAACCAAAGAAAACCCTTTGCTCACATTTTTTTGACTATCAAGTATAAATTTTCTTGTTTTTATAAAATCCATTATAAATATCAATGTTGTAATAAGTAAAATAATTTTAACACTTAATTCAATAGCATTAATAGAGGATCCTAATAAAAGATTTTCTAAAGTATCATAAGTGGTTTTTGTAAAAGTGGCATCACTAAGTGTTGCCTCAAACCAATAACTTGGCATAATAGAAACTACAAAAGCCAAAAAGAATCCAATAAAAATTCGCAAACTATAAGAATACAAATTTGATATACCTAATTTTTTCATAATAACACTTTCAACAATCAAAGAATGACAAACACCCAAAAATACAGCTAAAATACTCCATTGATGAGGCGTTAAATCCAAAGGTGCAGCAAATGCAACAGCAGCATATAGATTTAAAAACATCCCACTTAAGATTGCCAAAGATGTTTGAGGTGGCAATCCAATTATTGTAGTTATTGGTTCTATAATAAATGATATATACGATAAAGTATTGTAAAAATATAATATATCTGCTAAAATATATATAGGAATAACTAACTTTAGTATAATCCATGCACTTTGTAATGAAGTATGTAATGTGTGTTTAAAATTCATATATTCTCCTATAATTGATGGAATATTAACAAATAACAAAAAAAATATCTTGTATAAAATTGATATTTTTAAAAAAAGGAAAAATAATTTTAAAGTTTTACGATAAAAATGGTATTGTCTTTGCAGAATTAAATTATGCAAAAGAATTTTTTTCAAATTATGAAAAACATTCACATGATAGATTATGTATTTCAGGATTAACAAAAGGTAAAATAAGTGTAGAGTTTCATAACCAATCAATAAAATATATTCAACCAAATCAATTAATTGTTTTTAATCCAAAACAAGTTCATGTATGCAAAAACAGTGATATTAAATCTTATGATTATTTTACTTTCCATTTTGATACACAATGGTTAAAAAATTTATCTACAAACTACCAAATATATTTTGATAACAATATTATAAATAATGCAGAACTTTATAATCAATTTATTATAATCGCTCAAGATGTCATTTATAACAAAAACTACAATATCCAACTAAAATTAGAAAATTTATTAAAAAATATACTACAGCTATATGCTACTAAATATCCAATACAAAATAAAGACAATACACTTCTATATGAAGTTCAACAATATATTTTATTAAATATTGAAGAAAAACTTACTCTTGATGATATATCTTATAAACTAGGCTATACAAAAGAACATATAATAAGAGTATTTAAAAAGGAATTTGGATTATCCCCACATGCATTCTTGATGAATGAAAAAGTAAATAAAGCTAAAACAATATTACAAAACAGTTCAAATCAAACTATTTCGCAAATCGCATTAGAACTTGGTTTTTGTGATCAAAGTCACTTAAATAAATTTTTTAAACGATCATATGGGATTACCCCAAATGATTATAAAAAATCAAATTAATACAATATTTGATTATAAATATATTATTTCAATGACTTTTTCTTAAATCCTGCACCTTTTTTTGTTTTGGCTTTCAAATTAAGATCATTAATCATTTCACGATAATCTATCCCTAATTTGTGTAATTTTACCAAAGAGGTTGCAATCACTGCGATTGTATTTGGTACTTCCCCTTTTGTTTTATATGCTTGAATATTTTTTTCACTTACTTTTATCAATTTACTGAATTTTGGTAAAGTAATCTCTGCATCAAGTAAACATTTCTTAAAATCTATAAAAGTCATTCACTACCCCTTATAATATTAGCACCCAAGTTTGTTAATTTTTCTTCTAATCTATCATATCCTCGGTCAAGATGATAAATTCTATGAATTGTAGTAGTATTTTGAGCTACAAGTGCAGCAATAACCAAAGCAGAACTTGCTCTAAGATCTGTTGCCATAACATCAGTACCTAATAATTTTTTTGGTGTACCTGTAATAGTTGCTACTGTACCATTTAGTTTTATATCAGCTCCCATTCGTATCAATTCACTTACATGCATAAACCGATTTTCAAATAATTTTTCATCAATAATACTTACCCCATCAGCCATAGTTGCCAAAGCCATAAATTGGGCTTGCATATCTGTAGGAAAACCTGGATATTCACTTGTGATTATATTAACAGGTTTTATTTTATTAGCTGGATAAATTGTAATTGAATTTTCATTTTTGGTTAATAAATATCCCATTTCATTTAATTTTCCTAAAATAGCATCCAAATGATTTGGAATAATATTATTAATAGTTAAAATACTATTTGTAATAGCGCCTATACACAAATATGTACCTGCTTCAATTCTATCTGGAATAATTTTAAATGGCTTCAATGGTAATAATTTACCTCCACTACCTTTTATTACAATTGTATTTGTACCAATACCTTGTATATCAACAGATCCTGCTGCTAATACTTCACATAATTGTATAACCTCCGGCTCTTTTGCTGCATTGATAATTGTTGTTGTACCGTATGCCAAAGCTGCTGCCATAACAATATTTTCAGTACCTGTTACTGTAACCTTATCAAAAACAATAGTTGCACCTGTTAAACCATTTGGTGCTGTTGCTACAATATAACCATTTTTGATTTCAATTTTAGCTCCCATGGTTTCCAATGCTTTTAGGTGTAAATCAACAGGTCGTTGTCCTATAGCACATCCACCTGGCAAAGATACTTCACAATGCCCAAATCTAGCTAATAATGGTCCAAGTACAAGTATTGATGCCCTCATTGTTTTAACAATTTCATATGTTGCTGTTGTTTTATCTAAAGTTGAAGTATTTATAGTAATATTTGTATCATTATGTTCATAAGTTGCACCTAACATACCTAAAAGTTTTAGTAATGTTCTTATATCAACTACATTAGGCAAATTTGTTATATTAACACTATTTGATGACAAAATTGTAGCAGTCAAAAGTGGCAAGGCAGCATTTTTGGCACCACTAATATTCACTTCACCTTTTAAATTATTTTTACCTACTATTTTTAAATAATCCACTAATTTTCTTCCTCATTGATTTTATCAATTGTATCTAATTTATCCTTACTTTTAGCACTTTTTTTTCGTTTATACATACAAATTAATCTCATAGGAAACCATACCAATAACATAACAGGCAATCCAAAAGTAATCACAAACATCTCAAAAAAATCAAAAAAAGTAGCTTTTGGATCATCCATAGTAAATAACCCTAACATAACAGCAATATAACCACAAAATAGAACAACTACAACACTATATATTATAAAAAACTTTTTCATAAACTTTTTATTATCTCTTTTATAATTTCATATACAATATATACAGATTTTATTTCACATTTTTCCCTATCTGAATGAGGATAATATATATTTGGTCCTATAGATACAATTTGAAGATTGGGAAATTTTTCTTTAAATATAGCACATTCTAAACCTGCATGTATAGCATATAATTTAGGATTTGGAACATATTTTTCATATATTTTTGATACTAATTTGGTAAATTCATTTTGTTCTGGTTTCCATGCCGAATAACGACTATGAGTATAAACATCAAATCCATAATCTTGTAACTGCCGTACAATATTATTTGATATTGTATCCAAATTACTATTATCCATACTTCTAGCACTAAGTTCAATTATTACCTTATCTATTGTAGTGGTAATAATAGCCAGATTAACTGAATCTATTACAATATCTAAATTATTATCATATTGCAATACACCATTTTGAAATTCAGATACAAATTTTACAATATTAGGATCCAATAATTTATAATGCTCACTAATAGCATCAATTTTATTTATTTTCATATTTTTATGTGATATTTTAGGAGGTTGATTTGTAGCAATAATAGCTTTTGCACTTTTTGGAATAGAATTTATTCTTTCTCCTGCATTTATATCAATTAAATCACCATTACATTTATTGATAGTTTCAAAAATCAATTTAATACTATTTGGAATATTTTTATCTATATCCACCCCACTATGTCCACCATCAAGATTATCTATAGTAATTTCATATAAAATTTTATTTTCATTATTTGGTACAATTTTAGTCACATTTGTAGAAGCAACAATATCAATACCACCTGCACAACCAATAGAAATATACCCTATCTCTTCACTATCTAAATTTAACATTTTGGAAGATTTTATATCTAATGCAAGTTTATTAGCACCTACTAAACCTATCTCTTCATCTGCAGTAAATAAAAACTCACATTCACTATGCTCTGCCATAAGGTTTAACATATATGCACATCCTATACCATTGTCAGCACCCAAAGTTGATTTTTCTGCTTTTATATATCCATTTTCTTGGATAAGTGTTGGTATTGTATTATCTTGTAAACAAACTATATCATAATGGGATTGTAGACACAAAATAGGCTTTTTATCAGATTTATAACATAAAATATTATTCGCACTATCTATATCACAAACATAATTATATTTTGTAGCATACTGTGTTATAAACTCAATAAAAGATGTGTAAGTTCCACTACATCTTGCAATAGATGTTATAGTTTTAAATAATTCTAATATCATAAATCAACAAAAATCAGCTAATAATCCAGCTTTTAATTGTTCATACATCTCATTTCCTGCAAGTTTTTTAACTACATATAAACCCAAACACATAGCTGTACCTGGTCCTCTTGATGTTATAACATTACCATCTTCTACAACTTTATCAACACTAGAATACCCTTGTAATCTTATTTTTTCTTCTACAGAAGGATAACATGTAAAATTTGATGATAATACCCCTGCACTTTCCAATGCAAAAGGTGCAGCACAAATAGCACCAATAAGTTTATCTTTGTTTTTCATCTCTTGCAATAAAGTTTGTACATAATCATTTGTGGCTAATATATCTGTACCACCCCAACCACCTGGCAATAATATCATATCGATTTGATCTGAACTTATTTGTTGAATAGGTTGATCAGCTACAACCATAATACCATTTGCACCTTGAACTTGTAAATTCTCTGTTATAGATGCTACAACTACACTAATACCTGCTCGTCTTAAAACATCAATTAAACTTACTGCCTCTATCTCTTCAAATCCTGTTGCAAGAGGGATTAACACTTTTGCCATATCAACTCCTTAAAATTTTGTTTCAATTTTTAGATTTACACTATCTATTTTTTTATCTTTATCAAATGTTATATTCGGTATTAATTTTATATTAGAACTATCATCTTGTTTGATTTTACCTTTTTCTAAATCAATATTACAATAATCAACCTTAGGAATAATTTTAGAATAATCAATTTTTGTTTTTGGTAAAATAATTTTTACTGTTTTATTATGTTCTTTGTATTGAGCTTGTTTCACTAATAAATTATTATATTTTTTATAGCATTGTTTTATCTCTTTGATTAACATAGATTTCTCTTTTGTTAAACAATTCTTAGAATTTTTATTTTCTGTTTGTAATAATTCTATTTTGGCTTTATATTTTTTATTTACAATATTGCATTTTGATAATTCATCTTGCAAAATTTTTATATTTTGTTGTAAATTATGATTAATTAGAAGTTGTTTATTATATAAACTATTTACAAAATATACCCCTATAGATAAAACTACAATAAGGGTATAAATTATAAGTTTCACAATTTTATTTTATACTACTTTGCTGTGCTTTATCTTTAGTATCAACCCAAATATTTGGAGTGCTACCACCAGGAGTTAAGAAAATTTTAGCATCTTTGTTTACTTTTAACGCTTCGTTAAATTTACCTTGTACCTCAATTTGTTGCATTTGTAGTAATTTAGGAGTTAAAGAATTTGCGATAATTTTATTTGCTTTTGCTTGTGCTTGAGCTTCAATAGTAACAGCATCAGCTCTACCTTGTGCCTCAATTCTATTTTTATCAGCTTCCCCTTTTGCTAAAGCAGCTTTTTTTTCTGCTTCTTGTTTCGCTCTTTGTACTTCATATTTTACCCGTTCTGCTTCTTGATTTGCTATTTGAACTCTTTCAATTTGATCTTTGATTTTAGATGGTAATACAATTTCTCGTAATTGAACTGATTCTACAGATACAGGTTTACCAGCTAGTTTCTCAATATTTTGTCTAATACCATTTTCAATTTTTGTAGCTATTTCATTTCTTTTAGTTGGTAAATCTTCAGCTTTGTATTGTCCTACAACATTTCTTACAATATCTCTTACTACAGGGTTTACAATTTTATCTTCCCATGCAAGTCCCCATGTAGCAATTGTTGTAGGAGCTCCATGAGGTAACAATTTATATTGTACTGTTAATTCAATAGATACAGGCAACCCTCTTGCATCCAAAATATTAATAGCAGGATTAACTTTGATACCACTATCAAATCCACTCATGTTTTCTACCGATTTATAATTAATCAATCTAACTTTTGTATCAACTGTAATTACTTTTTGAATAACAGGGATAAAAAGATGAAAACCAGGTTCTAAAGGTGTAGTTTCATATTTACCTGTTGTAACTTTGATACCCACTTGTCCTGATTCTATTATTACAAAAGGTTTTGCCATCACTAATATAACAACAAGGATTAATATAGCATATAAAAACCCTGATTGTTTTCCAAAATTTTTAAAAAAATCTGGTGCTTCAAATGGTGGTTGATAATCCCCATTGTTGTTATTGTTATTTGATTGCTGTTGTTGTCTATTTTTAAAATAATCATTATCTATTGGCATTTTATTCCTTTATACTAATTAATATATGTTAGATAATGATCATATTTTTCATCTCTACCATATACAACATCAAAATATGCTTCTTGAAGCATTTTTGTTATTTCTCCACGACTTCCATTTCCTATAACTCTACTATCAAGTGAATTAATTGGTGTAACTTCTGCTGCAGTTCCTGTAAAAAAAGCTTCATCACAAATATATATTTCATCTCTAGTTATATTTCTTTGTTCTATAGTAAGACCTTTATCTTTTGCTAGTTCCATAACTGTTGCTTGAGTAATAGATTCTAGTGAATTATCATGTGGTGGAGTTATAAGCACTCCATCTCTTACAATAAAAATACACTCTCCACTACCTTCTGCGATAAATCCACTATCATCTACCATAAGTGCCTCTTCATAACCAGCTTCAAGTGCTTCAAACTTTGCCATTTGAGAATTAAGATAATTTGCTACTGCTTTTGCTTTCCCAAAAGTAGATTTTACACTATTTCTAACTATTGAACTTGTTTTTACTTTAATACCTTTTTCAAGCCCTTCATCTCCGAGATATGCTCCCCATTCCCAAGCTGCAACTGCTGTATTTACAGGTGCTTGTGTATGATGTAATCCCATAACTCCATAACCCAAATATATCAAAGGTCTTATATAAACACTACTATTTCCACTGAATTCATTTTTTCTAAGAAGTTCAAGTTGAGCTTCTTCTAACTGTTCTTGTGTACAGTTTGGTTTGATTGCTACTATTTTAGCACTATTTAATAATCTTTTTGTATGTTCTTTTAGTTTAAAAATAGCTAACCCTTTTTTTGTAGGGTATGCTCTAGTTCCTTCAAATACACCATTTCCATAATGTAATGTATGTGTGAGAATATGTACATTTGCATCATCCCAATTTTTAAATTCGCCATCCATCCAAATATATTTTGCTTTATCCATAAATTATCCTATTAATATTTTTCATTTTAACTTGGATATTACCACAAAAAAGTTTAAGAGCTTATTATTTGAATATAACTTTACCTTAGTCTTATCGATAATTTTTTATACTACTTTTTAAACATAAGATAAAAAACTTATTATTTATGATAAAATTTATTAAATATAGTATAATTTTGACTATATAAATAATATAATAGGTTAAAATATGAAAAATTATAAATTTATAATAAGTGGTAAAGTGCAAAAAGTATCATATAGAATATATACTTCTAATAACGCCTCAAGTTTTAATGGTTATGTTAAAAATCTTCCAAATGGAGATGTAGAAGCATGTGTAACTTGCAATGAAACAGATTTAAACAATTTTATAAATATTTTAAAACAAGGCTCTCCAAATAGTAGAGTTGATAATATTGCTCAAATAGAAATCGATGATATTTTTACCAATGGTTTTGAAATAAGATACTAAATATATGATAGATTTTTTTAATTTTAATACTTTAATAACACCATATATCATTGGTATAGTTTATACTATAGGAGCGATTATAACACCTTTTGGAATTATATACTATTTTAAAAAATATAATTTAGCTATATCAAATACAAAAATTAAAATATACCTTTTAGCAGCCTTTATAATACTAGAAGTGTGTTGGAGAATATTTTGTGAGTTTTTTATGGTATATTTTAAGATATACTTCGCAATGGTAAAATTGTAAATGTTCATCCACCTAAATTTACTAAAGAAGAGATAGAAAAGATGGAGAATACTCCATTAAATGAAGAACTTATTAAAAGTGCATTATCAAGAAACTATAATATAGTAACTCCTAAAGATTGTAATAATAAAAAATTTTAAAGTATCATAAAAATAATTCTTCATATAATTTTACTGCTTTAAATCGTAAAACTTTTTTATAGAAGATATATGTAAAAGAGTTCAAAAATCAAAGACTCTATTGTATATATTGGAAAATGATAAAGATATAATAGGTCTAAGATATATAGTTTTATCTCCTGATAATGATGATATAAAAGCAAAATATCAACAAGTTGGATTTGAAATATTACACGATGATTGGATGTATTTAAAAATATAATAAAATATCTGCTATAATCCCACCATGAAAAAATTCACAGTCCATACAAACTATTCTCCTGCAGGAGATCAACCACAAGCTATAGAAAAGTTAGTTGATAGTATCAACAAAGGTAACAAATACAACACTTTATTAGGTGTTACAGGTAGTGGTAAAACATACACTATGGCAAAAATCATAGAAGCTGTTCAGATGCCAACATTGATAATGACTCACAATAAAACTTTGGCAGCTCAACTTTATAGTGAATTTAGAGGATTTTTTCCTGATAATCATGTAGAATATTTTATAAGTTATTATGATTATTATCAGCCAGAGGCTTATATCCCAAGGCAAGATTTGTTTATAGAAAAAGATAGTAGTATCAATAGTGAGCTTGAAAGATTGCGACTTAGTGCAACTTCATCTATGCTTAGTTTTGATGATATTGTTTGTGTGGCAAGTGTAAGTGCGAATTATGGGCTTGGAAACCCTGAAGAATACAAAAAAAATGTGCAAAAAATCGAAATCAATCAAGAATATAGCCAAAGAGAAATGCTTCTAAAACTTGTAGAGATGGGTTACAAAAGAAATGATAAGTTTTTTGATAGAGCAGATTTTAGGGTAAATGGAGATGTGATAGATATATTTCCTGCATATTTTGAAGATGAATATATCAGAATAGAATTTTTTGGAGATGAAGTTGAATCTATCACAAAACATAACTATCTAACCAATGAAAAAGTATCAACTCTGGATGATGTTGTTATTTATAGTGTCAATCCATTTATCGTATCACAAGATAGATTAGCCAAAGCTATTAAATCTATAGAAGAGGAGCTTGATGAGCGACTTGAATATTTTCAAAAAGAAAATAAACTTGTAGAATACCAAAGACTAAAGCAAAGAGTTGAGTTTGATTTGGAGATGTTAGAATCAACAGGTATGTGCAAAGGGATCGAAAACTATGCAAGGCTACTAACAGATAAAAAACCAGGAGAAACTCCATATTCGCTTATAGATTATTTTGAAGCTATGGGTAGGGATTATCTAATTATCGTGGATGAATCACATGTGAGTTTATCTCAATTTCGTGGTATGTATGCAGCAGATAAAAGTAGAAAAGAGATACTTGTAGAGTATGGTTTTAGACTTCCATCTGCACTTGATAATAGACCTTTGAAATTTGATGAATATATCAATAAACCAAATGCAAAGTTTTTATTTGTATCTGCTACTCCTCAAGATTTGGAACTTGAAATGAGTTCAGTTGTAGCCCAACAGATCATAAGACCTACAGGGCTTCTTGATCCTGTAGTTGAAGTGATAGACAGCACATATCAAGTTGAAAAACTACACGATGAGATCAAAAAGGTAATAGAGCGAAACGAAAGAGTTTTGGTTACAGTTTTAACTAAAAAGATGGCAGAAGAGTTAGCTTCTTATTATGCTGATTTGGGGATCAAAGTAAAATATATGCATAGCGATATAGATGCGATTGAGCGAAATCAGATAATCAGACAACTTCGTCTTGGTAAATTTGATGTTTTAATTGGTATCAATCTACTTAGAGAAGGGCTTGATATACCAGAAGCCTCTCTTGTTGCAATCCTTGATGCAGACAAAGAGGGATTTTTGCGAAGTAAAACAAGCTTGGTGCAAACTATGGGAAGAGCAGCAAGGAATAGCAATGGAAAAGTTATACTTTTTGCTAAAAAAATCACTGACTCTATGCAATATGCTATAGATGAAACAAATAGAAGAAGAAAATTACAAGCTCAGTATAATAAAAAACATAATATAACTCCAACTACAACTGTGCGAAAACTTGATGAAGATCTAAAAATGGAAGAATACGACACAACAGCCCTAAAACAAGAAAGACTGAACCGTATCCCTGCAAAAGAGCGACAAAAAATGGTTTTAGAACTAAACAAACAGATGCAAAAAGCTGCAAAAGATCTAAACTTTGAAGAAGCTATACGATTAAGAGATGAGATAGAAAAAATTAAAAAGCTCTAATACAATATATGATACAATA
>Ga0256828_1000119_pt1 | contig 52266 bp, 60 predicted proteins | sample CV88metaG_FD_185993 | JGI IMG/M metagenome (GOLD analysis project Ga0256828, IMG submission 185993) | Hydrothermal vent microbial communities from East Pacific Rise, Pacific Ocean - CV88 | ecosystem: Environmental > Aquatic > Marine > Hydrothermal vents | place: Pacific Ocean: East Pacific Rise...
TAAGCAGTGCCCATAAGAAGTGAATAGGTGTCACTTCCTGATTTTTATTATGAAGTGCCAACGATACCGCACTCTCAATAGCTTCTGTCATATTATGTGTTAGTTTTTCAAAAATATTATTGCTCATCTCTAAATCCTTTTATTTTTTTCTGGTGTAAGTATAGTGTATTTAGACTTTTTACTTTGCTACTTTAGTTGCAATCGGCAGAGCGTAAATTATACTCCTTGAGCTACTCTTTGTCAAATTTTTTATAACGTTCCAGCATAGAGCGGTTTCCACTCACACCACCACTATGAATATAACAGATATTTTCAGAAGTTTGCTCAAGTAGAGCTTGCCACATAGCAGGTGCATAGAGCAGGTCAAACTCTATACCACCTTCTAGCAGTTTTTTATATATTGCATAAAACTCTCTATAGGGTTTTGCAAAATGATACTTCTTTTTAGGTTCTAAAATATGTAAATTTTGGGGAATGTCACAAAGAGCGCTCATCTGTTCTTGAAGATAGCTGCTATCTCCCACGCAAGGTGTTGTATATACTTTATACTCCGGAAGAGCTTTTGCCAAAAAGAGTGCTGTCGTTCCAGTACCAGAAGGAGTAGCCAAAGCTGTAATCTCGGGAGTCTCACGCAGCTGCTCACGCAGCTCTGTGGCCAATACCTCCAAGCCTATCTTTGCCTCAGCTACAGCACCACCCTGATCGATTATAAAAGAGCGTTCATCCTTAGTAATGTGCAGCGAAGCGATAAAATCTCTATAGAGACTGCTTGCTATCTCTCTATGTTCCATACCAAGACGCAATGCACTCGCGTAGTTACCACTTGGGGTCTCTCTTTGTCTGCGTGAGAGTTCTTTACTATAGTAGATATAGTGCCACCCTTTTTGCCTGCACATAGCAGCGATTGCCAACATGGCATTGGATTGTGTGCCGCCATAGGAGATAATAGTATGTAAGTTTTCTTTGGGAGTTTGTAAAAGTGTGTAGAGTTTTCGATATTTGTTCCCTGCCAAGTAGGGATCAATCAGATCATCCCTCTTAACAAGAAACTCCCTTCCATCTAAAGTGATTTTAGATAGAGAAGAGAGCTGCATCACTACTTACTTAATAGTAGCTTTTTTCTGAAGTTTATCCATTTTTTTCTTCATAACTTCTTTAAATTTTTCCATTTTAAGACGTTGTTCAATAAAAGGTTTTACCTCATCAAAACTTCTAGTCATTGATGGTTTTTTATCTTCAAGATAAATTACGTGATAACCAAACTGTGTTTTGACAGGTTTTGTTGTAATCGTACCTTTTTTCATAGAAAATACTTTGTCATTAAATGCAGGAACCATTTGTCCTTTTGAGAAAAAGCCTAAATCTCCACCATTTGGTCCACTAGGTCCAGTTGATTCTTTTTTAGCAAGTTCAATAAATTTCTCTTTTAGCTTTTGTCCACTTAAAGATTTTAACTGGTTAATGATTTTATTTGCTTCAGATTCTGTCTTCACTAAGATATGGCGTGCATGAACAGACTCTTTTTCTCTAAATTCATCAATGTTTTTCTTATAGTAATCTTTTAACTCTTTGTTTGAAATTTTGATACCATCAAGAACCTTTTTCTGCCAAACTTGAATTGCGAGTTCTTTTTTCATTCTCTGCTCAAGTTTTTTATACTCTTTTTTGTACTCGGCAGATTTTGTGATACCTGATTTTTTAGCATCATCATAAATGAGTTCTTTACCAATAAGCTGTTGAAGAACCTGTTGTCTAAATGCAGCTTGACGATCAGCTGGCACTTGATTAAATCTACCTTGTGTTGCTTGCATCAACTCTTGATCAACTTCTTCTTGTGTAATTGGCTTTCCATTTACACTTACTAAAGTTTTTGCCGACGCCACTGCACCAGTCAATAGTAAAGCAGAAAGTAATATTGCGACTTTATTCATTATAGTTCCTTATAAAATTAGTTATAAGAAGTTTAATAAGTTTATATTAATGATTATTAAACAACTATGCTTTATGCAGGAACTTTAAGATATTTATCTAGAATTAACTCTAATTTTTCACGAGTAAGTGGCTTTGAAAGGTAATCATCAAGTCCCTCTTGTATAAGCATCTCTTTGTCACCATCCATCGCCATGGCCGTTAATGCCACTATAGGTAATTTTACGTTATACCCTAATTGTTTTTTTATCTCTTTTGTTGCAATGATTCCATTCATCTCAGGCATATCTATATCCATAAAAACAATATCAAACTGACTCTTTTTTACCATCTCAATTGCTTCTAAACCATTAGCTGCAGTTGAGACCATAATATTATATTGTTGCAAAAGTAGCTGTATAAGCCTCTGATTAATCATGTTATCTTCAACAACCAGTGCTTTAACTTTATGTTTAATACTTAACTCAGGACTTTTTATTTTTTTTGTCTCAAATTTATGAACATGATAAAGATGCTTAGCCATACTAGCTGGAAGTAATGGTTTATGAATAACTTCATCAATTATATGAGTCAGTTTCGTTTGAAGGATTTCATCTTCTTCCAATAAGATTGTTATAGGTCTTTTTTTAGCATAAGTACCGAGTTCTAACATCCAAGAAGAGTCATTTTGATTAGCTACGATATATAGTGCATCTATATCATCATATACAAATTCATCCAAAAGATTTGATTTAATCACATCAACAGCAAAAGAACGTAAATAAATTGTTAAAAAGTTCGCTTCATCAACACGGCTGTTATCCAGTAACAGTACTTTTACTTTTTTCTTAGGCATCATTTTATAATTTTGTCCTTGAGAATTTTTAAAATTCAAAACAAAATTAACATAAGTACCATTCCCCTTCTCACTGTTAATACGAAGCTCAGAGCCCATTAGTTTAGTGAGTCCATAAGAGAGGCTAAGACCTACTCCCATTCTTTGATCGGCATGATTACCTGCAGTAAAAGGTTCATTCATTAAGGCAATTTGTTCTTCAGAAATACCTCTTCCATTATCTTTTATTCCAAAGCCTATACTGCAATCTCCATTTTGAGAACGTTTTAAAAGTTTTACTTCTATAATTACTTTGCCACCACGAGATGTAAATTTAATAGCATTATGTGTAATAGCACTCATTATTTGTATTATTTTATTTATATCACCTTCAAGTTCTTTTGGTAATTTTGGGTCAATGAAGGAGAGAACTTTAACACCTTTTTCTTCCCCTGCTTTATAAAAATGATATGCAAGTTTTTCCATCTCTGGTAAAAGGTTAAAGAGTTCATTTTGCAATTCTAGACGTCCACCTTGAAGCTGGGAAAGGTCTAAAAGAGTCTCTATATTTGTCATTAGATTTTGGGATGATTTTGAAATTAGATTTATATATTCCAACTGTTTTGTATCAAGCTCAGTCTCTTTTAAAAGATCAATAAAACCCAAAACACCATTCATAGGTGTCCTAAATTCATGTCCAATATTGGCTAAAAACTTTGTTTTTAATTTTTCAACTTCTTTAGTTTGAAGTTGTGCTTTATGTAATTCAGTCACATCTTTTAACTCTAGTATATAAAGATTGCGATTTTGAGGATAGACTCTGCAGAATGCATCAATAACAAGAACCTCATTTTTTTCATGAGAAGCAATACTAACCCGATAACCATCACTTTTATATTTTTTAAGATAATCAAGCCAACTCTTATCTGATTCTGTAAATATCTCTTCACTTTCACTTAAAAAAAGTTCTCTCACACTCTCCTTTTCTCTTTTAAAATCGTTAATATCATGATAAGCCATCATTTTTAAAAAACGTTGATTTACCCAAATCCATCCTTGTCCTTCTAAAAAGCAAAGAATCATATTATCACTTTTATTGACAATCTCTTTAAAAAAGTTATCATCCAAATATTCAGAAACATCGTTTTTTACAATATGTAAAGTCTCATTTGTCTTTGTCGTACCAAAAATCATTGAAAAAAAGCCCATATCTATCCTCCGAGATTTTGATTATATCACAAAAACTTGCTAAAATTGCTTTATGAAAAAAGCAACTAAAAAAGAGATTCAAGAGATCCACAAACGATTTGTAAAACGTTACAGTGATGCTGTAACTGAGCTAAAGTATCAAAATGCTTACGAACTAGTGGTTGCTGTTGCTCTCTCTGCACAGTGCACAGATAAGCGTGTGAACCTCATCACACCTGCACTTTTTGATAAGTATCCATCACCAAAAGAGTTAGCAGAAGCTAATATAGAAGATGTAAAAGCACTTCTTAACACTTGTTCATTTTTCAACAATAAAGCAAAAAACATCATTAAAATGGCACAACGTGTAGTCGAAGTTTATGATGGTAAAATTCCAATGAATGAGAAAGATCTACAGACCTTGGCAGGTGTAGGGCAAAAAACTGCAAATGTTGTAATGATAGAATATACAGGGGCAAATCTAATGGCAGTAGATACACATGTCTTTAGAGTATCTCACAGACTGGGACTGAGTGATGACAAAACAGCAAAGGCGACTGAAGCAACTCTTGTAAAGAAATTTAAAAATGATCTACATGCTTTACATCAGGGCATGGTACTCTTTGGTCGCTATATCTGCACAGCAAAAAATCCGAAATGTGATGAATGTTTTTTAACGGACCTTTGTAAAACAAAAGAGAGTTTTAAAGTTTAGGTATGGTATATGCTTACATTTTAATATGAAAAATTATCTATCTGTACCTGTTATTCTTATTTTAACAAGTTTATTCTTCACAGGATGTCTCAATAAACACGGAATATCATTAAAATATTATAGTGATTGTAAAGAAGATTATGATCTTCAGGGATATTATCATAAAGAGTGTGGAAAAGATGACCTTGTTACTTATGAAGAACTAAAAAAAGCTATTAAGAAAAAAGAACCAGAACCTACATCTAATGTTTGGTAAACTTATTTTATTGCAATAAAAGTCGCAAAGTTTGCCCATCGAAAAATGACCTCACAATGTGAAAAATCTGCATTCTTTGCCATAATGATATTTTCCTCTTCGCTGTAAGGAACAAGTACATTTTCTAGTGCTTCACGTTTTTGCATTATCTCATACTCAGAGTATCCCTGCTCTTTTTTAAAATCATAATAACACTCAATCAGATCTTTATTGAGTTTTGAATGATGAGAGATGACCTTCTCACTAAAGATAAAAACTCCTTCTTTATTTAATGAACTTGCTATTTTTTTAACAAGTTCCTCACGCACAAGAGGACGTATGAACTGGAGTGTATAGTTTGATATAAAAACATCTGCTTCTTTATAATCATACTCCAATATATCACCATACTCAACCGCGACATTAGCACCAAATGCTTCTATCTTTCTTTGTGCCCGTGCTAACATTGCTTCTGAGTTATCCAGCCCTATCAACTCTGCTGATTTATGAAGTTCCCTGTGTATATCTATAAGTAAAGATGCTGTTGAACACCCTAAATCATAGAGTCTGCCATTCTCACGCAACGCTTTTAGTGCAAAAAACTTTGTAATTTTTTGACTCTCTTTATAAAAAGGTACACTTCTTTCTAGCATGTCATCAAAGACAGCCGCTACCTCTTCATCAAATTCAAACTGTTTTTTTATCGGTTTTGTAAATACTTTATCATTCTTTTCATTCATAGTACGCTATTTTATCAAAATTGTTCTATAATTAAAAACTTTAAATCTTATAATAATGAAAGGTTACTATGCAGATCAGTACTTCTACATGGATGATGATAGCTTTTATCGCAGGAACAGCTTTAAGTATTTGGAAAATGTACCCATTTTTGGTCAATAGAACACTCGAAGACGATGATACAGGAGAAGATTCTCATAACTATCTTATCTCACATATGCGTAAGGTTTTGAAAAATTGTGAAAAGGCGCCCGATGCAAAAGAATTACATGAGAAAATGACTGCTCACCAGGAGTTTGACAAAGAGAAATTTTGGAGATTTAATCTAAATAAGCTTAATCAACTTCTTAATATTCATTACTCCAAGAATCCTCATCTAAGCTCGATTGAAGACATTCATAAAGAGGTGAAAAATGAACAGGAATAACTTTTGATTAAAGTTATTTCTGTTTCATCCATATCTTAAAAGGTTGCAAAGAGTCGATGTATAGGCTAACATTTTCTATCTGTTCTGGAGTCAGTGGAAGTTCAGGCATAGCATTCGAATCATAGCCAAACTCTCGAAAAACAGTTGATGGAGAACTTACATAACGAACGATATCTGCCCTTTTTCTTTTATATGAGACAAGATTAAAATCTGGTCCCATTCCTGTTCCCATATTTACACTATGACAATTTGCACAATTTTGGGCATAAACATCTTTGCCATCTTCAATACTAGCCTCTAATCTTAAACTAGCTAATAAACCAAAAATGATACTGAAGTTTAATAAACTCTTTCTATCTAGCATTTTAATTTTTGTTCATTGCATTTAAGTCTTTAAATGCTTGCAATACACGTTCTACCAATCCTTCTTGCCCTGCACGTAACCATTTTCTAGGATCATAATATTTTTTATTTGGTTTATCTTCACCTTCAGGGTTGCCAATTTGGGACTGAAGATAATCATGATATTTTTCAACATAGTTTTTTACACCATTCCAAGTTGCCCATTGTGTATCTGTGTCGATGTTCATTTTGATTACACCATAACTGATAGCTTCAGAAATCTCTGATGGCAAGGAACCTGAACCACCATGAAAAACAAAGTTTACAGGTTTTTTTATAGTATCCATTTTCTCTTCAATATATTTTTGAGAATTATCTAAAATTTTAGGAGTTAATTGAACATTTCCTGGCTTATACACACCGTGCACATTTCCAAATGATGCTGCGATCGTAAAGTTAGGAGAAATTTCACTCAGTTCTTTATATGCCAAAGCCACTTCTTCTGGCTGTGTATAAAGAAGTGCATTGTCAATATTAGTATTGTCAACACCATCTTCTTCCCCACCAGTAACACCAAGCTCTATCTCAATATGCATACCAATTTTACTCATTCTCTCCAGGTAGGCTTTAGAAATACCGATATTCTCTGCTAAAGGTTCTTCGGAGAGATCAAGCATATGTGATGAGAAGAGTGGTTTACCTTGTGTTTTATAGTAATTTTCACCAGCTTCAAGAAGTGCATTTATCCATGGGAGAAGTTTTTTTGCAGCATGGTCTGTATGAAGGATTACCGGGACTCCATAAGCTTCAGCCATCATATGCGTATGAATTGCTCCACTTACAGCACCCAAAATCGCAGCTCGCTCATGCTCATTGATAAGTCCTTTACCAGCATAAAACTGTGCACCACCATTACTAAACTGGATAACAACAGGAGAATTTGCTTTTTTTGCAGCTTCTAATACACCATTTATAGACTCTGTATTTACTACATTTACTGCGGGAAGGGCATAACCATTCTCTTTTGCATGATTATATACTTTTAAAACATCTTCACCAAACAATACACCCGGCTTAACAATATCTAAAATACCTTTACTCATTTTACTTATCCTAAAAAATTAATTGCCTTATTATATTATATACTTCATTTAAAACAACTTTATGATAAAATGCACTAACATCAAGGAAACACTAGAACAGATGATAAGAACAAAAGAAATTGATACTGATATAGTTCTCATAGATATCATTGACTTTTCGAGGCTAGATTCACAACAACAACTACAACTTATCTCCTTTTTAACAAGAAGTTATCGCAAGGTTATAGAAAAGATGCTTTTGGCTGAGAAAATTTCCTTAGAATCATTCATTATCGGTTTTATATCAACAGGTGATGGATTTTATTCTTTGTTAAACCCAAGGTACAGAGGATATGGGCTTATTCTAGGTCTAAGCTTCAACCACTTTTCGGAACAGATTGCTAAAAAATTTCCATATTTTCGGGGTATACGTATTGCTGTGCATACAGGAAAAGTAAGTAAATTCAAAGATATTTTAGGACATGACAACTTCATTGGAGATGGGCTAAATGATTGTGCGAGATACCTTGAGCTTAAAGATTTTACAATTTCTACTGTTATGGTTTCTCAAAATGCCTATAATTATTTTAAAACTTTTATATCTTGTAAAAAAGAGTATGAAAGAATTCTGCAAGAGAGAGAATTCAAGCGATCAAATATTTATACTTTTACAGATAAACACAATATAGAAAAACATGGCTATTTAGTATGGATGAGAAAATCAGGTATAATAACTCCTCCAAAATATAAATTTCAATAACACTCTCTTAGATTTAAGGAGCAAAAATAATGAGACTGACTTTAGATGAATATTCAAAACATTTTAAAATGTCCAAAGAGATGATAAACTCCAAATTACGTGCAAAAAAGCTCAACTATATCATTGAAGATGGTATAACTTACATAATTGTAAGACAGAGTGCTCTTAAAGATGAAAAAAGAGATGCTATTCATAAATCTCAACAAGAGAAAAAAGAGGTCAAACAGATGCCACAGAAATCAAAAACAACTGTAGCCATGGTGCTATCACTCTATCAAAAAGAGAATCAACAACTTAAAGAAAAAATCATACAACTCGAAAAAAAAATAGATAGACTCATTGATGACAAAGAGCAAATGCTACGTGATGAAATGAATAAGATAGAACAGGTTTATTCTACAAAGGATGAACAGCTAAAAAATATTTTAGAACTTATGAACAGACAACTTATTACACAGAAAGAATCTATTCACACAGTACATGATGTTGAAGCAATTAATGAGCAAAGTATACCTACAAAAAAAGAAAAAGATGAAATTGTTGAATTGAAAGAATATTTAAAGACCCTTGACCTAGAAGCATATCAAAGAAAAATTATCAAAAAAAGATTTTTAGCAGTTTATGATAAAGACGTTCGTATCATTAAGCAAAATGGCAAGCTTTATTTAAATTTTTCAAAATATGACTACAGTGATCTTTTAGAGTATTAGAAATGCTTCAAAAAGAGCTTATTAAGACAAAACACATAAAAGAAGCTCTCAGCCGCTATGCGACAGATAATCTTATCCCTCTTTCTGAATGTGATTTTAAATTACACAAGGCAGAAACACTTTTAAAAAAAAACAGTAATCATGAATTTGAGCACTACACAAATGAAAGATTACAAAAATATTTGAGTAAAGAAAAAATTATTAATGAACACATTGAGCTTACACAAATTTATACAATCACAGCAATGCAAAGAGATACACAGGACGTTGAACTCATATATTCTATAGACTTTGGGAAATATGCAACACATCCAAAACTTATACTTTCTCCAAAATCAAATATCCCATATAAACTTTATAAACCGCTGGAACTTCTTAAAATTCTTTATAGAGAGATCAATAAAATTAAAGTATACAATGGAATTCTTATCCAAATTTTCGATGATTCTATGAAAAAAACCCTCAAAAGCTTTATAAAATATATTTATGCAGGAAAATTCATCAAAAAAATAAAAATTCCTCTTTTTGATGGTATAGAACCAATCTTGTCCAGAGAGAGTAAAGTGATTTTTTGGTTTAAAGAAAAAGAACATGACAGTATGGTTATTGAAGTAGATAAAGATGAAATTTTAATCGAATATAAAAAGCCTATTTATGGCATAAATGGCTTTAATGCCTTGGGAAAAAATATTGATAATGTATATGCCCAAAATTCAGATGATATACATTTAGAAATAGACAAACAATCTATACATATTGAAGAAAATAAAAATTCAAAACGCTATATCAGTAAGATACGAGGATATGTACACTATGACGGCCTGCATCTATCTGTTGATAACAAACTACGTCTCCATGAAATTTCACGCAATAAGAGCATCATTGATTCAGATGAAGAGGATAATAATATAGATATAGTAGTCACACAACACGATACAACAAAAGACTCTATAGGTGAAGGCGTTGAACTTATTTCAGAATCAATTCATATAGAAGGCTTTGTTGGTGCGAATTCCAGATTAGAAGCGATACAACTTGAAATAAAAGGTGCAACACATCAAGATGCGAAACAGTACGCAAAATTTGCAAAAATCAATAGACACAAAGGAACTCTACGTTGTCATAAAGCGGAAATAGGTCTCTTAGAAGGTGGTATTATCCATGCAACAAAAGTTAAAGTCGAATCTTCACTTGGGGGTCATATATATGCACAGGATGTCGAAATTGGTCATGCAAAAAATAATCTTAAAGTTTATGCATCCAACTCCATAACTATACGCCTTGTCAGTGGCGAAGACAATACTTTTAAGATAACATCGCAGGAGATCCCTATTCTCTCAAGTAAAATAAAATTTATAAAGAATGATATAGATAACCTCAAATATGAACTAGAACAAGCAACACGCTTCAAGCCTCAAGATGTACAAATCATAAAAGACAAAATTAGTGCCTTAAAAGATGAAATAAAATTAATACAACACTCTTATAAAACTGCTACAATCTCTGTTGAGCAACCTTTTAGAGGTCTTAATCATATAATTTTCACAATAGACAAAGAAAATGAAATACATTATAAAACAGACAATAAAGCCTATCTACCATTTCATCTTGAGATTCAAGAAAATAAAATAACACTCCTCCCTCCCGCAATTTCCCTAATAATCGAATAATTTTTTTTATATTATATACACGTAAAACCGTGTGTTTAATATGTTATATATATTATTAAATACAATAATATATATATTTAATACAAATTAACATCTTTTATATATAATAAAATGTATTTTTAAGTATATAAACCGTATAATCTATCTATGCAAATTAATGATCTGTTTAATATTCTTCATAACTCTATAGAGTCTCAAAATAATGGCAAAAAAATATCACTTAAAGATATGGCCAATGAACTTGGGATATCTATGCGTACCTACCAAGACTGGAAACTAGGACGTGCAAAACCACAAGCTGCTGCAGTTGTTATGAAAATGTTAGGTAAATTAGATGATGATGAGATCATTAGAGCTGTAAGAAAAATAAATAAGCTTGAGGAGTAAATATGGGTGCGCTAACAAAAAAAGAGAGGGATGCTTTAGATGATGTTTTTTTATCAATTCAGAGTACAAACAGATATGAAAAAATCAAAAACTTATCAGCTTTAATTATCTCTAAGCCAATCAGTATAAATTTTAAAAAACTCGTTAAACAGGCTAAATATGGACTAAAAGAAACAAAAATTTCACATTTTTTATTAAAATTTAGTAAAAAGAAGAAAAATTTAAGCAAATAAACTATAAAGTATCTATAGCTGAATTATTCTAATTCGGAAAATTTTAATCCAAGGGTAAATCTATGAATAAAGCGCAATTCGTTGAATTAGTACAAGAGTGTGGTAACTACAAAACTAAAGTAGAAGCTGAAGCTGCTATCAAAGCATTCACAGACGCAGTTACAACTGCATTAATCAAAAAAGAAGATGTATCTTTAGTTGGTTTTGGTAGTTTCACTGCTGCACTTCAAAAAGGTAAAAGTGGTAAAGTTCCTGGTACTGATAAAACGTATACTACTCAAGATAAAATGGTTCCAAAATTTAAAGCTGGTAAAGGTCTTAAAGACCGTGTTGCAGCTGGTAAATAATTGTCGAAATATCGTCATTTTAAATGGCGGTATTTTAAACTTCCCCTGTATATGAATTTTTTTTCCTTTTTCTCTTTCTTTTTAAAAAAAAATATTAAAAAAAAATCTCAAATAAAATCTGAACTATTTCAAAGAATAGAAAGTTTGGCAAAGAATAGTAATCTTGAAATATTTTCTGATCTACAACTTGTTCACAATGAAGAATCCTATATTATAAAATTATTTATATATGATCAACAACGTGGTATTTATATTTTTGAATCCAAACCATGGAACTTTAATGAGTTAAAAAACTCCACTCTAAAAACAACACAAAATGCTCAAGCAGGATCTAATACTTTAGCTTTTAACAAAATTCATACAGCTATTGAAGAAAAAATTTCCGTACCTTTCAAAGATCTACCCATCTTTCATTACCTTTTAATGGAGAATCTAAGCTTTCATGAATATAAATGTTTAGATACTTCATTACAAGAATTACTGCCAGATAAAAATATTTTTTTCAAAGATGAACAAACAGCTGAAATCTTTAAAAAACTACAACAGAGAAAAGAAAGTATTACTGTATTGCCTACAATTACGGAACTGTTTAAAGAACTTTTTATTTATTACCTTATACAGGACAAAGAAAAAAACCATCTTTGTACAAACGAACAAATCTCTTTCATAAATACGAAGATACAAGGAGTATTTGTACTTAAAGCTCCCCCATACAGTGCCAAAAGTTCACTCCTAATTTTAAAAAGTATAAAGGGGATCTTAACAAAAGAATATAAAAGAGTTATCCTTATAAAACCTACTCAATACTCAAAAAAACGACTTTATAGTTTTTATGAGAAAATTATTTCTCAGTCAAATCTAATATTAACGGATGAGCAGTTCCAAATTTTAACACCCGTAGAATTTCAAGGTGAAATTTTCAGTGATATCGATCTTATTATATGTGATGACAGCGATCTGCTTTTAGAGAGTTTTCTCTTTTACCTTAAAGAATATTATAAAGAAAAAAATCTTTTATTCGTAAATGAAATAGCTATACAAGCACAATCTCTTCATCTCTATACAAGCTATAAAAAAAATACTGCAAAACACTCCTTTTATTTGACAAATCCCCATGCTAAATCCTTACATCTTATAGCATCACTACTTAAAGAGAATAAAGCTACTGATATTATCATAGTATCTTCCTTGCCAAATCGAAAAAAACTAATGGATGACCTTACGAACTTTATAGATGCTGATACATATTTTTTAGATGAACCAAGCAAACTGGAACAAAATTCTGACTTACTTTTACTTACTACTTATGAAGATATAGTTGATCTTGAGGCAAAATATTTTATTATAACAGATATCTCTGAAGTACCTACCAACAAAGTACATTACCTATTTACACGTGCAAGTAAACAGACTTATATACTTTATGAAAAAGAGACCCTACAAATTCAACAACTAAAGGAGAGGTATGAAAGTAACTAGAACGCAAGAGGAATGGAAAGAACAACTTTCTGATGAAGCTTTTTATGTATGCCGTCAAAACGGAACGGAAGCACCATTTTCTGGAAAATACTATAATTATAAAGATGAGGGTGTCTACAGATGCGTATGTTGTTCTAAACCCCTTTTCGAATCAAGTACAAAATTTGATTCAGGAACCGGCTGGCCAAGTTATTATGAAGCAATAGAAAATGCCATAACAGAGACTACAGACAAAAGTCACGGTATGCTTCGTACTGAAGTTCGCTGTGCAACATGTGATGCACATCTTGGGCATCTTTTCCCAGATGGTCCTAAGCCAACGGGTCTTCGTTACTGCATCAATTCTGTATGCTTAGATTTTCAAAAAAAGGAAAAAGAATTATGATGAAAAAAATATTTTTGGCACTGCTTTTAGTGTTTAGTATTAATCTTTTAGCAAAAGACAATCCACATGTTGTGTTAGAAACAAATCAAGGAAAAATTGAACTTGAACTTTTACCCGATGCAGCACCACTTGCTGTTGAAAATTTTTTAACACATGTAAAAGATGGTTATTATAATGGTATAGCATTTCACAGGATCATACATAACTTTATGATTCAAGGCGGTGATCCGACAGAAACGGGACGTGGGGGAGAGAGTATTTGGCATAAAGATTTTAAAGATGAATTTCAAGCGAACCTCATTTTTGACAAAGCTGGAATTTTAGCAATGGCAAATAGAGGTCCAAATACAAATGGAAGTCAATTTTTCATTACAACAGCCCCTGCTCCATGGTTAAATGGCGGATATACTATCTTTGGAAAAGTTGCTAATAAAGCTTCCATGCGTACAATTATGAAACTAAACGACGTAGCAACAACCGGACGTTCAGGAGGAGATAGACCACTTGAACGTCAGGAGATTATAAAAGCATACATCAAGTAAAAAAAGACTATAATTTTTTCATAAAACCAAATGCGGAGCAAGCATGGAAATTCAAACAATAAGCAAACTTGAAAAAGAGGCCCTTAAAAAGAGTGGAACTGATTTTACTCGTATAGGGCTTGCTCTTTTTTTTATGATTGGTGTTCTTACATATACATTTTTAAGTAATGGTGGAATATCAAATAATATGTTCTTAGCAATTGCAGCACTGATTGGTGCTTATATGGCAATGAATATTGGAGCAAATGATGTTGCGAACAATGTAGGACCTGCGGTTGGTAGTCGTGCAATGACAATGACTATGGCTATTATCATCGCTGCAGTTTTTGAGGCTGCAGGTGCTTTGATTGCTGGTGGAGAGGTAGTTAAGACCATTAAAAAAGGAATTATTGATATTGCTGCTTTTGGCGGCAATGCGGACCCCTTTATCTGGGCTATGATGGCCGCTCTCTTAGCAGCTGCACTCTGGTTAAATTTTGCAACTGCTATGAAAGCTCCAGTATCCACAACACACTCTATAGTTGGTGGTGTTATGGGAGCAGGTATTGCGGCGGCTGGTTTTAGCATAGTCTCTTGGGCTACAATGGCTAAAATTGCTGCTTCATGGGTAATTTCTCCTCTCTTAGGTGGAATCATTGCGGCAGCTTTCTTATTTGCCATAAAAAAATCAATTCTATTTAAAGAAGACAAAATAAAAGCCGCGAAACAATATGTTCCTATTTTTGTTGCATTTATGTCTTGGGCTTTTGTGACGTATCTTGTATTAAAAGGTCTTAAAAAGATATGGCCAAATGTTGTTGATATTCTTAATATCATTCCTCTTGTCTCTATAGAAATGACAAAAAAACCGTCTTTCTTCACAGCATTGATTATTGGTGCAGTTATTGCTGTCATCGTTTACTTTGTTCTTAAAGCTAAACTAGCGGCCCAGACAGAGATGAAAAATTCAAAAGATGCGGTCAATATCCTTTTTACTATTCCACTTATCTTTGCTGCAGCACTTCTTAGTTTTGCTCATGGCGCAAATGATGTTGCAAACGCAATCGGTCCTCTTGCTGCGATTAACGATGCCGTTATCAATGGTGGCATTTCATCCAAAGCAAGTATTCCCTTGTGGGTTATGGGTGTTGGTGCTTTTGGTATTGCTATCGGTCTCGCACTTTATGGTCCAAAACTTATTAGAACAGTTGGTTCAGAAATTACAGAACTTGACCAGATACGTGCATTTTCAATTGCAATGGCTGCTTCAATTACCGTTATTATAGCATCACAACTTGGTCTTCCTGTCAGTTCTACACATATTGCTATTGGTGGTGTTTTTGGAGTTGGTTTCTTACGTGAGTACCTTCATCTGACAGACACGACAACAACAATAGAAGAAGATAAGGAGCTAATTGAAGATGAGAAGCATCATCTAAATAAACTAAAAGCTGAACTTAAATCCTTAACATCGCAAAAAGAAAAAGAGCTTTTAGAATATAAACGAATTGTTGAACTTTATAAGCTTATTGAGAAAGAAGAAAAACTGATTAAATCAGCAAAAAAGCATATAAAAAGAGTCAAAAAAGTGCAATATGTTAAACGTGATGCCATTAAAAAAATAGTTGCAGCATGGCTTGTAACTGTACCAGCAGCTGCTGTGTTAGCAGCAGTACTTTTCTTTACTATAAGAGGAATTATGCTCTAAAAAGTGCTTCCTGCACTTTTAAGGCCTGGGCATGTTCATATACATCATGCACACGCACAATAGAAGCACCATTTCTAAATGCTTCAAGGTGTAGTGCCAAACTCCCTGCCAATCTATCTTCTGTAGAAGAAGGAAATATTTTATCTATCATTGATTTTCGTGAGGCTCCAACAAGTAATCTTTTTTCTAACAATAAAAAATGTTCTAAATGTTTTAACAATAAAAGATTATGTTCTAACGTTTTCCCAAAACCGATGCCAACATCTAAAATAATATCTTTAACATGAAACTTATCTGCTTTTTCAATTTGTCTTTGAAAAAATGTATAAAGCTCATCAAATACATTCTCATAAGATGGGTTTCGTTGCATATCTTGCGGTGAGCCTTGCATATGCATAATTACAACCGTTGCAGCATTTGCAGCTGCAATCTGACAAACAAGATCGTTTTGTAATCCCGTAATATCATTAATAATTCTAAATCCAGAATCCATAGCCTTTGAGATGACCTTTGGCTCATAGCTATCAATACTAAAACAAACTTTTTCATAAAGCTTTTGTTCGGAAATAAGGTCTAATATAGGAACGATACGATTAAGTTCTTCCTCTACTGTAACAATAGGAGCATTTGGACGAGAAGAGACCGCTCCTATATCAATAATAGCTGCACCATCTTCAATCATCTTTTCAATTACACTGACAGCATTACTGTATTTAAAACGACTACTACTGAAAAAGCTATCATCATTTGCATTGAGAACACCCATGATATCTGCAGAAAGCGGTTTTTGAATATTCGCAATCATCTTAAGCTTTAATGCAAGTTCTTTAAGTCCAAAAGGCTGTGCAAGCTCTTTTCTCGCCAAAATCTCCAACGCTTTTGTTGAGGCTATTAATAAACAATCTACTCTTGGTTCTTTTGCTATCACGGTACCTCTTGGAACCGCTAAATCAGCACCAATTGAAAGAGCATCTTGCTTTAAAATATTTGCAGCACCCACATGCATATTTTTTATAGCTATTAGATTGATCTTAGCTTTTGATGCTAAAATATTTAATCCACCACCATCAACACCAAGTTTTTGTAGATAGTTTCTCACGTTTATATCATTTGAGAGTTTTTCAACAATCATCCTCTTTCTCCAAAAAAGCCCATCAAGAGCATTGCAAAAACACTTTGAGGTCTTGCATTGAGATCTAAAAGTCTATATGCTTTATCAAAGTTTTCAAGCTGTCTCTGTGTCAATATAAGTTTATCAAGAATGGTTGCTTTATAAAAAAGTGCCTCAACAAGAGACTTGGCATCATTCTTAGAAATCCTTGAATGCTCTTTTAAAAAAGAGAATACTTCTCTATAATCAAGTCGTGCAAGATTGAGTTCAAGCTCTTGTTGTAATGACTTCGTCTTATTATATACTATTGGTAAACGAGATCGTACAGTTGGCAAAAGATTTGATTTTGTTGGAGAAATAATTATAAATTCAATATTTCGGGGAGGCTCTTCAAGAAGCTTTAAAAGAGAGTTTTGAGCCACTGTTGTAAATTCAACTGCAGCTATAATGATGTATTTTTGGTTTGATTCACTAATATATGCCTCTTGTGTAACTAGTTTTGCATGTTCTATTTTAAAATTTTCTTCAAAAAAAGTAACAACACGTAAAGGAGCAAGCTCAGTTTGTAATTTTTCTATCGCAGCCTCTATATCAGAAGTAATGAGAATATAGCCTTTTGGATTACTATATACTTGCATCTACCTCTCCAAACATTGCAGCACTTAACGAGGCATCAAAAAGACGATATAACTGTAATAGTTTGATATCCAATACAGGATCATAAGATTTCAGGCGAAATGCATTATTAAAATCTTCATCAAAAAGCCAGAAATAGCTTTCATCTTTTCGCTTTGCAATATCACTTCGTTTATCATCACCCTTTCCTATGTACCAAAAAAAATAATCATTTTTATATGACAAGGCAATCATATCATCAAGCATATCAATCATTTCACCACCACTTATATTATTATAATGAGGATAAATACTATCAATACCTATAATTGGAATTAAAGGGCGATCAAGAGAGATGGAGTTTATCGAGCTTATAATATAGTGTTCTAACCATTTACGTTTTTCATCTGTAATTAAAATAACTGTTTTGCCCTGTAAAATCTGTTCTAAAGCATAAGCAGTTGTTTTAGACCATTCAAAACGGTACTCTTCAAGCCATGATAAACTACCACCTTCAGCACGTATAGCATCAAGACTCCATTGGGAAAAATCAGACAAGGATAACCTACTTGTCTAACTCATATGCATTATGCAAACTTCTAACAGCTAACTCAGCATATTTTTCATCAATAACCATACTTACTTTAATTTCAGAAGTAGATATCATATTGATATTAATGTTCTCTTTTGCCATTGTTGAGAATGCTTTAGCCGCTACACCTGCGTGAGACTTCATACCAACACCTACAACTGAAACTTTACAGATATCTTCATTATAAGAATCTGATTGGATTTCATCACTTTGAACAAAACTATCTACTACTTTTTTAGCATCGTGCAGATCACCTACAGGTACAGTAAAATCAATATTTGTTGTCTCATCAACTGCTTTATTTTGAATGATCATATCAACATTTACCTCAGCATTAGCCAATGCATTAAAGATATCACTGGCAATCCCTGGTCTATCTTTTACACCTGCCAAAGAGATACGTGCTTGATTACGATCTAGTGCAATGCCACTTACTAATGGTTTTTCCATAATATTTTCTTCCTTTGTAATTAATGTTCCCTCTTCATCACTGAAGCTACTTCTTGTTACAAGATTTACATTGAGTTTTTTTGCAAGTTCTACTGAACGGTTCTGCAGTACTTTTGCACCAAGTGAAGCAAGCTCAAGCATCTCATCATAAGATATCTTCTCTAACTTCTTCGCCTTTGGCTCAATTCTAGGGTCTGTTGTAAAGATACCTGTTACATCGGTATATATTTCACACAAATCAGCTTTTAATGCACCTGCAATAGCAACAGCAGACAAATCACTCCCACCACGGCCAAGTGTTGTAACATCACCATTCTCATTTACGCCCTGAAAACCTGCAACAACAATAATTTTTCCCTCTTTGAGTGCATTGTGCATCGTTGTAGGATTTATCTCTTCAATACGCGCTTTTGTATGGTGTTTATCTGTAACTATGCCTGCTTTTCTACCTGTCATTGCTTCAGCTTTAAAACCCATCTCTTGCAGTGCGATAGAGAGCAGTGAAGCAGTTACCCTTTCACCAGAGCTTAGTAGCATATCCATCTCAGCTCGAGCTGGATTTTTAGAGAAGTGCTCCGCATACCCTACAAGTTTGTTTGTCTCTCCACTCATAGCTGAAACAACGACAACAACATCATTGCCTGCCTCTTTTGTTTTTGCTACACGATTTGCCACATTTTGGATACGATCCAAATCACCAACACTCGTTCCACCAAATTTTTGAACAATTAACATCTACAGTAATCCCTCTTTTTTAAAATAATCTATAACTGTTTCATAGACAGGCTTTTTAAAATGTGCTGTATATCCAAGTACATCTTTTATATCAACAAATTTATAATTTATAAACTCAGGATGCTTTGTATCAAGTTTGATCTTTGCATCTTTACCAAGTTTTAAAAGAAAATAACGCTGTGTCTGTCCTTTGTAAGGCTTCATTTTTCTAGCAATTTTATCTGGAAAATCATAAGATATCCACTCAGGATACTCAGCAATTATCTCAGCATCAGCAGTACCTATTTCCTCTTCCATCTCACGAAAAAGCGCCTCTTTCACCTCTTCACCCTTGTCAATACCACCTTGAGGAAACTGCCAAATGTCAGTTAAATCATTTCTTTGTGCTATAAAAACTTTTTTTGTATTTGGATAATCATTAGAAAGAATTATCATCGCCACATTTGGACGGTATGAACCTTTTACACCCATATCAGCACCTCTATTAAATTATCGCGATTATACAAAAAATGCAATTAATATAAGTTTAGAGTGCTATAATTTTTTTATGCTTTTATATATACATATTCCATTTTGTGACTCAAAATGCTCCTACTGCGCTTTTAATTCCTATGTTGACAAATTTCATCTCAAAAAGAGCTATATGCTTGCCTTAGAGAAGCAACTTCTATTTGAACTAGAACGTTTTGAAGCAAGCAAAAACTCTATTGAAACAGTTTTTATTGGAGGTGGAACTCCTTCAACAGTCTTACCAGAACTCTATATTCCTATATTTTCACTCATCAAACCTTTTCTCACGCAAGATGCGGAAATAACAACAGAAGCCAATCCAAACTCTGCGACAAAAGAGTGGTTAGAAGGAATGTATTCACTTGGTATTAATCGTATCAGTTTTGGTGTGCAGAGTTTTAATGCAGATAAACTCAAACTGCTCAATCGTGCTCATACTCCACAAATGGCAATAGATGCTCTCAGAAATGCCGATAAAGTAGGTTTTAAAAATATTTCACTTGATCTTATCTATGCAACATTGGGTGATACAAAAGAGCTCTTAGAAAATGACATTAAAAAAGCTTTTTCTTTACCTATTAACCATCTCAGTGCCTATGCCCTGACTATTGAAGAGGGAACTGCATTTGAGAAAAAACCACAAATGGCAAAAGAGCAACTTGAAATTACAGAGTGGATCTTTGAGACCGTTCAAAAGCATGGCTTTAAACAGTACGAAATAAGTAATTTTGGAACATATAGATCAAAACATAATCTTGGCTATTGGCAATACAAAGAGTATATCGGTGCTGGGGCTGGTGCTGTAGGCAAATATAAAGATAAACGCTACTATCCAAATCCTCAGATTGAAGCATATATTGAATCTCCTCTTAAAATATGTATTGAAGAGCTTACCCAAGAGGATATACGACTCGAAAAGATATTTTTAGGTTTTCGATCCTGCGTGGGAGTAACAAAAGAGTTATTGACAGATGAAGAGAAGATCAAAGCCTCTATCTTGCAAAAGGAGAAAAAACTTATCTTTAAAGATGGTTGTTTTTATAATCCAGACTACCTTTTAGCAGATGAACTTGCACTCTTTTTAAGTTCTTGAAGATTATTTAATCATTCTTTAGGTAAAATTCAAAATTAAAATAAATATGAAGGCTTATTATGTTTGGTATGGGATTTACCGAGATGCTGCTTATTGCAGTTATTGCAATTCTTTTTTTAGGTCCAGACAAACTACCAAGTGCTATGGTAGATATCGCAAAATTTTTTAGAACTGTTAAAAATACTATTGGTTCGGTAAAAGACTCTCTTGAAGAGGAAATGAATGTTACAGGCATAAAACAAGAAGCACTTGCCTACAAAGAAGAGCTCCTAAAAGCAAGTGAAGGTATTAATAAAGTTACAAATGTTCAAACAACAATTGGTGCAGAGATAAATGATATTTTAAATGACGATACAACGCCGGAAAAACAAGTTGAAACAGCAAAAATAAAAAAAGCCCAAAAAGAGCCTCAAGAAGTTACTTTTAAAAAGAAAAAAAAGAAAAAAGTACAAAAACTAGAAGAAAAAGAAGAGAATAACGATGTTTGATGAATTACGACCCCACTTAGTAGAGCTTAGAAAAAGACTTGGCATCTCAGTTGCAAGTCTTATTGTTATGTTCTTTGTAATGTTTTATTTTCATGAATTTCTACTCAATTGGATGGTTCAACCACTTAATGACGCATTGATTGAAGTAGGAAAAAAATCTGTTCATGCCGCTGATGGTATGATTACAACTTCTCAAGTTGGTGGAGCATTTTTTGTTGCATTAAAAGTTGCTTTTTTTGCAGCTATTGTCGGTGCCTTACCTATTATTCTTTCACAAATTTGGCTCTTTATCGCACCAGGTCTTTATGCACATGAGAAAAAAATGCTTATCCCCTTTATTGTCGGCGGAACCATTATGTTTATTATTGGAGTTATGTTTGCCTACTATGTAGTGACCCCATTTGGTTTTGACTTTCTCATTACTTTTGGTTCCTTTAAATTTACACCACTGATAAATATTGAAGATTATGTCGGCTTTTTCACAAAAATTATGTTTGGTTTTGGACTTGCCTTTGAACTTCCGATCTTTGCTTATTTTTTAGCACTGCTTGGACTTGTAGATGATAGACAAATGACAGCATTCTTTAAATATGCCATTGTCATTATTTTTATTGTAGCCGCACTATTGACACCACCAGATGTTCTCACGCAACTTCTTATGGCCGGACCACTTATCATTCTTTATGGTTTTTCTATTTTAATAGTAAAAATGGTAAATCCCGCAAAGCCAGATGAAGAAGATGATGAAGAAGACGAAGACAATAATGAAGAATCTGACACAATTGATCAAATTAAAGAAGAGCAAGAATAACAGTGCCTCACGCAAAAGAGCTCCTCACGCAAAGCTATAATTTCTTTCTTCCAGAAGATCTTATAGCAACTCACCCTGCGAATCCTCGTGACAATGCAAGACTCTTGGTGTACGATAGAAAGACCGATACAATCACGCATACACATTTTTATGAATTAGAAAAGTATCTACCAAAAGAGTGTGCACTTATCTTTAATGATACAAAGGTGATTAAAGCTCGTCTCTTTGGTAAAAAACGAAGTGGTGGAAAAATCGAACTTCTTATAAACAGAGCACTCAATGCACATGATGTCAATGTTTATATTCGTGGACGCGTGAAAGTGGACAGTGAAATCCTTTTTGAAAAAGGTCTAAAAGCACTTGTTATAGAGTTGCGTGAGGATGGTAGTCGTATTGTCAATTTCTATCAAGAGGAGAAGTTTTTACGATTTGAAGAGCTTTTGCCTATAGTTGATACCATCGGACATATTCCTCTACCACCCTATATTAACAGAGAAGATAATGAAGAAGATGCAAATGAATACCAAAGTGTCTTTGCAAAAGAAGAAGGTGCAGTAGCAGCACCAACAGCATCTTTACACTTTACACCACAACAGCACGCACGCATATGTAAAAATTTTAAACATGCCTATGTAACATTACATGTTGGCAGTGGAACATTCAAACCTGTTGAAGCAGAGATTATAACCGAGCATCCAATGCATTCGGAGTACTATTCAATCTCTAAAGAGGCTAAAGAGTTACTTGACTCTTCTACACCTGTTCTTTGTATTGGGACAACATCAACACGTACTGTAGAGTACTATACCAAACACGGCAAGAAAACATCAGGAGAAGCGAACCTCTTTTTACATCCACACAACAAACCAAGCCGTGTTAACCATCTCTTGACAAACTTTCATCTACCAAAATCAACACTTTTGATGCTTGTTGCTTCTTTTATCGGTTTAGAAAAGACTCAAGAACTTTATGCAGAAGCTATCAAAGAAAAATATCGTTTTTATTCTTATGGCGATGCTATGCTAATACTCTGACTCGTCCATTGACTACTTCTATTTCACCAGAAAGTTCTGCTTCAAAAAGTCGTGATGGATATTTTGCAAGTACTTCATCGTAAGTTGGGGTATTTTGACAAAAGAGTAAAAACTCATCTTTTGCAGTATTTTGAAACTCTTTTTTATTACCAAAAAGTGTTTTAACAAATGCATCTATATCATATATAGCCTCTGCTTTTTTTTCTTTAAGCAAACTATTTGTTCCCTTGCTATCTTCCATTCTATGTGGTAATACATAAATTTTTTTACCCATTTTTTGAGCATATTTTATACTATGCATAGTTCCTGATTTTTCATCAGCATAACTTACAATTAAAATTTCACCAAGAGCAACAACAAGTTCATTGCGTAAAACAAAATTATAACGGGTAGACGGTGTTGCTTTTTTAAACTGACTCAATACTAAACCATTATCTTCAATGTCTGCTATCAAACTTTTATTGATAGCTGGATAGCGTTTATCAAGCCCTGTTGCAGCAATCATAATTGTATTTTTAGACCCAGCTGCTTTATGTGCGATAGCATCTATTCCTATTGCTCCACCACTCACAATACAAACTCCATAATGAACAAGTTTTTGAGATAAAATCCTTGTCATTTCACGAGCATATTGATTTGGTTTACGTGAACCTACTATAGATACTTTTTGTTTTTGCAACAGTTCCATATTTCCAAGATAAAAAAGTTCTTTAGGATACCTTTTCATCGATTTTAAAGATTCAATCTCAAAATCTACTCTCTTAATCATCTCAATATATCTCTTTTATAAGCACCAAATCGACATCTTTAAAGAGTGGCTTTGATTCATAGAGTGCTTCTAGCGTATTTTTATGAGGATGTCCAATAGCAATTGCATGTCCATGAGCTTTTGCCACAGCAATGGCCTTTTTGATCTGCTGCAAAATATAAGGTTTATCCATATGATGATCTAAAAAAACATCACGGGCTACATATCGCAATCCAAAGTTCTTCAAAACCTTAGGCGCTTTTGTTTGTGCTGTTGTCCGACTATCAACAAACTTGATATGATATTTGTTTAATGCAAAAATCAATCTGTTCATTGCAACCTCATTAGAAGTAAACTTACTTCCAGTGTGATTATTAATATATCTTACCTTTGGAAAAAGTTTCTTAATCAGTGCTATTCTTTGTATAATTTCTTGTTGTGATTCATTGACCCGCAGAGTATAAGGTTCTTCTTTATTAAAATGCATAGCTTCCATTGGTAAGTGGACCATATAAAAATTCTCTTTTGCAGCTAATTTTGCAGAGTTTGGACGAGCTGATCGTGGAGGTAAAAATGACATCGTTAATGGGAGTTTTAAACTTTTAATTGCTCGTACTTGAGAAGCTGTTTGAACATCATCTATTATAATTGCCAACTTAGGTTTAGTACAGTATATTTTTTCTTTTTCAAAGGGTACCTTAGGAGGATTTGCAAGGGCTTCATTATCAATTTCATGAGAAGCGGTTGTATATGTTTTCGTCTCTTTTTTTAGCACTTCTTTTAACCTACTATTGACGCTTTTTTCCTTGTAAATTGGTTTATTCGGTATATTATGTGAGTGTTTTTGTTGTTTATTGATAGCATGATCTTTTTCTTCGGCATTGCTATAACCTATATAATAACCTACCAATAAAGAGCTAAGGGTTAAAGCAATTAGTGCCAATGTCCATGCTATATATACTAGAACTTTCGAACTTCTCTTATTTTTTTTACGTTTTGCCATATTAATAAACTTTTCTAAATTTTTGAAACTATATCCTAAAAAGATTAAATAAATAATTTTTATTGCATATTGTAATGAATTAATCTACATAATCTATATGTGCTAATTTTAAGCAAAAGTTCTATATAATTGCGCGTTCCTTTCTCTTTGTAACTTCATAATTGAAGCTATATTTAGATCCGAAAGGGAAACAAAAGCCTATAAATAGGCATACCAAGAGGAGATCATACTATATGAGAAACTACGAAAACCTAGTAATCGTAAAACCTACATTTACTGCTGAAGAGATTCAAGCAGCTGTAAAAAATGTTGAAGAAATAATAACTTCTAATGGCGGCGAAATCGCAGCTACAGACGCAATGGGAATGAGAAAACTTGCATACCCAATCGAAAAAAGCGAACGTGGTTATTACCATGTAATCTACTACTCAGTAGAGCCATCTGCAATCGCTGAAATTGAAAGACGTTTCCGTATCAATGAGGACCTTCTTCGTTTTGTAACTATCAAATATAGCACAAACCGTGAAGTAACTGCATGGAACGCTTTGGTTGAAAAAGCAAAAAAAGCAGCAGCAACTCCGGCAAAAGAAGAGGCTCCTGCAGAGGAAGCTCCAAAAGCAGAAGAAGCAGCTACAGAAGCGGCAGCTGAGTAATAGCGTAAGCTATAAATTGAAGGAAGACCTATGTTTAATAAAATAATTTTAGTTGGTAACTTAACACGTGATATCGAATTGCGCTACTCTCAAGCGGGTATGGGAATTGCAAAAACTGCAATCGCTACTAGCCGTAAGTTCACTAGTAATGGTGAGAAAAAAGAGGAAGTATGTTTTGTAGATATCACTTTCTTTGGAAGAAGTGCTGAAGTTGCAAACCAATACCTTAGAAAAGGAAGTAAAATCCTAGTAGAGGGAAGATTAAACTTTGAACAATGGGTTGACCAAAATGGACAGAAAAGATCAAAACACTCTGTAATTGTTGAGACTATGCAAATGCTTGACTCACGCGCTGACAACCAAGGTAGCGGCTACAATGCACCTGCAAGTAATGGTGGAGCTGATTATGCAGCACCACAACAAGGGCAAGCACAATCATATCAAGCACCACAGCAACAACAAAGCTATGGACAGCCTGCGCAACAGCAACAGAGTTATCAACAACAGCCATCATACAATGCACCGGCACAAGAGCAAAGCCGCTCAATGCCAAGCCCTGCTGATGTACCTGTGATTGATATCGATGAAGATGAAATTCCATTTTAGAAAATAAATAGATACAAAAGGTAATAACATGTCAGAAAAAAGAAAATATAAAAAAAGATACTGTAAATATTGTGAAGCTAAAGTTGACTTCATGGACTATAAAGATGTAGCAAACCTACGTTTTTCACTTTCAGAGAGATATAAAATCATGCCACGTCGTTTAACAGGTAACTGTAAACGTCACCAAGACATGATTTCAACTGTTATCAAACGTGCTCGTGCAGCTGCGTTCGTACCATATGTTGTAACTCGTAAAAAAGTTGTAACAGCTCCATTTGAAAACCTAAAATAGGGTTTTCTCTGGTGCTTTGGCACCACTACTAACTATAGGAATATTTTTTGCTTTAAGTTTTTAAAAAAGCAAAACTATGAAACTATTCTTACTCTTTATTATTCTTATACAATTTCTTATAGCTAAAGATTTTTCTGTAATTATCCATAAACCATTTAACTCCGCCCTATTTGACATCACAGAAGATTTTGACAGAACAATTACAGCCGTTGGCTTTTCAAACGAGTATAAAGCAGATTCAAAAGCTTCAAAAACCTATACAAATGCATTTGACTATTTAGAGAGTGTTTCAAATCGTTACGGCTCACAAATGACACTTGTTAAGGTAAATAATGATGCAAAAGTTATTTTACAAAAATTAGCCAAATTGAGTCGTTTCAATAAAGCAGTAGCAGTAGTTAAAACACCAACGAACGGTTACTTTATCGGTGGGTATACGATGGATGGGTCTCTTTTGGTAGCAAAACTTGATGCAAATGCCAATATTCTTTATGCCAAGATATTTGGAACAAAGAACTATGACCGAATGAGCAATCTTATTCTACTCAGTGACGGAGGAGTATTGGCTGTTGGTTCTTCTTTTACATCAAGAGACACTACGGACTATATGTTTAGAACAGGTCTCGGTAATAATGATATCTTTATAACTCGTTTCTCAAAAAATGGAGAAATTCTATGGAGTAAAAAATATGGTACCAGTTTTGACGATAATGGAGTTGATGCTGTAGAAGCGCAAGACGGCTCACTTTTAGTAATTAGTACTATGGCATCAGACAAAGAAAGAGATGTTACTTTTATGCGATTAACGGAAAATGGCAATAGAATCTGGCTTAAACAATTTTCTCATAGTAAACAGAATAATAACCTTGTAATTCCAAAAAAAATCATTCGTCTTAAAGATAATTCATTTGTTGTAAGTTTAATCCAATATAATCAAGTTCAAAAAGAGCATATACGACTTGTAAAATTTGATCTTTACAATAATATATTAGCAGATAAGGAGATAAGTACAAGTTACCCGTCTGGACTCATCGATATAAAAGAATTTTCAAACGGAATGTTAATGGGTGTCGGATATGTAAAAGACAAACATAACACAGATGGCTTGGCCATGCTTTTAGGATCTGATTTATCTATGTTGAAAGAAGAACATTATGGTGGAGAAAATTTTGATATTTTTAATGCTTTATATATACTCCATAATTCTCAGGTTGCTGTTGCTGGCGTTCACACTGATGATTATTCACAAGAAGAAAATATGTGGATTTTGAAACTTAATCATGATGGGACAATCGCACAACTCTCAACAGAAGCTTCAAATTTTTATACACAGCTAACCCACATATTTAAAAGAGAAATAGCTACAGGCTCTCTAATGATTACAAAAGATCTCACAATTAAACTGAACTCCAAAGCACTCTATTTTCAAACGGGAACTTATAAATTAACAAAAACACAAAAAATATTTCTATCTTCATTTTCGAAAAAACTTCTCTCATTTTTATATGCGAATAAAGATAAAGTTGCTGCACTTCAAATCAATGGGCATACTTCAAGTGAATGGAAAAATGTCAACTTTGAAAATCGCTATCTTAACAATGAAAATCTTTCAATGAAACGATCATTTTCGGTGCTGCGTGAGATATTTATCACCCAGAATGAAGAAAAACAACGATGGCTTAGTAAAATTTTACAAGGGCAAGGGCTAAGCTTTACAGATAACCCTAGTAAAAATGGTAAAGAAGATAGACAAAAGTCAAGAAGAGTAGATTTCAAAATAATTTTAAAATAGACTCGTCTTCGAATTTATCCACATGATGGAGTTTCACCATCTGATGCATACTTCCATACAAAATCATAAAGATTCTTAATATCTTTTTTACGCATCTTTTTAATTTTCTTCTCACCATGAGGACATATATGAGTCCACTCTTCTTGTAATTTATTTTGTTCCTTTAAAGATTTCCATCCTCGTCTGTCATGTTTAATGGCAAAAAGAGAACCATTTTTCAGTCCATCTTTTTTACACACTTTCAACTTTTTTTGATAAAATCTTTTCCCTTTTGAAGCAGATGCAATAGCTGTTACAGTAAAAATAGAGCTACTCAAAAGTGCTACTAATAATAATGAAGTAGTTGTTTTCATATTATTATTTTCCTTTATATTATTCTTAAAGAATTATAGCTTAATAAATTATAAATTAATTTTATAAAGACTACTCTATCTCTGTATCATTACTCTCTCTAAAATCAAGACGAGTTTTATCTTGCTTGAGTTTTTTATAGAGTTTAAACTTCGCTTTTTCAAGCTCTTCATCACTGTATCCAAACTCACTTTTAAGTTCTTCATCACTTATATTTGCACAATCCATTGCAAAAAGCTTTAACTCTTTTTTTGTCAGTTTTGATTTTATTACAGAGTAAAGAAGCTTGTCATCTTCGATAAGATCTATACTCTCCAATCTACAAAACTCTGCAATTTTGTCTCTAAAATTATTCTCACTGTGATACTGTCTCCAGACTGTATTTTCTAACACTATATTTCCTTTAAAATTAATGAGAGATCTTTTTCTTTAATGATTATATTTGCCTCTTTTTCTAAGATCTCTCTGGCACAAAATGCCACACGTGTTCCTGCGTGAGCAAACATTGAGAGATCATTTGCTCCATCTCCACACACTAAAGTCTCCTCTGCATTCACACCAAGCACATCTTGCAGACGTACCAGCATATCCCCTTTTGAGAAGTTAAACATCATATCACCACCTACAAATCCTGTAAGCTTGCCATCTTTTTCATGAAGCACATTTGAAAAATCTGCATCATATCCTAAAATGTCTTTTGCATACGATGTCGCTGTTCTAAAACCACCTGAAAAACAGACCACTTTTAAGCCTCTGCTTTTAAGCTCGGCAATAGTCTCACGAGCTCCGGGCATATACGGAAGATTATGTGATATCTTCTCAACCACAGAGAAGTCAAGTCCCTTAAGCAGACCTACTCTTTGCTGCAAAGACTCAAAAAAATCAAGTCTGCCGCTCATCGCCTCTTCTGTAATACGAGCCACCTCATCACCAATTCCAAGTTCTTCGGCAAAAAAGTCTATAGTCTCACCATCCATAAGCGTAGAATCAAAGTCAAATACTGCAAGTTTTAGCATTAAATACCTTCTTATTTGTTATAATTGCGAAATTATAGCGAAATAGGACTTTTTTTGTTTGATAGACTCATAGATAAATTGAAAAATGATACATATATTACCCTAGAAACCACTCCAGGACATGCTGCAAAATTTACGCCTGTTATCGATAAAATCGAAGCATTAGGCTTGCATGAAATGGTCGATGGTTTCTCAACAACAGATAATCCGCTTGCAAAACTGAAGTTTAATGCACTCTTTGGAGCAAGACTACTACAAGAGCGTTTTAACAAACCGGTAATTGCAACCATGAGTATGCGTGATAGAAACAAGATAGCTCTGCAATCTGATCTGCTTGGTGCAAACGAGTTTGATGTACGTGCTATTTTGGCACTTACAGGTGACCCTGCAAACATTAGTGACCAACCCAATGCAAAGGGAGTTTTTGAAGCAGACTCGACACTACTTCTTGACATCATCTCTGCCTTTAATGCAGGTATGGACTATGCCGCAAAACCTTTTAACGAAAGACCAGAGCATATCTACCCTTTTGCAGTGGTAAACTCCTATGCAAAAAATCCAAAGACACTTCAAAAGAAGATGCAAAAAAAGATTAAACACGGAGCGATCGGCATCATCACACAACCAGTCTATGATCTTGAAAATGCAAAACAACTTTTGGAACTCAAAGAAAAAGCGAATAATGAGTGCTGCTCAGAAAATAAAAGTGCAGAGCTTATACTGGGTGTCTTTCCAATTACAAAACTTCGTACCGCACAGTTTTTAGCTTCTCACGTTCCAGGTATCAATGTTCCTCCATGTTGGCTTGATAAACTGCGTGAGGCTCACAAAAAAGGCGTTGAAGAGGAGTATAAAGTAGGGTTTGAACTCAGTAAAAATCTCTTTGAAGAGTTAAAAGCTCTGCATCCAAAGATACACCTCATGACTGCAAATCAATTTAGCATTGCAAAAGATATATTAGTATAGAAAATAAGGAAAAATATGATAGATTTAAAACAACTTCAAAAAGATTTTGACAGTATCAGTGCAAAACTCAAACGCAAAGGCGTTGAGGAAAAGCTTTTAGAAAAAGTAAAAGCAAAGTTTGAAGAGTTAAAAGAGGCAAAAGCTGCTTATGAAAAACTTCAGGCTGCACAAAATACAATGAGTAAAGAGTTTGGTATCTACAAACGTGAAGGTAAAGATATTTCTGAGCTTAAAGCTCGTGTTGATGCAAACAAAATAAAAATCGTAGAAGCTCTTGAGATTCAACGTCAAAAGCAAGAGGAGCTTGAAGCACTTGCAATGGCGATTCCAAACATTCCTGATGATAGCGTACCAGATGGAGAGAATGAAGATGATAATGTGGAGATTAAAAGAGTACTCACTCCGCGTAAATTTGATTTCACTCCTAAAGAGCACTGGGAATTAGCTGAGAAAAACGGTTGGATCGATTTTGAACGTGGTGTAAAACTTGCATGTAGCCGTTTTAGTGTTGCTTATGATATGGGTGCAAAACTCGAGCGTGCTCTTATTAACTTTATGCTTAACTACAACTCTAAAAAAGGTTTTACTGAAGTAAGTGTTCCGCATATTGTCAACCGTAAAGCACTCGAAGGTACAGGTCAGCTTCCAAAATTTGAAGATGACCTGTATAAGATTGAAGGTCAAGACCTCTATCTTATTCCAACAGCAGAAGTACCACTTACAAACCTTTTTCAAGATGAGATTCTTTCAGCCAATACTTTACCGATAAAGATGACTGGATACACATCATGCTACAGAAAAGAAGCAGGTGCTGCAGGACGTGATACACGTGGAATTATTCGACAACATCAGTTTCATAAAGTAGAATTGGTTTGTATCACTAATCCTCAAGAAAGTGAAACAGTTTTTAATGAAATGGTTACTACTGCATCTGAGATTTTAACTGCACTTGAATTGCCCCATCGTTTAGTAAACCTCTGCACAGGTGATCTTGGTTTTGGTGCAGCACATACAACAGATATTGAAGTTTGGCTTCCTGGACAAAATACATACCGTGAAATCTCTTCTATATCAAATACAAGAGATTTTCAAGCTCGGCGTGCAAAAATCCGCTATAAAAACGGTAAAAAAAATGAGCTTGTTCACACACTCAATGGTTCAGCACTTGCCGTTGGGAGAACTATGGTTGCTATTATGGAAAACTTTCAAAATGAAGATGGTTCTATTTCAATTCCTGAAGTTCTAAAACCTTACATGGGAATATAAATTAGCATATCTTTAAAAACACTCGAATATCGAACATAAAATGAGTAGTGAAATTGACCAAAGACAGAAGCGTAATAATGGTACTTTTTTTGCTTTAAAAGACCATAAACAATAGCTAAGGGACTCAATGGCTGATGCACCAGAAGAGATAATAATCATAGAAGACAGTGATGCTGCCACATACGACGATAACTCTGAACAATCTCAGTCATATATTGAGGAAGAGGAGGCCAAGAGAAAAAAAATCATTCTCTTTGGTGGGATAGCCTTAATCCTTGTTCTCATTATTGCTGTTACTGTTGTCTTGCTTGCACTAAAATCTTCAAAAGAACATGATAATATAAATTTTGATCTCATAGATGAAAAAATAACCAAGAGCAAAAAAACCACAATTGCACCAAGTAAACTTGAAAACATGATTGCAAAAGCAAACTATCTTTATGCCAGTGGTTCAAAAGAGAAAGCCCTAGCAATTTTTGAAGAAATTGCTTCTTATAGTGAGGCAATTTCTGATTACAATCTTGGTGTCGCTCAATTAATAGACAAGCAGTACCAAAAAGCATTATCAACATTTCAAAAAGCTATTGCCAATGACGAAAAACGTTGCGTGAGTGCTATTAATGCAGCAGTGTGTTCTTTGCATCTTAACAATCAAGAAAATTTCAAATACTATATTGATCTTGCTTATGCTTACTTACCGTATGAAATCAATTCTCCACTTTATTCATATTACTACACACTTATAAGTTACTATAATAAGAATTATCTTGCAGCATTAAATTCTCTAAAAAATTCCAACTCTAAAGAATATAGCAATATTCAAAATCATCTTAGTGCCAAGATCAATGCTCTGTATAATAATAATTATGATGCTATTGATTCTTTAGAAAAAAACTATGATGAACCAGATGATTTTTCAAAAGCACTGCTTTATGCTAGAATAGGTGATTTTACTCTCGCAACGACACATCTTCAAAGTGCTATAGCCAAAGAGGTTCAACCTCTTCGCGCCCCACTTGCACTTGGACTTATTAACCTAAAAGCTGGACATATCGCAAAAGCGGCAAAGGAGATTAAAAATGTAACTGAAAAGTTTCCTAAAGATGTTTATAAATATTACCCTCTCAAAGTAAAACTCAAAGACTCACTTTTTGATCCGCAAAAAGCCCAAGAACATTATAGAAAAAATATTATTAATGCTAAAAATGTTATCTATCAAAAAATCTTTTACTTTTCGCCATATAAAATCTTTAATGCGAACCAAACTATTAGCTATATTCGCAAAGGAAATGCAAATATATATATCGATAATGTAGAGAGTGCAAAAGAGTATCTTAAAAAAAGTTCTTCTTCATCATCAGTCAATATCGGTATAGTAAAAGCCATTAAAAAAGCTCTATCCTTTCGCATACGTGAGGCCAACGAAGAGTTACAAAAACTTGTAAAAATACAACCTAAACACTCGATTCTACAATATAATTTAGCGCTTACTTATGTACAACTCGGAAATATTCAAAAAGCACATGAGCATTTTCTTCGTTCATACTATCTTGATGCAAAAAATTATCTTTCTGGAATTTATGCGGTTATGACGGCCCAACTAATTAATAAACCCGTCACAAAATTAAAATCAATTCTTAAAGACTCTATCTCTTTAGAAGATACAACTGAAGATATCGATCTATATAAAACACTACTTTATCTTAGTGAAAATGATTATATTGCTGCAGCTGAGTGGTTAGATAAAGATTATAAACAACGTCCTCTCTATCTAATGCTGGATATTCTTATTGCAACTAAACTTTCAAAATCAGAAAAAGCAAAAGAGTCTGCAACAAAACTACGCACAATGCAGGCTAATGATATTTTACCAAATATCATCTATATGGATACACATTTTAAGCAACTGAAAAAATCAAAATACGCACAAGCAGTATTAAAATATCTCAACCAACATACATTTCACTATGATGATCTCTATTTTGGTCCATATATAACACGATACCTATTTATTCAAGAAAATCTCTTAAGTGGACGACTTTATTATCTACATCAACAGTTAAACAAAATATTAGAAACAAGCAATGAAGATACTCGTGATATAGAAAGTGCCCTTGCTTTAGTATCTTTATATGATGAACATTTTGAAGAGTCATACACACTTTATAATCACCTTATAGATGAGCTTAAAGTACGTGATGCCTATACTCTTTATCTTGGTGCCGTCGCATCAACAGCAGCAGGTCATCATGAAAATGCTATAGCACTTTTGGAACTTGCAAAAATGAAGAATCCTCATCTATATGAGAGTAGATATGCACTGGCTCTTTTATATATGGAGATCAATAATAATGATGGAGCTGTAATTCAACTCTCACGCATTCAAGATGATGGATTTTCTTCGCAGTATTTTGATTTTACGATAGACACAGATAAGTTACTCTTTTTTAAGCAACATCCGCAGAAACAATAGTCTAAGAAAAAAATGCCAAAGAAGTTTCTGCAGCACTTACATTTTGTAAAATATTCACATTTAAGTGAGCAGAAGAAGGAAGATAAATAGAAGTAGATGCATATATAGCTATACCATAACGATCACCTTTTTGCAGCTTCTGTTGAGGAATAAGTTTAATATCAAGCGGACTAATACTCTGTCGTAATCTATGAATTATTTTGATCTCATTATCTTTTTCATCACAAAGTTCTATAATAGCATGCTCATTTAAAAGTTCAAAAAGTTTGGATTTTTTAGAGAGACGGCTTCCTTTAACAATCCGAATACTCTTTACTGAAGAGTTCATAACAGAGTGCATTACACTGATGTTAAGAGAAGAAGTATCAATATCTATTTTATATCTATACTTATTATCTTTCAACTCTTCTATTGATACTATACTGCCATCTATGGGAGAGAGAATAGCTTCTTGTTCATTATTGATTTGTTTTTCAGGATTTCTATATAAAAAGAGCAAGATAATCATCATTATAAAAGAGACACTACTTAAAAAATCTAAATCTAAAATCCAAAAGATAATAAATGAAAAAATTGTATAAGTAATATATCTCCAGCCTGCAGGGAAAATTATAGCAAGATTATTTTTCATCACTCTCTTCTTGCGCAGTATTACTCATCGTTGCATCCTCTTTCAACTCATCTGCAATACTTTCTGTATCCTCAATAACTTTTGATTCTAAGCCATGTTCTTTTTCAAAATTTAAAATAATATCACGAACCTCTTCACCTGTAATATTCTCTTTTTTATAAAGTAGTGCAACCATATTCTCAATAGCACCTTTGTACTCTTCAAGACGTTGCACAACAACTCCATATCGTTCATTAAGAGAGCTTTTAATAAACTCGTCCATCTCTTGAGCCATCTTCTCACTATACTCACGGGAAGCGCCCATACCGGCACCTAAGAAAGATTGACGGGACTTCTCTAATACCATCAATCCTGCAATATCACTCATACCATATGTTTGAACCATAGATTTAATAATATCTGTCGCACGCTCTAAGTCATTTCCGGCACCAGTTGAGATCTCACCAATGAACACCTGTTCAGCAGCACGCCCACCAAGAAGTACATCAACCTCAGCCCAAAGCTCATGCTTTTGCATCATAAACTTATCTTCTTCAGGCTTGTTAAGTGTATATCCAAGTGCTGCAAGCCCACGAGGAACAATAGATACTTTAGATACTTTCTTAGCACCTTCTGTTGTCTCTGCCATAAGAGCATGTCCACTCTCATGGTATGCAACAATTTTCTTCTCTTTTGGATTGATACGGCGTGATTTTTTTGCAAGGCCGGCTAAAGCACGCTCAACCGCTTCAAAAATATCTTGTTGTTTTACAGTTTTTTGACTTTTTCTACCAGCTAAAAGTGCTGCTTCATTGACAATATTTGCCAAGTCTGCACCAGCCAATCCAGCTGTAAGACGAGCTATCTCTTCAACATCGACATCATCATCCATTTTCACATTTTTCATGTGAACCTTAAGAATTTTTATACGACCTTCAAAATCTGGTTTATCAACAAGAACCTGTCTGTCAAAACGTCCAGGACGAAGTAATGCCGCATCCAAAATCTCAGGTCTGTTTGTCGCTGCAAGAATAATCACTGGGGTATCCGTACCAAAACCATCCATCTCTGCAAGAAGTTGGTTGAGTGTCTGCTCACGTTCATCATTTCCACCCATCTGTGCACCTGCAGCACGACTCTTACCAATCGCATCGATCTCATCAATAAAGATAATAGAAGGAGCATCTTTTTTCGCCTGCTCAAAAAGATCTCTTACCCGAGCAGCACCAACACCTACGAACATCTCAATAAAACTTGAACCACTTACTGAAAAGAAAGGTACATCTGCTTCCCCCGCAACTGCTTTTGCAAGCAAAGTTTTACCTGTACCTGGAGAGCCTACAAGTAGTACTCCTTTTGGAATCTTAGCACCGATCTCAACGTAACGACCTGGATACTTAAGAAAATCAACGATCTCTTGAACCTCTTCTTTTGCTTCTTCTACACCAGCGACATCATCAAACTTTGTTTTTGGTTTCTCAGAACTAATAAGCTTTTTAGAGTTCCCCATTCCAAGCAGACCACCGCCCATGCTCTTTTGCATTCTTCCAGCAAAGAACATCCAAATACCAATGATAAGTAGAAATGGAAAAAGCCATCCAAACATTTCAGTAAACCAATTAGTTTCAGAAAAACCTTTATAATCAATATTTTCTTTATCTAAAAGTTTAACAAGATCATTGTCTCCAGGTATTACACGAGTTGTGTAGATCTTATTTCCATCATTTGACATCGCTTTAATATATGTCTGACCTATTTCAACCTTTTTAACACTCTTCTCTTTTACAAGATTTTTCAGTTCTGAGTAACTTACTGGTTGGACTCTAGCAGTTGGACTCATTGCAGATGTAGCACCACCTGCACCCTCTCCTACCATTACTTTAAAAAGTAGAATCACTACAACAGAAAATATTGCGAATGTTATCAGTGGATTTTGATTGAAAAAGTTGTTATTGTTATTATTATTTTCTTGATTTGCCATCTATCTCTCTTTTTTTTGTTTTAAAACAAAAGTTACCCACTCATCTTGAGCGATTTTTTCTACAACTTCACAATCTTTGTAGTATGCTAAAACTTTTGTTTCGTATTTGTCTAAAATTCCTGACAGTATTAAGATACCATCCTCTTTGAGTGCATTTTTCAGTTCATTAGCTATAAAAGTCAGTACATCTGCTACTATATTTGCTACAACGATATCATACTTCTCATCTGTTTTACCTGCAGAACCTTCCCAAAGCTTGTTAAATGTTAAATTATTCAAAGCAGCATTCTCTTTTGCATTCTTTACTGAAATTGGATCAGTATCACAAGCATCAACTACAGCACCAAGTTTCATAGCTCCAATACCAAGTATTCCACTGCCACATCCTACATCCAAAACTCTATCACCGGATTTTACATAGTTAGAAATTGCCAAGAGCGAGGCAGCCGTTGTTGGATGATGCCCTGTTCCAAATGCAAGTGCAGGATCAATGACAATGTTTATCAGTTCATCACTTGGTTCATTCCATGTTGGATGAATATAAAACTTGCCTATTTTAAGTGGTTCAATACTCTGCTTATAGGATTCTACCCAGTCACTGTTTTTGAGCTTTTTTTGTTCACACTCCAACTCAATAGTTTCACCCAATGCTTTTTGCAAAGCCTCACGAAACTGCTCTAGTCCCCAAATGATCGTATCAAGTTCATCTTCACTACGAATGATAAAACCATCCTCAGTCTCTTCAAAACCAATTGGGAGTGTATCTGCTAAAAAATCGGAAAATAGTGAATGGTAAGAAGAAACTTTGACGAGGAGTTCGAAATAATGCTCTTGCATTACTCCGCAACACCCATTACAGCACCAAGTTTTTCTTTTAGTACTTGAGGAGTAAATGGTTTAACGATGTAGTTATTTACACCTGCTTTAAGTGCAGTAATAACCTCTGCCTTGCCACCTTCAGTTGTTACCATGATAATAGGTGTATCTTTAAAACGATCATCTGCACGGACTTTTTTAACAAGTTCCAATCCATTCATTTCTGGCATATTCCAGTCAGTTATAAGCATATCTATATCTGGATTAGCATCCATTTGTGCCCAACCCTCAACACCATCAGCACCTTCTAGTACATCTTTATATCCTAAACGAGCCAAAGTATTTTTAATAATACGACGCATTGTAGAGCTGTCATCAACAACAAGTAATTTCAATTGAAATCCTTTTTTATAATTTGCAAATTTATTTATCTAATAATACACTATTTTTGTTTGTTTTACTATTAAGCGAGTAATTTAAACATTTTTGGCAAGTCAAGCGTGCCTTCATAGTAAGCTTTTCCAATGATGACACCATCAATCTCTTTTGTATCAATAAGTGCTTTTATATCATTTTCATCTTTAACTCCACCACTGGCAATCGTTGCCACTTTACTTGCCCTCGCAATATCCAAAGTGAAATCGACATTTACACCAGAAAGTGTACCATCACGGCCAACATCTGTACAAATTATCGCTTCAACACCTGCATTAGCAAATTCACGAGCTAGATCAGTCGCTTTCATCTCACTCACTTCACCCCAACCTTCAACTGCTACATAACCATCAATCGCATCAATTCCCACTGCAATTGGATACTTTGCTGCCATATCTTTGACAAACTGTGGATCTTTTACAGCAATAGAGCCTAAGATAACTCTATCTATTCCAATATCTAGCATCTTTTGAATCGTAGCTTCATCACGGATACCACCACCAAGTTCTAATTTAACCTTACAATTCTCTCTAATTTTAACTATCTGTTCAAGATTTTTCGGTTCACCGGCAAAAGCACCATTTAGATCAACCAAATGAACCCACTCTGCTCCCATCTCTTCAAACTTTTTAACCAGTTCATAAGGCTCATTCGAGTAGATCTTTGCGCTATTCATCAAACCTTTTGTTAAGCGTACAGCTTTACCATCTTTTAAATCTATCGCCGGATATAATGTCATTGTTTTTCCTATAAGTTAATAAAATTTTCTAAAATTTGAAGCCCGTTTTTATGACTTTTTTCTGGATGTGGCTGAATTCCCATAATATTCTTATGTGCTACTGCAGAGGTAAATTTATAGCCATAATAGGTCTCACCAATAATGTCATTTTCATCTGCACACTCTACATGATATGTATGAACAAAGTAGAGATAGTGCATATCATCAAGTCCGTTAAAGAGTGGATGTTCTTTTGTAAACATTCTGTTCCAACCCATATGCGGTACTTTTAAGTTCTCTTCAAACTTTGTAGTATCAAAATGTTTAACATGTCCCTCTATCAAACCAAGACCTTTATGCTCACCAAACTCCTCAGAACTCTCAAAAAGAAGCTGCATTCCCAAACATATTCCAAGCATTGGTTTACCACTTGCAGAGAACTCCTTTATAGCTTCTATCATTTTCATCTCACGCAGATGTTCCATCGCATCACCAAAAGCACCAACACCAGGAAGTACAAGTTTATCGTACTTAGTAAAATTTTCAGGGTTACTTTCTACTACTGTATCTTTACCAAGTTTAGAAAAAGCATTCTGAACACTTGCCAAGTTTCCCATATTATAATCAATTATCGCTATCATTATTCATCTATCTTTAATTTTGTAAATTTAATATATATTGCTAAACTTATCAGCAATGCCGCCACTCCTAAAACAATATAAAGGGCATATATAAGTTTATTAGGATCAATTATCGCAAATTTAAAAACAAGCATAAGTGCTTCGATGGAAAGTGCAATAATAATACTCCCTAAAAAACGGACCATCGTTTTGTGTGGCCCTGATATATTATGTTCTTTATGTCGTCCAAGTATTTCCTCTTCAATTAGAGTTTTAGAAAGATCAAAAATTGCTAAAGAAAGCGTTAGAAGAATCGTAGCTTCAAACATATCCTTTATTTTGAATTTATCTGGTGTGATTTCATATACAAAAAAACTCTGAATTCCTTTAAAAAAAAGTAGTACTGCAACAGCAACAAGTGCAAATGCAAATGCACCATAGGCAATTTTGAAAAACTCACTAAAAAGATGATCCAAAGTTGTTGGATGCGCAATTTTAATGGCTTCTTCCAAAGGAATATCTAAACATGCTACATATTTCAACTCACCATTTTCATTAAAAATAGGCGCAGATGCAGTAACTGTCAAATCTCCAGTAATAAGTGAAGGATAAGGATCTGTTATTGTACATCTCTCTTCTCTCACTGCTCTATAATAGTAAGCTCGATCTGCACGAATACGACCAATATCATCATCAATTTGTCCATTTTGTGTAAATGTAGGACTAACTTGAACACCTTTTTCATCAAGAAGATAAACACCTTCACAACTTTCAAGGTCTGCTTTAATTTTCAAGAGACGTGGCATAATCATTTCACGCGTAATTGATGGCAGTCTATTTGGAATATTTTTAGAAAACAGATAACAGAAATAAGCTCTTGCCTTTGTTCGGCCCTCAGCAAAGCGTTGAATATCCAATGCAACCATATTTATACCCTCCTCTCATAATTTATTGTTTGAATTATATCAAAGATTGACTATAATGTCATTAATGAATCAAGATATTAAAAAAATAGCAATTGTAAGGCTCTCTGCCCTTGGTGATATTGTAAACAGTGCTGTTGTTTTGCAGTTTATCAAGCAAAACTATCCTCACGCAACTGTCATATGGATAGTAGAAGAAGCCTTTAGTCCAATTTTAAAATGTGCAAAACATCTTGATAAAATCCATACTCTCAATCTTAAAAAATTCAAAAAGGAAAAAAACTTTTCTTTACTTCTTCAGGAGTATAAAACACTTAAAAGTATTGCTGACTTTGATATAGTCATAGATATGCAAGGACTCATCAAATCAGCTATTGTTTCAAAAATTCTTGGAAAAAATACCCGTGGATTTGACAAAAACTCTACACGAGAATCTTTAGCATCTTTTTTTTATAAGGGACACTCTAGCATAGCTTATGAAGCAAATGTTATCTCACGCAACACAAAAGTAGTTGCAGATGCATTGGACATCCCTATTACAGAAGAGATGATTCAAAACAAAGAGACTATTTTTAAAGTTACACAAGAGTTTGCACTTCAAAAAGAGAAGAAAAATATCGCTTTTGTTATTGGAGCATCTTGGCCTTCAAAAATCTACCCAAAAGAAAAGATCGCAAACATTTGTAACTCACTCAAAGAACAAGCTTATATTATCTGGGGCAGTGAGAGTGAAAAAGCAGATGCCAAGTGGATCTGTGAACACTCAAAATATGCAGAGTTGGCACCAAAACTAACACTAGATCAACTCGTCTCTTTTATCTCACATATGGATCTACTCATCGGAAATGATACTGGGCCAACACATATGGCATGGGCTCAAAATATTGCTTCCATTACACTTTTAGGGCCAACAACAGAGAGAATGATAGGAAGAACTCCTAAAAATATTGCTATAAAATCACCTTCAAAAGTCAATATTTTAAAAATAGATAAACAAGATTTTTCTATCAAAGATATACAAGAAAATAAAATTATTACTACAGCAAAGGAACTTCTCTTCAATGGGCTATAAATTACTACTTATTTTCGAAAAGCTATTAATGTTACTTCCACATAAGCTAAGAAAAACTTTTTTTACTCTCTTAGCATATATCGCATATTATACATCAAAAAAATATAGAAATATTGCCAGACAAAACCTCAACTATGTTTTTAACAATAGTATGAGTGAAAATGAAATTAAAGAGATAACAAAATACAGTTTTAAAAATTTATTACATAACTTTTTATACCTTATGGAGATACGTAATCTTCCACAAGAAACAATTGAAAAAAAGTTAACGATTGTTAATAAAGAAGCAGTAGAGAGAGTACATGCAGAGGGAAGAGCCGTTATCTATGTTACCTCACACTACTGTGTTTGGGAGCTTGGAGCTGCAGGGCTTTCTATTGAAATAGAAAGTATTGCTGCCGTCTATAAAAAACTAAAAAACTCTATCTATGAGCAATGGTTATTAGAAGCACGTGCACGCTTTGGCAATACAAACCTTGAAAAAAGTAATGTTGTTAAACCTCTAATCCGACTCATAAAACAAGGAAAAGCCAGTGGAATACTTATAGATACAAATATTAATGATAAAGAGGGTGTCATTATTAATTTTATGGGTAAAACTTTACGACAAACAGCTACACCTGCATATCTGGCACGAAAATTCAATGCCGCGATTATTCCTGTATATATCCGTACTGATGATGAAGAACACTATACCATTATCATTGAAGATGAGATAAAAGTCAACAAAACAGATGATGAAGAAAGAGATATTTTAGAAGCAACACAAGCCCAAGCAGATTGGCTTAGTAAAATTATTAAACAGGAGCCAAAATTTTGGTTTTGGATTCACAGAAGATTTAAAAATGATCATCCTGAAATCTATCAGGATTGATTCTCTTCTATCTCACATGCTCTAGTTTGTGCTTCAAAAAGTTTTAAAATAGTTAAGAAAAATGCAGTAATCGCCGGACCTAATATCATCCCCCAAAAACCAAATGTTGTAAGACCTGCAATAATTGCAAAAAAGATCACAAGTTCATTCATTTTAGCATCATTATCATCTAGCAATTTTTTATTGATCCACTTTATTATAAGTGGTTTCACAAAAGTATCTGCAATGATAGAAATTACGATAATAGAATACAGTACAATAAAGATCGCATAGCCAGAGTTTCCAATCGCAAACTCATAGATCATAAATGGAAGCCACATCAGCATTCCCCCAACAACAGGAATCAAAGAGGTAAAACCATACATAATACCAAATAGAAGTCCATTATATCCCATAAAGGAGACAGCTATTCCAAAAAGTGCACCTTCAAACATTGCGGTAGTAATTATAGAATAAAACACAACACTCATAACAGCAGAAAGTTCACGAGCAAGCAGTGTTGACTCTTCAACTGACATTTGTAGTGCGCGTTTGATAAAACCAACTATAGTTTCTCCATTATAAAGCGCAAAAAAGTAAAAAACAATAACTAAGAAGGCATTTTTTAAAAAACCAGCACTAAATGCACCTATCTTTGCAGCAATACTTAAAGCAGAGGCTGTAATAGTATTGATATTAATATCTTGCATAGAATCTGAAAGGTAAGGCTTTACAAAAAGTAAAAACTCCGGAGGATTTTTAACAAGTCCATTGATATAGCCTTCAACACGATGTAGTGTATCTGGTTCTAAATGATTTAACCATACTGTAAGTGAACCTAAAAAGTAACCTAAAGGTGCAAAGAAAAGTAATGCAAGTAAAAAACTAGAGAGGAATGCAGAAAAAAGTTTTGAGTGAAATTTTCTCTCAAAATAGTGTTGAATTGTAGAAGTTGAAACTGCTAAAAGAGCAGCAATGGTTATTACCATCAAAAAAGGTGCATAAAGAAGGTACATCCAATAGAGTGATGTTGCAAATAGAATGGCTATAAAATATTGTGGTTTCATCTAAAAAAGTGTCCCATCTGCATTTACACACTCCATATTGAGAATATCATAAGTAGCTCGTGTTGCCTTACGACCTTTTGCCGTTCGCTCTAAGTAGCCATTAGCAATTAAATAAGGTTCCAGTACATCTTCAACTGTTCCTTCGTCCTCACTTAGTGCTGCTGCAATAGTACTTAGTCCCATCGGTCGACCATTTGCACTAGCAAGCAAATTTAAAAGACGTAGATCCATCTCATCAAAACCATAAGAGTTTATACCCAATTCATCAAGTGCATATTTTGTTCTCTCATGATGAATATGCTCTTCATCAGCGACCTCAGCGAAATCTCTCACACGACGAAGCAAACGCAATGCTATACGTGGTGTTCCTCTGCTTCTTTTTGCAATCTCTAAAGCCGCTTCATGAGCTATCTCACGATCAAGTTTTACTGATGCCTGCTTAATAATCTCGGCAAGTTCATCATTAGAATAAAACTGCATACGAAAACTCATACCAAATCTGTCACGCAGAGGATTTGAGAGCATTCCAGCACGTGTTGTCGCACCTATAAGTGTAAAACGAGGCAGGTCAATCTTCACAGTTTGTGCTGCAGGACCACTTCCTATGATAATATCAATACGATAATCTTCCATCGATGAGTAGAGTATCTCTTCAACTGCAGGAGAGAGTCTGTGGATCTCATCGATAAATAAGATATCCCCCTCTTCCAAATTTGTCAAAATCGCAGCAAGATCACCACTTTTTTCTATCATAGGTGCTGCTGTGACTTTAATATTAGAATTCATCTCATTGGCAATGATAAGGGCCAAAGTTGTCTTTCCAAGCCCTGGAGGACCGTAGAAAAGAACGTGGTCAAGTGCTTCATCTCGTTTTATAGAAGCTTCTATAAAAACAGAAAGATTCTTTTTTATTTGCTCCTGACCAATATATTCACTCCACGCATCAGGACGAAGTGTCTGCTCAGAACTTGCATCTTCTAATGAAAAAGTTTCAATATCTACTACTCTCTCCATTGATAATTCACTCATCAGTAGGTATATTCTTCACTTGGAAATGCTTTAGTATGAACCTCATCTGCATAGTTTGCAACAGCTTCTTTTACTAGTGTAGCACCATTAAGATATTTTTTGACAAATTTTGGTGTAAACTCTTCAAAAAATCCCAACATATCAGAAAAAACCAATACCTGTCCATCTACATCATGCCCTGCACCAATGCCGATAACAGGAATACTCACAGCCTCTGCAACAGCCTTTGCCACATCTGCTTTTGTACCTTCTATAACCATACAAAATGCACCAGCATCTTCAACTGCCTTCGCATCAGCTATCAAAGATACTTTTTCTTCTTGTGTTTTACCTTTGACTTTATAACCACCTTCACTTCGTACCGACTGTGGTAGAAGCCCGATATGACCACAGACAGCAATTCCATTCTCTGTTAAATGCTTAATTACTTTTGCTTTTTCAACACCACCTTCAATTTTTACACAATCAGCAAGTGTCTCTTGAAAGACCCGTGTTGCATTATCAAGTGCTTTTTCTTTTGTTGTATATGTCCCAAATGGCATATCACAAATAACAAAACTATTTTTTGCACCACTACATACTGCATTTGTATGGTATATCATCTGTTCTAGAGTTGTTGAGATAGTATCACTTTTACCTGCAAAACTCATATTGAGGCTATCACCAACCAAGATCATATCTGCACTCTCTTCAAAGAGCTTTGCAAAGAGCGCATCATATGCTGTAATCATCACTAAAGGCTTTAGCCCTTTAGATTTTTTAATCGAAGATATTGTTAATTTTTTATTCATAGAAGTATTTTAACCAAATATTGCTATAATTTGAACAATAAATGGAGTATTTGATGGGTATAAGAAGTGATTTAGACGCTAATTTTGACTTTGAAATTGTTGATGAGTTTCTTGATCACTATGCTATGATGGTTGAAAGTATGGAGATTATGATTATAGATCTTCAAAAACCTAACATGTATGAGCGCAGTGTCAATGAACTTTTTCGTGTTTTTCACAATATAAAATCTGCTTCAGGCTATCTAAAAATCATTCCTATGAATAAACTTGCAGCATTTGTTGAAGATGAACTTGAAGCTCTTCGCGATAAAAAGCCACCGGTAAGTCAAGAAACTATTGATTGGCTCTTAAATATCAGCGATATGTTTGCAACCTGGCAAGATGACCTTAAAATGGATAATAATCTTAGCAAAATCAAATACTCTTTACTAAAAATCCCTGACTTGGAACAATAAACTTGAAAAATTTAGTAGCATATATAACTTCGGGCTATCCTGATAAAAACTTTACAATTGACTTGGCATTGGCACTTGGCCAAAATGGTGTAGATACTCTTGAACTTGGTGTTCCTTTCTCTGATCCTGTAGCAGATGGACCTGCAATTGAAAATGCAAACCATAAAGCACTTGAACTTGGATTTAGATTTCAAGATCTTTTAGATATTTCAGAAATGGTCGCTCCAAAAGTTGATACATTATGGATGGGTTACTTTAACAGTTTCTATCAGCAAGATATGAAACAACTTCTTCCTCACGCAAAGGAGCTAGGAGTAAATGGTCTTATCATCCCTGATGTACCTCATGAAGAGGCTCTTTTATATAAAGAACTCTTTGATACTAATGATTTGGCAAATATCTCTTTTGTAGCACCAACTGATACTGAAGAAAGAATTGAAACAATTGTCAAAGATGCTAAGAAATTTATCTATATGGTTGCTTATACTGGTATTACAGGTTCCGGAGTAGCAGAAGATCTACAACCATTTTTAGCTTCAATTAAAAAATATACACAAACTCCGGTTTATGTTGGTTTTGGTGTCAATGAAAAAACAGCAAAAGAAAAAGTACAAGGTGCAGATGGTGTTATTGTAGGAAGTGCTTTTATCAATATTCTTTTAGATGAGAGACTCTCAAACACTCAAAAAATAGACAACTGTTCTACTTTGGCAAAAAATATCAAAGATCAAATCAATTCTTAATTTCAAAAAGCACTAAAAGTGTTTTTTGAAAAAAACTGTCATTATCATCGCTTACCATTAAAAATCTCTTTTTACCCACTTTTGTAAGCCCCTCAAAGTTATCAATCTTCCAGCCATCTGCAGAATCCATTTTTACTAACAACTCTGTTTTAGCATAATTTTTCTCATCTTTCTCTTTTAAATTAACTATGACTAAACTTGAAACTCTTCTTTGTGTCAAATATGAGAACTCACGCAACAACACAAGTACTCTATCTCCGTCAATAAAACAGATATCTGTAATAGCCCCTTGCGCAGTAAACTTCCAAACTTGCTTTTTACTATAAAGTGTATGATATTTTTGAGAACTATTTTTTAACGGGAGCTCTGGAGCTGTAATGATTCCATACTCTTTAGAGTATGCCACACTCTCTAAACCTTTATTCTTACTAACATAGAAAACATCGTTTTGTAAAGATTTCGGTAAAGATATATTTTTAATCTTTTGCCCCTTGCGTGAGCAGTAGAGAATTCTATTTTTTCCCTCAAATGATATCAAAAAGCCATCTTTATAAAACACTAGTCCCTCAGAATCACGTTTCTTTTTCTTAAATAGCTGACTCTTTTTATCTCTTAATCGATAACTTTCACACAATGATAAGTTCTCTATTTTATTATGAAGAATATTGAGATTGAAAAGATATAAAATACCCCTATCACTTAAAGCATATAAAGTATCATCTTCATATGCTAGTCCTGAGAGTTCATGCACATCAGAAAAATTTAGCTCTTTAGCATCTAAAATTTTAATATACTTACTTTGATACCCTTTTGAAGGTGTTATCTTATAGGCGAAAATATTTGCATATAATTGCATTAGCAATAAAAATAAAAGATTGATAATTTTAAACATTATTTGATTTAAAAAAGATAGGATGTAATTGTAAAAGTATGGTGCGCCCGACACGATTCGAACGTGTGACCGCTGGTACCGCAAACCAGTGCTCTATCCAGCTGAGCTACGAGCGCACACCATTTCTCTTAATTAAGAGGCTGAAATTATAGCACTTTTAACTTATACTATTCTAAAACTAAAGTGATTCATCTATCTTTTTTTTAATTTCCTCTATCTGTTGATTTTGTAGATAGAGTTGATGGTTTTTTCTAACATATGCCTGTAGAAGTGCTTTAAGATCATTATTACCTTCCATATTGAAATCTTTTTGCATTTGTCTTTCTAAAAATAAGGCAAACTCCTCTTCAACATCGACATCAAATCTACGTCCACCAATATGCAACCCTATCTTTTTACTCATTTGTCACTAGCCTAAGATACTTTCTATTTTATTGACTATCTCTTCTATTTCAAGATCTTTCATTGTATTTTCTTCCATTAATTTCTCAATCTCTGCATCTTTGATCTCTTGTTGTGCTTTTAGAGTCACAAGTTCACTACGAATAATCTCGTTCTCATTTTTTAAATCTTCACATTTTTGTATCATTTGAGATATTTTTGCATCTAATTTTTCTAATACAGTTTGATTTTCCATCGTGTTAAAGTCCTCATATTGTTTAATATATTTATTTCTTACAATTCTATCATAATTAATCAACATAGAAAAATTATTATCTCAAATTTGCTATAATTGATTCACTATAAATAAGGTAAAACTATATATGAATAGATTTGATAACTATTATACGCAACTCATTCAGAGTATTGGAAACAAAGAATCAGCTGTCTCTACCCCTATCGTATCATCAGCATCTTTTGCTTATGGATCGGCTCAAAATGCAGAAGCAATTTTTAACGGCACAGTAAAACAACCACTCTATTCACGTATGGGAAATCCTACAACAGCCAAATTAGAATCAATTCTAGCAAAGATGGATAATGGCATTGGAGCAGTTGCTACAAGCTCTGGTATGGGTGCCACAACACTTGCAACTATGTCACTTCTTTCTGCCGGAGATGAGATCATCAGTATAGGTGGACTTTTTGGTGGTACATATTCACTTTTTAGTGAAACTCTTTCTCGTTTTGGTATACAGACATCTTTTTTCGATGTAGATGACTTTGCATCCATAGAAAATGCCATTACAGACAAAACCAAGATTATCTTTTTAGAGAGTGTTGGCAACCCAAATATGCGTCTTCCTGATATAAAACGTATTAGCAGCATTGCAAAACAGTACGGTATCGCTTTTCTTGTTGACAATACAATCACACCCTTAAGTATATCACCACTGCAACTCGGTGCAGATATTGTGATCTACTCCACTACTAAAATTATTGCAGGAAACTCATCAGCACTCGGTGGTTGTGCTGTTTTTCGTGCAATCAATGAGGGAGAAGATAAATTTAAAACTTCAAGATATAGTTTTTTAGAAAAATTCATCAACAAAGCAGGAAAGATGGCACTCATCATAAATGCCAAAAAAAGAGCTCTGCGTGATTTTGGTATGAGTGCAAATGCTCACGCAAGTTATCAAACACTCCTTGGACTAGAGACTCTACCCTTGCGACAAGAGAGAATCACGCAGAGTGTTGCAATAATTGTTAAAAGTTTATATGAAAAAGGGATTAAAGTAAATCATCCATCTTTATCTTCTCATCCTCACCATAAAAGATATACAGAAGATTTTAAAAATGGTTGTGGTACTCTTTTTACTATAGATATGGGAACAAAAGAAAAAGCCTATAATTTTTTAGATAATTCAGATATAGTAACAATTACAGCTAATATTGGAGACAGTAGAACCTTAGCTCTTCATATGGCATCAACAATCTATAGTGATTTTGATGAAAAAACTCGTAAATTTTTAGGTATTACCGATGGACTTATTCGCATCTCCGTAGGTTTAGAACACCCTCAAGATATAATAGAAGATTTTTTAAAGGCGGCAAAATAAATATGGCAACAAAAACAGATTACGAACTTGATGAAGAGATATCACTTCGATATCCAAAAAAGTATAAAGTATATCTTCTCAACGATGACTACACCTCTATGGAGTTTGTAATAGATATCTTAATAAGTATCTTTCATAAAAGCTACGAAGAGGCAGAAGCCATTATGCTAGAAGTGCATAAACATGAGAGAGGACTCTGTGGAGTTTACACACATGAGATAGCTGAAACAAAAGTTATGCAAGTGAGTCGTCGCGCAAAAGATAGTGGTTTTCCTTTAAAAGCTACAATGGAAGAGGAGTAGCTAGATGATTAGTCCTACACTCAATGATATCTTTCAAAAATCTATTTTATTTGCAAAACAACTGCATCATGAGTATCTAACGATAGAACATGTTTTTTATCTCTTACTTAGCTCAAATGAAGGTGCAGCGATTATTGAAGCTTGTGGTGGCGACGTAGAAAAAATGAAACTAGAATTAGCCAACTATATCAAACAAAACATTGAGACACTCCCAAAAGAGATTGATCAAGATCCTTATGAAAGTGTTGCTCTATCTCGCTTAATTGACTCTATGGTTCGACACATTCAATCTGCTGGACAGAGCAGTGCAGATGTTGGAGACCTTATAGCTGCACTTTACGAAGAAGAACATACTTTTGCCTATAATTTATTAAACGAGTATGGTATTTCAAGACTTGATATTTTAGAGATCATCTCGCATACTGATATTCAACAAACAAGTAATGAAAAAGAGAGTGCATTAGATAAATATACAATTAATCTTTTACAAAAAGCACGTGAAGGAAAGATTGATCCCGTTATAGGAAGAGAAAAAGAGATACGTCGTGTTACACAGATACTCTGTAGAAGAAAAAAGAACAATCCTATACTTGTAGGAGAACCTGGAGTTGGAAAAACTGCTATAGCTGAGGGATTGGCTCTTGAGATTGTCGCAGATAATGTTCCAGATATTATTCAAGATTCTGAGCTATATGCATTGGATCTAGGAGCGTTGCTTGCTGGTACAAAATATCGAGGTGATTTTGAAAAGAGACTCAAAAGTGTTATGGATGAAATCAAAAAGATTCCAAATGCTATTTTATTTATAGATGAAATCCATACACTCATTGGTGCAGGAAGTACTAGTGGCTCTATGGATGCAGCAAACCAGCTCAAACCTGCTCTTGCATCTGGAGAGATTAAATGTATGGGAGCGACAACTTTTGCTGAATACAGAAATAGTTTTGAAAAAGACAAAGCCTTAAGCCGTAGATTTTCAAAAGTGGACATCAATGAACCATCAAGTGATACAAGTTACCTCATTTTAAAAGGTCTACAAAAAAAATATGAAAAACATCACGGTGTAAAATACACAAATAAAGCACTTAAAACTGCCGTAGAGTTATCAAAAAGATATATTACAGACAGATTTTTACCAGATAAGGCAATAGATCTTATAGATGAGACCGCTGCCTCTTTTCATCTTAAAAAGAACAAACGAGTAAAAGTCAGTGCAAATGATATTCAAAAGACTATTGCATCAATTGTAGGTATCGCAAATAAAAAAATGAATAGTGATGAGACTGAAACACTACGTGACTTGGAAGAAAAACTAAAAAACCGTGTCATTGGACAAGAAGAAGCAGTGAGTGTAGTTGCACAAGCTATTAAGATATCAAAAGCTGGACTTACTCCTCCAAATAAACCTATAGCATCATTTCTGTTCTCTGGACCAACAGGTGTTGGAAAAACAGAGTTAGCAATTGCTTTGAGTTCAACACTTAGCATCCATTTTGAAAAATTTGATATGAGTGAATATATGGAAAAACATGCTCTATCACGTTTAGTTGGTGCACCTCCAGGTTATGTAGGCTACGAACAGGGTGGTCTGCTTACCGAAGCAATTAAAAAGCATCCATATACTGTTTTATTGTTAGATGAAATCGAAAAAGCACATCCTGACCTAGTCAATATACTTTTACAGATTATGGACAGTGCCACATTAACTGATAACAATGGATACAAAGCAAATTTTCAAAATGTCATACTGATAATGACATCAAATATTGGAGCAACAACACGTAGTGTCATGGGATTTAATAAAGATGATTCCCTCTCTGCAAATGAAGAGTTAAAATCTTTCTTTACACCAGAGTTTAGAAATAGACTTGATGCAATAGTTACATTCAAACAACTCTCTCACGTAACAGTAAAAGGGATAGTAAAGAAATTTATCACTGATCTAAATCAAGAGCTAAAAGATAAAAAGATTAGTGTGGAGCTTAATCATACAGCTATAGAGTTTATTGCCAATAAAGCATACTCAAAAGAGATGGGTGCACGTCCTATAAAACGATATATTCAAAATAATATTACAAATAAACTCAGCGATGAGATACTCTTTGGAAAGTTGAAAAATGGTGGTAAAGTAGAAGTCAAAATTGTAGATGACACTTTAGAGTTAAATTTTTATGAGTTAGACAGTGTACCTACTACAACTGAATAAACATAGCCTTACTTTTCCAGACCCGCGTGATGCCAATGAAGATGGTATAGTCGCATGGGGAGGAGATCTCAACCCCTCCCGTCTTATTCGTGCTTATCAAAATGGTATCTTTCCCTGGTACTCACAACAAGATCCAATTCTATGGTGGTCAACAGACCCAAGACTTATTATGGAGCTTGATGATTTCAAGCTCTCTCGTTCACTCAAAAAAAGCATTAAAAAATTCACATACAAGTTTGATGCTAACTTTACAAAAGTAATGCAAAACTGTGCAACAATAAAAAGAGAAGGGCAAAATGGTTCATGGATTAATCCTGAGCTCGTTGAATCTTTTGAGATACTACATGGAATGGGCATAGTACATAGTGTAGAGAGCTATAATAAAGAGGGAAAACTAGTTGGTGGACTCTATGGTCTTATCATTGGCAGAGTCTTTTGTGGAGAGTCTATGTTTGCATATGAAAATGATGCTTCTAAA